>Ga0208748_1001589_pt1 | contig 10035 bp, 11 predicted proteins | sample Knorr_S7_td_Bott_FD_185599 | JGI IMG/M metagenome (GOLD analysis project Ga0208748, IMG submission 185599) | Marine microbial communities from Southern Atlantic Ocean transect - Knorr_S7_td_Bottom_ad_4513_LV_A (SPAdes) (version 2) | ecosystem: Environmental > Aquatic > Marine > Oceanic | place... | reverse complement strand
TACCAGGTAAAGCGGAGCAAATATCGTATCGCCCATTCCTGCACACATGTTGTACACGACTAAGCCCTGTAGCTGAACACGATGCGAAGAATGGTCAACAGCCCGATGCCGGCGCCAATTCTGGGAGTCTTCACGTCGCCATTCTCGTAACAGAAGGCGGCGGCTGAAAGCAAGGTCATCTGGGCATCATCAATCAGCTATGACTACATAGAGACACTGGGAATCGAGCTATTAGCCGGCAGAAGCTTTTCCAGAGAATTCGGGTCCGATGAGACGGCGTACGTAATAAATGAGGCCGCCGTCGCCGAATTCGGTATCGAAAATCCAATCGAACATAGAATCGTGGAACCTAGTCCCGATGGCGGCGTCAGTGTCCAGATCATCGGCGTAGTCCGGGATTTTCATTTCGAATCACTGCACCAGGAGATTCGTCCCATGCTGTTTCGTTTTCGGGATTTTGCTCGTTACGTAGTTGTGAGGATAGCTCCCGAAGATGTGCAGCAGACCATCGCCATGGTGGAGGACAGATGGCGTACAGCGACCTCCGGCGAACCATTTGAATACTCCTTTCTCGATGAAGATTTCGAGAATCTGCATCGGGGCGATCGCAAGATGGGCGAGATATTCACCGGCTTCTCGGCACTTGCCATCCTGATCGCCTGCCTGGGTCTCTACGGTCTGGCTGCCTTCACGACCCAACAGCGAACCAAGGAAATCGGTGTGCGCAAAACCCTGGGCGCATCGACTTCGAATCTGATCATGCTGATGTCGAGAGAGTTTATCGTGCTGGTATTGATTGCCCTGGTGGTTGCCACTCCACTGGCCTATTTCGCGATGAGCCAATGGCTGCAGTTGTTCTCCTATCGCATTGACATGTCACCAGCGCCATTTATCGCATCCGGAGTATTGGCCCTCATCATTGCCTTCGTAACGGTGAGTCTGCAGTCGATGAAAACCGCACTCACCAATCCCGCGCTGACGCTGCGTGATGAATAACCGGGGAACTCTCTGACAAACAATGTCTCTACTTCACAGAGGATGTAGCACCACTGGCAATTTTGAGTAGCCCTTGACGAAACTGGAATAGATGCGTTCGGGTTTCCCCACCACTTCCACTTGCCGGAAGCGTTGTACAATTTCTTCCCACAGAATTCTCAGTTGCATTTCCGCAAGACGATTACCCATGCAGCGATGCAAGCCAAAACCGAAGGACAAATGTTGCCGGGCATGGGGTCGATCGATCCAGAAATCATTGGCACGTTCTATCACCTCTTCGTCACGATTGCCCGATGCATACCACATGACGACCTTGTCGCCGGCCTTGATCTGCTTGCCTCGCAGTATCGTATCTACCTTGGCAGTACGCCGCATGTACGCGAGTGGTGTCTGCCAGCGAATAATCTCGCAAACCATATTGGGAATCAGGCTGTGGTCGGCTCTTAGTTTGTCATACTCCCCGGGATTTTCATTCAATGCGAGGACACCGCCGGACATGGAATTTCGTGTGGTGTCGTTGCCACCCACGATGAGGAGAATGATGTTGCCCAGGTACTCCTTGGGCGGCATATCCCGGGTGACCTCGGCGTGAGCGAGCATAGATACCAAGTCATTGCCGCCTTCTTGATTGACTCGCTGGTTCCACAGGCGGGTAAAATAGGCGAGGCACTCCTGCATCGCCTCTGTCCGCTGCTCCTGGTTCTGGATGACACTGCCCCTGCCTGGAATCGCCGTGGCCACATCGGACCAGTGCGTCAGCATGTGTCTGTCTTCGAAGGGAAAATCGAACAGTGTTGCCAACATCTGTGTGGTGAGTTCGATAGAAACGCGCCCTACCCAATCGATCTCCTCCTGCAGTGGCAAGCCGTCGAGGATGGTACAAACCCGCTGCCGTATTAATCCCTCGAGATTTTTCAAATTCGCCGGTGCCGCCACTCCCTGCACCACCCGCCGTTGTTCGTCGTGCTTGGGTGGGTCCATGGAGATGAATGACGGCAGCATGAATTCCTCAAAACTATCGACGATGCCGACAGTTGGCTCCGAAGAATAAATCTGCGGCGAAGTATCGACTTCCATGATGTCACGGTATTTCATCACCGACCAATATGGCCCCACTGCGGATGTCTTGCAGTAATGCACAGGATCTTCCCGGCGCAATCGCTCCATGAAGGGCAGGAATTCGTTGGCTTGCCAGATACCGGGATGAGACAAATCTATTTCATCCAGGGGCATCGAATAAGGATCCTTGCCGACCATGCTCCATTTACTCTGTCTGGGTTGAGATCCCGCCATCACTTCACTCATAGTATTCAATCCTCGCTGGGAGATTACCCCAGATCACGCCGTGTATTCAAAACCTGCCTGGCCAGATTCAAAACTGAAACTCGGGCGTAGTGACAACCAGGCCGTCCAGTTCCTCGGTAACAGGTAGCTGGCAAGACAGGCGTGAATTTGCCTGGCGATCGGTGCTCAGGCTCAGCATAGCCTCTTCTGTCGGGTTCATGGCATCCAGCTTATCCAGCCACTGTGCATCGACATAGACATGACAGGTGGCGCAGGAGCAGGAGCCGCCACAGTCGGCGTCGATGCCCGGGACGCCGTTGCTGACAGCCGCCTGCATGACCGAGCCTCCAGTGCCGACTGCCACTGGATGCTCGGTGCCATCATGTTCGATAAATAGGATGTTAACCATGTACGCCAATCCCTTCTGAGCTGCTGTGAGCACGCAACCATAGCAAGATGTGGCGCCAAGAAAAAGCCCTGATTGAGGTCTCTTATCCGGCCAGGGCAGCAGCGAAATCAGGACCGTAGTTGCAAATCAGGGTGGCTTGCCGGGTCGCTACGAATTATACCGCAGCGGCTTCATCACGCCCGGATTTCTGCACCGATTTTCGGCCGATATTTTCCTGTAATTCTCTGGTTCTGCCGACGAGACAGTGTTTTAATACGCCCGAAACCCGAAGGAACCCAGTCATGCCCATTCCCATTAGCGCGCTCTTTGGCCGCTCGCCCATTCGACCTATCCAGGAACATATGGCCAAGGCGCAATTGTGTGTGATAATCCTGGGAGACTTTCTCGAGGCGAGCTTCGCTAAGGACTGGCAAAAAGCGGAGACGCTGCAACAGGCGATTCGCGCCGCGGAAAACGAAGCGGACGACCTGAAAAGCAATGTTCGCAGTCACCTGCCCAAGAGTCTATTACTTCCTGTACCCCGCACCGATCTGCTGCAACTGCTTAGTATCCAGGACCGTCTCGCCAACACCGCAAAAGATGTTGCCGGACTGATGCTCGGTCGACGCATGGAGATACCTGACAGTCTGCATAAACTGATGAAGCGGCACTACCAACTTAGCCTGCGAACCTCGGAACAGGCGCTGCAGGGAATTAACGAACTGAGTGAATTGCTGGAAACCGGATTTCGTGGCAAGGAGGTCGACCTGGTCGAAAAACTGATCGACGATCTCGATGCGATCGAACACAAAAGCGATCTCAGCCAAATCACGTTACGGGCCGAACTTTACAAACTGGAAGCGTCCCTACCTCCGGTAGACGTTATGTTTTTATATAAAGTGATCTCGTGGATCGGAAAGATCGCCGATATCTCGGAAAAAATAGGCAGTCGTCTGCTGATTCTCTTGGCACGCTAAAAACGATAAAAATCCACACCAGGTAAATCTCCCAATGTCAGAAATCATCTCGCAATATGGCATGATATTTTTAGTGATGGCCTGCCTGTTTGGCTTTTTCATGGCCTGGGGTGTCGGCGCCAACGATGTGGCTAACGCCATGGGCACATCGGTAGGCGCCAAGGCAATCACCATCAAGCAAGCCATACTAATTGCGATAGTGTTTGAATTTGCCGGCGCCTACCTCGCCGGTGGCGACGTCACGTCCACCATTAGAAGTGGCATCATCGATATCGAAAAAGCCGGCTTTTCCGACTCCCCCGAGTTGCTTGTGTACGGTATGCTGTCCTCACTTCTTGCCGCCGGCATCTGGCTGCTCATCGCCTCCAACTACGGCTGGCCGGTCTCAACCACACACTCCATCATCGGCGCGATCGTCGGTTTCGCGGTCGTTGGAATTTCCCCCGACGCCGTGGTATGGAGCCAGGTGGGGTCGATCGTCGCCAGTTGGGTTGTGTCGCCGATGTGCTCCGGCATCCTCGCTTTTTACATCTTTCGCAGCGTGCAGAAGTTGATACTGGATACCGACGAGCCCTTCCTGAATGCCAAGAAATATGTGCCCCTGTATATTTTTCTGGTCGGTTTCGTCATCGGCATGGTGACACTGGTCAAGGGGCTGCGTCATGTGGGGCTGGAAATTACTTTTTCCCAGAGCGCAGCCTATGCCGTCGGTATTGGCGTGGTGGTGATGGTCGGCGGCATGCTCATGCTCAGAAGGATAAAGCTGGTCCCTGCTCAGCACGGGACTTTTCATATCGCCAGCGTCGAAAAAGTATTCGGCGTGCTGATGATATTCACCGCGTGCTCTATGGCCTTCGCCCACGGCTCCAATGACGTTGCCAACGCCATCGGCCCCCTGGCTGCAGTCGCCGGCATCGTTAGCAGCGGCGGCGTATTCGTCGGCGAATCTGCATTGCCGGTGTGGATATTACTACTCGGTGGCATCGGCATCGTGGTGGGACTCGTCACCTGGGGCTATAAGGTCATGGCGACCATCGGCCGAAACATCACCGAGCTCACACCCAGTCGCGGTTTCGCGGCGGAACTTGCGGCCGCAACCATCGTGGTAGTCGCATCGGGAACCGGCATCCCTGTCTCTACTACCCATACGCTGGTCGGCGCGGTGTTAGGGGTCGGCCTAGCTCGAGGAATCGGCGCAATTAACTTGAACGTGGTGGGAAAAATCTTCCTGTCCTGGGTCGTCACCCTGCCGGTGGGCGCGCTGCTGTCTATCCTGTTTTTCTTTCTGTTTCGAGGGATCTTCAGTTAGAGCCGCTTTGATCGAGTCCCACGCGAGGCTACTCGGCAGCAGGGCCTGGAAACTGTATACGCAACTCTCGCTTTAACACCTTGCCATTGGCATTGCGTGGAATCAGGTCGATAAAAACCGCCGCCTTCGGCAACTTGAAACTCCCCAGTTTGCCATCACAATGGCGCAGGATGTCTTCGTCGGTGACACTGTCCTGTTTGCGCACTACAACCGCGAGCGGTGATTCCCCCCATTTCTCGCTGGGCTGACCAATCACCGCTACCTCGGCGACGCCGGGGTGAGACAGAATCACATTTTCAATCTCCGCCGGATAGACGTTTTCACCGCCAGAAATAATCATGTCCTTGATGCGATCCTGGATATATATAAAACCATCCGCATCGACTGAGGCCACATCGCCGGTACGAAGCCATCCTTCGGGCGTGATCGTTTCCGCCGTCGCCTCGGGGCGATTCCAGTATTCCAACATGACGTGGCGTCCGCTTATCCAAACCTCTCCCTGAACTCCCGGCGCGCAGTCATTGCCCTGATCATCGACCACCCTGGCTTCGGTGTGAAAAAATGCGCGTCCGGTGGAACCAATTTTAGTCAATGCATTTTCCGCGCTGATCACACAGGCCGGCCCGCAACTTTCGGTCAGGCCGTAGATCTGATGGATGTCCACACCCAGGTCTGCATATTCCTGGATGAGATTGACCGGCAGGGGCGACGCCCCGCTCTGAATCCAGCGCAGCGACGAATAATCGTATTGTGTTAGCTTAGGCACCTGGATCATGAAATTCAGCATCGCCGGCACCAGCAGAGAATTATCGATCTTCTCTTCCTGAATTAACTCCCAGGCCCGTACCGGATCGAACTCTCTCATGACCACACTGGTGACGCCGCGATATACATTCAGGGTAAGAGGCACCAGCGAACCGACATGAAAAAGCGGCAGTGCGACCAAGTAGTGGTCGGCATCACGCAGGTCACATGAGGCGCCGAAGGTGAACAGTGCCCACAGTGAGGTGTTGTGAGAATGCACCACACCCTTGGGTAAACCGGTCGTGCCGGAGGTGTACATGATGTAGAGCAGCTCATCGTCGCAGGCACCCACAACCGGTTCATCGTCGGCGGCGGCATCACGAATTGATTCATAGTCTCTCACTATGTCTTTGCAAAAATCATCGGAGCCGTCCCCGGCCGCATCTGTGCTTGCAACCTGAATCCAGTGACGCACGTCAGTCTTGTCGCCACGACCATGGAGATCACTGATCATGTCGATAAATTCTTCGCCGAAGATCAGCGTCGTCGAACCGCTGTCCTTGAGAATAAATTCAAGCTCGTCCGACACCAGGCGCCAGTTGATAGGAACGACGATGCCGCCGATCTTGGCAATTGCAAAATAGGCTTCGACAAACTCGGCACTATTCATTAATGCGATCGCCACCCGATCGCCCGGATTCACACCCAGATCCAGCAGTGCATTCGCTACGCGGTTGCTACGGCTATTCAGCTGCGCAAAACTGAGTCGCAGACCCGACTCGCTGTCTATATATGCTTCCCGGTCCGGGTTGATGGCAGCTCTCTTGGCAAGCAAGAGACCGATATTATTTTTCATTGATTACTCCAACTTGATCATTGACTGCCGAATGATGCACTCGATTAGATTAATAGGCTTTGTCCCATTATTCTGCTCAAGACGATTCTGTTCTGACTTACAAAAAACGAAATCTGGCTTCCACTCAATGGAAGAAATAACCTCAAAACCCTCGTTTATCTCTTCCTCCAAATGGTTCTTTAGAGTCTCGCTGCAATGAAGATAGGTTGTTTTATAATTCATAACCCCATAATGCCAAAAACACCCTGACCCTGACTAGGAATAGTTTCTAACGCCCCATGAGCGGGGTCTGAGGAGGTTCTAGGGCGTATCTGGAGGGTATTTCTAGTACTTCTGCTTGTTTGGAAGAGGCAGGATCTTCCGCCACCTTCTAAGCGCCGTATTCTCTGGCCTACAGCGGTGACAGAGCCGCGTAAAACTCCTAAAGTGTAGCATAAAATGTAGCAAAAACTTGGGGTACGCAGGAGGCCATGCCACCCTCCCCTATATATATACTGTGGCTCTAGTTTTAGAGGTTTTGGGGTGTTAAGTAGAAGTCCATTTGCGAGTAGAGAAGAATCAAGAGGCATTAAAAAACACCTCTTGATTTAGACACAGAGCCACTCCCTAGTGTTGTTCAATTACTAACCTAGAAATTGAGTAGCCGTTTTATTCCCAGTATCTTATAGTTTGGTATATCTCGTTACTTACTGGAGTCCTAATATCTTTAGTTTTCTGCAAAAACTCTTCAAATCCTGTCGTAGGTGCTAATAAATCTTCAAGGGTATTTGCCGAGAGTACAATAACTAAGTTAGCGCCATTGGGGCCAGTACCAAAAACTTGGTATGCATGCATGTACAAATTTCTCGTGTCAGCTGCCATTAAGCCTTCAAGAGCTTCCATGTAGGTAGCCACATCAGAAACCTGCAAGTGAACATAATTATTATAGCTATTTGGAGATGTAACGATTGATTCTTTACCGTTATCTACGCCCATGAATACATAGACAAGTTCTGCTACGGGGGCGGTTGCATCTTGATATTTTGAAATGAAATCAGCCCAGTCTTGAGACGTCGCATTTGCACGTCTGCTAGCATCCATATCGCTCAGGGCAGCGTAATTGACCACGATATGGTGTGTGGCAGCAAGAGTTCCATTAGAAACTGATATCTCCAGACGTACATCTATATTATCAGAGCGCCCTGCTTGTGCATCATTCACTGTATCTAGAGCTTGAATCAAAGCCGTCGGGTTTAATACTTGCACAGCAAAGACCTGACCAACTTGAGCATTGGCAATCTGGAAAGGTAGGAAAAGTAACGTGCTTATTAATATTGTTAAACGCTTCATGTATAGCCTCTTTAGGGTTCTTAAAAAGAAAGTACTTCTTTTATAGAAGAGCATTTTATTATTCTAAAATTAAGTCTGACTCGAGCGCTATAGAGTTCTGAGGAGGCTCTAGAGCGTATCTGAAGGGTATTTTAGTACTTCTGCTTGTTTGGAAGAGGCAGGATCTTCCGCGGTCTTTTAAGTGCCGTATTCTCTGGCCTAGACGTTCATTACTACGATATCAATATTTTTCATACGGTTTCCCTAATTATCGATAATCAAAGACTGGCAAAAACCATAAATATCATTGATTGTAGAAGAATAGACATCAGGCAGATCTTTTGGAAAGAGACAATCCCCCGCATGACAATTACCAAGAACTGTTCTACCTCGAGCTGGCACACCTGCAGAAAGTAGTTTGCGGAAATAGGCGAGCCCCTCGTCTCTCAGAGGGTCCAACTCATTCACGGAAATTACATGTGGTGGAAGCCCTGCCAAATCTTCTTCTAAGGCATGATAAGGCCATGCTAGTGGGTTCAAAGAATTCTCGCCAAGCGGATCATAGACTTTGACTAGGGCAGCCATCATTGAATTACTAATAAAATAGTCGTCGTTTTCCTCTAAAGAGGGAAGGTTTGGAGGCGGGTCAGCATAAACCCCTGAAATGTAGGGGCATTGGGCATAAATCCCTGATATCTCGTTGATCCAGCTTTCTCTGTTTGCCTTAAGGGCAGTGGCTAAGCAGAGATTACCACCGCCTGATTCTCCTGAGACTATGATAGACGATACCCCGAGTTCATCTCTATTTTTAAAAGCCCAACGGGTGGCTGAAGCGCAGTCATTCAGGCCAGCGGGGAATGGGTGGTTACCGAGTGCTCCACCACCATTTCGAAATTCGACACCAAGAACTAATAGCCCTCTTGACGCTAGTTCTTGGCGCCATCTTTCGTAGTTAGGATCCTCAGCCTTTAGTATCACCATTCCACCTCCATGAGTATGAACAAGACAAGGGATTTTGCCTTGTACATTGGTAGGCCTATGTGTATAAATTTTTATCTCATTCCCATCTATTCCAGTTATTGTTTCTTCGCTCGATTCAACGTTTGATATTGTTGATAGGTCGACGAATATAGTTTCAAAAAGACCGGCGTAATTGGCTTCAGCTTCTGCCGACCAAGCTATACAGTCTGCAGCACTAGAATTACCATCTACAGGGGCCTTTTCTGGATGGACGTCAAGTTCGTAAGGTGCTAAAGCATTTACTAATCGTGGGTCGGCACGCTCATCCGCACGGAGGGTAGAATCAGGATTACCGAGTCTCCCTGGTAATAGCGAAGTGCTTTTGTTTATGCTCATTACTTATCCTCACTGATTTTCAAATTTTTTTTAGAGTTTTTCAATTTAGCTCTTAAGTATGGGGTTGGCAACTGCAATTATTAAGGAAGGGGGTTCGTTTTCCATTATTCTTTCTCTTTAATAGCCTTGAGCATTTCTAAGTCATCTGACTCATCATGTTCTGTTGGATGTGAATGTTCCTTATCATCCTTGCTTGAACGGGCTTTCTTATAAGTCTCTTTGGCTATCTCTTTGGCTTCTTTGGCTTTGCACTCTTGTTCCTCGCTTTGCCATGTTTCTATGATGCCCTCACTAAGAATTTTCTTTCTTCTCTCTTTGTCCACCACATCTGGAAGGACAATGTCTTTAATAAATTTGAAGAACTTGGACATTAGCTTCGTCTTACCTTTTTAGCTATTAGCAGCAGCAACTATTAAAAGAACAGGAATACCAATTAACACCAGTAGTTTCTTCATAACCTAATCCTCATTCTCTGAAATGTGTATGTAGCGGCACTTCCAGATTACCAAGACTACTCCTCGACTCTCATATCGTCCATATCAAACCCACAAGAAAAGGCTCTAACGTCCAATGTGCGGGGTCTGAGGAGGTTCTAGGGCGGATCTGGAGGGTTACGCAAGAGAGGCCACCCGGCCTACCCAGGTATATATAGCAGTGGTTGGAGATTTTGAAGGGTTTGGGGTGTTAAGTGGACAGTGGTTTAGTTGTATCCCGTCAGCCCTAGTTGGACATAATCCCCTAATTGCCTAAGAGACAGTATTGGCTCATCGTTAACTCCAAGAGGAAGCGATGATGAGAAAGAAAAGCAGTGCCCAGA
>Ga0208748_1001581_pt1 | contig 10071 bp, 7 predicted proteins | sample Knorr_S7_td_Bott_FD_185599 | JGI IMG/M metagenome (GOLD analysis project Ga0208748, IMG submission 185599) | Marine microbial communities from Southern Atlantic Ocean transect - Knorr_S7_td_Bottom_ad_4513_LV_A (SPAdes) (version 2) | ecosystem: Environmental > Aquatic > Marine > Oceanic | place... | reverse complement strand
AGAACTTTTAAATACTAAAGATAATTCTAAAATAAAATATCAGTTAGTTGGAGAAGACGAAGCGGATTTAACAAAAAATAAAATTTCATTCAATTCACCAATTGGTAAAGGTTTAATGAATACAAAGGTAGGTGATATAATTACAATTTTAGTACCGAAGGGTAAATTAAATTTTAAAGTTATTAATATAAATTAAATGGAGGCCCGGACCGGAATCGAACCGATGTACAAGGATTTGCAGTCCTCTGCATAACCACTCTGCCACCGGGCCATTTTTTTATTATTTTTAATAATAATTTAATTTATTTTTTTTAATATATTTTAAATAAATATAAATAATATAAATTATGTCAGATTTTAATATCGCAAGAAAAAATATGATTCATAATCAATTAATGGCTAATAACATTGTAGAAGATTATATTCTAAAAGCTTTTGAAGTTATACCAAGAGAAAATTTCCTTCCAGTTGAAAAAAGATCCAAAGCTTATTTAGATGAAGATATAGAAATAATAGCCGATAGATATTTAATAGAGCCTAGAATAATAGGAAATATTATAAAATTATCTAAAATTAAAAAAAATCATATAGTAATGGATCTAGCATGTTCCACCGGGTACTCTTCTGCTATTTTATCAAAACTTTCTAAGAAAGTTTATGCAATTGATAATAAAACAAAACTAATTGAACAAGCAGATTCAAATATTAAAAAATTAAATATTAGCAATATTGTTTTTTTAAATAAAAACCCCGTTAATGGACTGAAAAAAAAATTTGATATTATTTTTATATTTGGAGGAGTCCAATATATTCCCGCTAATTTATTTGACTCTTTAAAAAGTGATGGAGGTTCATTGATTACAGTTTTATATGATAATAATGATATTGGAAAAATTCATATTGTAAAAAAATTAAACGGAAAAATTTCTAGAGCAAACTATATTTTTGCTCAAACTCCTGTTTTAAAAGAGTTTCAAAAAACAACAAAAGAATTTATTTTTTAGATTTTTTTTTGTTTTTTTTATATCTCTTTATAAGAGATATAATATTAATTATGAAGTTTTTTTTATTTTTCTTATTTTTTTATTTTAATACTTCATATTTAGATTTTTTTAACAATTTCTATGATTTAAGAAGAGATAATGTTTTATTTTCTAATAATATAAGACTAAATATTGATAAGATACCGTATAGAAGCTATCTAATTATAAAAAAATTCGATGTCGCTAAATTTAATTTTAAACAAAAACCAAAGTTATCTAATAACTTCTCTGCTAATTATACTGATTCGGAAATAGATAATATAAAGACTGAAGAAAACCTAGTTTTAGCCGCACCTTTTTTAAATGAAGTAAATGATGATTTTTTTAATAATAATCCATTATTAAAAAAAAATGAAAACACTTATTCTTCAAAAAATTTTAAGCAAATAGTAAATAATCTAGAAGATAATAATAATAAAGAACCATTTGTGGATTTAAATATATTGGAAACTATCAATAAGGCTATAAATTACAATCCAAAAATTAAAGCTCAAAAGTCATCGTATGAATCATCAAAAGAAAATATAAAACAAGTTTATTCCGGAATTTTTCCATCAATTGAAATGAATTTAAGTAAAGGTTACAAAGATAGAGATTCTTCATCATCTGTACAAACGACTAAGGAAAGTACAAGTCCTCAAGATTTTTCAATAAATCTTGAACAAACTTTATATACAGGTGGAAAATTTACTGCTGAGGCAAATAAAGCTAAAAGTCAATTATTAATAGAAGAAGAAAATTTAAGATTAATTCGCTACGAAGTAATATTAGAGTCGGCTCTTTCTTATTTAAATGTTTTAGAAAAAAAGAAATTAATTGAATTAAATAATTTGAAAGAAGAAAAGTTTAAAAATAGCTTTGAATCTATAGAACTACTTGTAAAAGTTGGTAGCGCATCTCAATCTGATTTAGTATTTGCCCAATCAAAGTTGGTTCAAATTGCAGCTGAAAAAATTGTATCAATTAATGAGTTTAATATAACTAAAGCAAATTATAAAAAAATTGTTGGTGAACTTTTGCCCAATGGAAATTTAGAAGAACCAAAAATAAATAAAATAAATTTTCCTGATAATTTTGATAACGCCCTTGATATAGCTTTCAAAAATAATCCGAAAATCAAAATTGCTGAACTAGAAGAAAATATAGCTAAATTTGCTGTTAAGTCTCAATTTGCTGAATTAATGCCTAATATAACTCTAGATGGCGAGTATCAATCAACAGAAGATACAGCATCAAAAGGTAGTTACTCAGATACTACAGAAATTACTGCCAAAATTACAGTTCCGCTTTTTAAAGGAGGAAAAAACTTTTCTAAAATTAAACAGGCAAAAATTATTGCTAAAAAAGTAAGGTATGAATTAGAGAACAAAAGGAATGAAGTTACAGAAACTGTTACCAAATCATGGACATATTTTCAAACTTCAGAAACTTTGCTTAAGGCAGCAAATATAAATATCGAAGCTAGAAAGTTAATGCTAGAAGGTATAGAACATGAAGTAAAACTAGGGATCAAATCCTATATTGATCTCTTGCAATCAAAAGAAGATTTAATTGATGCAGAATTTAATAAAATTACTGCAATAAAAAATTATATAATTTCTGCTCTTCAACTAAAAGCAGATATCGGCGAATTATCTTTAAAAGATTTATACATTTAGTTTATAATTAGCTAAATTATTTCAATAAATATAAAATGTTGGATAAAACTTTTGATCCAAAAAAAATAGATAATAAAAATTACGAGATAGAAAAAAAACTTGGTATTTTCAACTCAGATATAAACTCCTCAAAAAAAAGTTTTTGTATTATGATGCCTCCACCAAATGTGACAGGAGTTTTACATATGGGCCACGCATTAAACTTTACTCTTCAAGATGTAATTGTTAGATACAAAAGATTAAATAATTTTAATGTTCTTTGGCAGCCAGGTACAGATCATGCAGGTATTGCAACACAAATAGTAGTTGAAAAAGAATTAAATAAAAATAATCAAAACAGAAATGATTTAGGGAAAGAAAATTTTATAAGTAAAGTTTGGGAATGGAAAAATAAATCAGGAAACCAAATTATCTCTCAAATGCGTCAATTAGGAGTTTCTGCAGATTGGTCAAGAGAGAAATTTACAATGGATGATGAACTTTCAAAGACTGTAAGAAAAGTTTTTATAGATTTATTTGAAAAAAAAATGATTTTTAAAGAAAAGAGATTAATTAATTGGGATATTAAATTACAAACAGCAGTTTCTGATTTAGAAGTAGAAAACAAAAATGTAAATGGTTTTTTGTACTTTATAAAATATCCCTTAAAAAAAAATAAAAATTCTTATATCACAATTGCTACAACACGACCGGAGACAATCCTTGGTGATACTGGAGTTGCAATACATCCAAAAGATAAAAAATTTAAAAAATTTCATGGAGATACTGTTATTTTACCAATGCTTGATAAAGAAATACCTTTAGTTTTGGATGAACATGCAGATCCTGAAAAAGGTAGTGGAGCAGTAAAAATAACTCCTGCACATGATTTTAATGATTTTGAAGTTGGATTAAGACATAAACTTGATTTAATAAGCATTTTTGATAAAGAAGGTAGACTTAATGAACAAGTTCCAAAAGATTACCAAGGTCTTGATAAATTAAAAGCCAGGGAAAAAATTTTAGAATATTTAGAAAAAAAAGGTTTACTTGAAAAAAAAGAAAAATATGAATATTCAGTTCCTTTTGGTGATAGATCTGGTGAAATTTTAGAACCGTTTCTAACTGACCAATGGTTTGTCGATGCAAAAAAATTATCTAAAGAAGCAATCAAAGCAGTTAAGGAAAAAAAAATTTCTTTTTTACCACAATCATGGGAAAAAATATATTTTGATTGGTTGGAAAACATTCAACCATGGTGTATTTCAAGACAAATATGGTGGGGACACAAAATTCCCATTTGGTATGGCCCTGATAACAAACCATTTGCCGGAATGAATGAAAAAGATGTTTTAAATAAAGCAGAAAAATTTTATAAAAAAAAGGTAGATTTAATTCAAGATCAAGATGTTTTAGATACTTGGTTTTCTTCATCACTCTGGCCTTTTTCAACCTTGGGATGGCCTGATGAAACAAAAGAATATAAAAAATATTATCCAACTGATTTATTAATAACTGGTTTTGATATAATTTTCTTTTGGGTTGCAAGAATGATTATGATGGGTTTATTTTTTACAAAAAAACCACCTTTTAAAGAAGTATATATACATGCATTAATTAGAGATGAAAAAGGTCAGAAAATGTCTAAATCAAAAGGAAATGTAATTGATCCATTAGAATTAACAAATAAATATGGGGCAGATGCATTAAGGTTTACATTATCATCATTAGCATCTCCTGGAAGAGATATTAAATTAAGTACACAAAAAGTTGAATCTTCAAGAAACTTTGCAACCAAAATATGGAACGCAAGTCGCTATATATTATTAAATGACTGCAAGATTAATAAATCTTTCAAACCTGAAAATATTAATAACGTAGTTAATAAATGGATTATTCATTCTTTAATTTTATTAAAAGATAATTTAACTAATAAAATTGAAGAATATAAATTTAATGATGCCTCCTTTCATTTGTATCAGTTCATTTGGAGAACTTTTTGTGATTGGTATTTAGAATTTACAAAACCAATTCTACAAGGAAATGATGAAAAATTAATTGAAGAAACAAAAAATACAATAATTTGGACGTTGGATAATATATTAATTATGCTTTATCCTTTTATGCCTTTTATATCAAGAGAACTTAGGTCTCAGATTCATAATAAAGATTTAGTGTATGAATGGCCCGATTTTAAAAATTTAAAAAAGTCTGATGAGGCAAAAGAGGAAATAGATTGGGTAGTGGAATTAATTTCTCAAGTAAGAACTGTTAGAACAAGTGTTAGAATTCCAGCGAAAGCCATACTTAGTTTATCATTTAAAGATTTAAAAAAAGATAAACAAGAAATAATAAACAAATATAATTCTTTTTTACAAAGATTAGCAAGAGTTGAAATTAAAGATCCAAAAAGTAATAACATTCTTCAATTTGTTTGCGACAAAACAACTTTTTTTCTTGATGTTGCAAATATAATTGATTTAAAAAATGAAGAAAAAAGAATAATTGAGGAAATGGAAAAAATAAAAATTGAAATTGATAAAATCAATAAAATGTTAAGAAATAGCAAGTTTATTAAAAATGCTCCTGATGAGGTAGTAAAAAAACAAAAAGAAAACTTTATGAATTATAAAAATACATTAACAAAATTAGAAGAAGCAAAAAAAAATATTCCAACAACTTAAATGAAAACAAAATATAAAAAAAATAATTTAGTTAGCAGATTGGTATCAAAAGGACCTGAAAGAGCTCCACACAGATCTTATTACTACGCAATGGGATTAAAAGAAAAAGATATAACAAGACCTTTTGTTGGTGTTGTTTCCACCTGGAATGAAGCAGCACCTTGCAACATATCTTTAATGGGACAAACAAAATTTGTTAAAAAAGGTGTTAGTGAAGCAGGTGGTACTCCAAGAGAATTTACAACAATAACAGTAACTGATGGTATAGCTATGGGACACGCCGGAATGAAGTCTTCGTTAGTGAGTAGGGAAGTAATAGCAGATTCAGTAGAATTAACAGTTAGAGGACATTGCTATGATGCAATCGTTGGAGTAGCTGGATGTGATAAATCATTACCTGGATTAATGATGGTTATGGCTAGGTTAAATTTACCATCGATTTTTATGTATGGCGGTTCCATTCTTCCTGGAAAATTTAAAGGAAAACAGGTAACGGTTCAAGATATATTCGAAGCTGTTGGAGAATATGCATCAGGTAAAATAACAAAAGAAGATTTGTACGCACTTGAAAAAGTTGCTTGTCCCTCTGCAGGATCTTGTGGAGGTCAGTTTACAGCCAATACAATGGCATGCGTAGCAGAAGCAATTGGCCTTGCTTTACCTGGTACTTCTGCAATACCAGCAACTTTCAAAGAAAGAGAAATAACAGCAAAACTTGCTGGTAAAACAATTATGCAATTAATTAAAAATGGACCAAAACCAAGAGATATCATTACGAGAAAATCTTTAGAGAATGCAACACGAATTGTTGCTGCATCAGGCGGTTCAACAAATGCAGCTTTGCATTTACCGGCTATAGCACATGAAGCAGGAATTGACTTTGATTTGTTTGACATAATGAAAATTTTTAAATCAACTCCTTACATCGCAAGTTTAAAACCAAGCGGAAAATATGTTGCTAAAGATTTATACGATGTAGGAGGCGTTCCTGTTTTAATGAAAGCTTTACTTGATGGCGGATATTTACATAAAAACTGTTTAACAGTTACCGGTAAAACAATAGCTCAAAATTTAAAAAATTTTAAATTTCCTAAAAACCAAGATGTGGTTCAAGAAACAAAAAACCCAATTAGTAAAAGTAGTGGAGTTGTTGTGCTAAAAGGATCTCTTGCATCACAAGGCGCAGTTGTAAAGATTGCAGGTATGGAAAATTTAGAATTTATTGGCAAAGCTAGATGCTTTGATTGTGAAGAAGATGCATTTAAAGCAGTGCAAAAGAAAAAATATAAAGCAGGTGATGTAATAGTAATACGCTATGAAGGACCACGAGGAGGACCTGGTATGAGAGAAATGCTATCTACAACTGCAGCCATATATGGTCAAGGTATGGGAGATAAAGTTGCTTTGATCACTGATGGAAGATTTTCAGGTGCTACCAGAGGGTTTTGTGTAGGCCATGTTGGACCAGAAGCAGCAGTAGGTGGCCCAATCGCACTTATAAAAAACGGAGATAAGATTCATTTAGATGGTAATAAAGGAATAATAAATTTATTAGTTAATAAAAACGAACTAGCTAAAAGAAAAAAGAAATGGAAAGCTAGAAAAAATTATTTTCAATCCGGATCTCTTTGGAGATACGCAAAAAATGTTGGAGATGCTTACAAAGGTGCGGTAACACATCCTGGAGCAAAATTTGAAACGCATACTTTTTCAGAAATTTAGTTAAAAAATACAAAAAAGACCTAAGGACAAATTTTAATTAAAAATTAAATTCACAGACTATAGGTACATGATCTGAAGGTTTTTCTAAGCCTCTTAACTTGCTATCGATATAACATTTATCTAATTTATCCACCATAGAAGGGGGAAGAAGAAAATGATCTATTCTAAGACCTTTATTATTTATAAAGTTTGTTACTCTTTTATAATCAAAAAAAGTATATTCTACTTTATCCTCGTTAATTGCTCTGTAAGCATCTGTTAACCCTAAATTCATCATGGCCCAGAATTTTTTTAAAGTATCTTCGTGAAAAAGTGCATCATTAGTCCAAGATTCAGGATTATGAACATCAATTTCTTTAGGAATAACATTAAAATCTCCGGCTAAAACAAATTTTTTATTTTCATTTAATTTTTTTTTTATGTAATCAGTTAACCTATCCATCCATTTTAATTTGTAAGGAAACTTATCAGTGTCTATTGGATTTCCGTTGGGTAAATAAATACAAATTAGTTCTATATCTTTTATTTTAGATGTAAGAAATCTTGCTTGATCATCTTTATTATCTCCCGGTAAATTTTTATTAACAATATCAATCTTTTCCTTAGAGAGAATTGCAACACCGTTATAGGATTTTTGACCTAAAAAAATTGCTTCGTATCCAATATTTTTTATGTCATCAATTGGAAATTCATGGTCTTGAACTTTTGTTTCTTGTACGAAAATCACATCATATTGATTTTTTTTCAGCCATTTAGATAATATATCAAATCTTGCTCTTATAGAATTTACATTCCATGAAGCGATTCTAATATTATTCATGTTTTAAATAAATTATAAGGAAAACGATGTACCGCAACCACATGAAGATGTGGCTTTAGGATTATTAATCTTAAATCGTGAACCAATTAAATCTTCAACAAAATCTATCTCTGATCCTTTTATTAAATTTAAAGAATTTTGATCAATTACTATTACCGCATTATTTTTTTTTATAACAATATCTTTCTTTTTAAATTCATTTTCCATATCTAAATTATATGAGAAACCTTGACAACCACCACCAGTAACTGAAATTCTTAACATTTTCTTTTCTTTTTTTTTAGAAAGTTCAATAATTTTCTTGGCAGCGGTGCTTGTTACTAATAAATTATCCATAATTTTTAAAATAATAATTTTATAATCTTATTTTATTCAAGTTATTATTAAAATAGTACATTTTTTTAAAAATTAAACATGTTTAATGTTTCTAAATTCTCAATTAAACCTGATAAAACAAAAGGGAGGGTATATAAAACTTCAAATGATAAATTTAGAAATGATTATCAAAGAGATGTTGGTAGGATTATTCACTCTACAGCTTTTAGAAGATTAAAATATAAAACCCAAGTTTTTATTAACCATGAAGGTGATCATTTTAGAACAAGATTGACTCATACTTTAGAAGTTTCACAAATAGCTAGATCTATAAGTAGATATTTTAAATTAAATGAAGATCTAACTGAAGCCATAGCATTAGCACATGATTTAGGTCATACCCCTTTTGGCCATGCCGGTGAAGATGCGTTAATTAAAGCTTCAGGTTCTTATTTTAATCATAACGACCAGTCTTTTAGAATTATTACATTTTTAGAAAAAGTATATTTGCCATTTGATGGACTTAATTTAACTTGGGAAACATTAGAAGGAATTGCTAAGCACAATGGCCCTTTAAAAAATATAAATGAAAATAGCACTTTGTTTTCTTTTAATAAAAATATTATGGATTTAGAATTAAAAACATTTCCACCTTTAGAAGCGCAAGTAGCTTCTATATCAGATGATATTGCTTATATGAACCATGATTTAGATGATGGTTTTAGAGCAGGGTTATTTAATCCTAGAGATTTAAATAAATTATCTTTTTATAAAGAAATTATTAAAGAATACGGCATAGAGGCAGATAGTGATAGATTTAAAAAAGAATTAGTAAGAAAGTTAATTAATAAGATGGTTATTGATTTAATAAAACAAATAGAAACAAACTTGAATAAGATTAAACCTAAGAATGTAAATGATATTAGAAATGCAGGTTTTAATATTGCTTCTTTTTCTAATAAAATGAAAAGAAATATTTTGGAAATAAGATTATTTTTAAATAAGCGAATGTATAATCATAAAACAGTCACTAATAAGACGAAAAAATATAAAAAAATAATAGAAAATTTGTATCAACTTTATGTTTCAAACAAGTTAACCATTCCAACAAAATGGATCAATGAAACTTATAAAGATATTAAAGTAGATAAAAAACAGATAATTATAGATTATATTTCAGGGATGACTGACAGATATATACTTAAAATTTGTAATAAAATATAAAAAAAATGAGCTTTTATAATACTATAAAAGACGATATTAACATAATACTTAAGCAAGATCTTCTTAAAAAAAATTATAAAAAGGAGATATATGATATGTTTCAAGTTAGCGACCCTCCAAAAGATAAATTTGGTGATGTATCTACAAATGTTGCTCTTTCATTATCTAAATTTTTGAAAACAAACCCTGAAAATTTTGCTGATATTCTTATAAAGGAGTTAAAAAAAATTGATTACATAGAAGATATTAAGGTTGAGGGGCATGGATTTATAAATTTATTGTTAAAAAAAGATTTTTGGATAAATGAGCTTAAACAAGTGTTATTAAAAGAAGATAAATACGGTGAAAGCAATATTGGAAAATCAAAAAAAGTAATTATTGAATTTGTTTCAGCAAACCCAACTGGTCCTTTACACATAGGTCATTGCCGAGGTGCAGTTTACGGCGATGTTTTATGCAATATTATGAAGAAACTTGGTTATAAGGTTTATAAAGAATTTTATATTAATAACACTGGTTCACAAATCGACAAGTTAACAAATTCTGTAATTTACAGATACAACGAATTATTCAATAAAAATAAAAAGAAAATTGATGATAATTTATATCCAGGTGAATATTTAATA
>Ga0208748_1001579_pt1 | contig 10076 bp, 6 predicted proteins | sample Knorr_S7_td_Bott_FD_185599 | JGI IMG/M metagenome (GOLD analysis project Ga0208748, IMG submission 185599) | Marine microbial communities from Southern Atlantic Ocean transect - Knorr_S7_td_Bottom_ad_4513_LV_A (SPAdes) (version 2) | ecosystem: Environmental > Aquatic > Marine > Oceanic | place... | reverse complement strand
CCGGGCCGCGTTGGCGAACACCACCTGCACGCCGTCGCCGTTCCAGGCATTGGCACTGGCGTGCTGATGGGAATCGTCGGTCACCACGACGCCGATATAGAGCGCGTCCGATTCCCACGCAAAAGCGACCGCGCTTGAGTGATCGTCCGACCCCGACCAGTGGCCGCCAGCGTATTCCTCAAACAACACCAGTTTCCCGTTTTCAGCCCGGAACTTGACGTTGCCCAAAAACTGGATGTCCGCCCAGTCGGCAGCGTCGCCATCGACCTCGATGGAGGCCACGCCGGCCGCAAAAGTATCCCGCCCCTCCTCGATGCCGTTGGCCAAGGCGGGCAAACTCCGCACGGCGGCAGCAACGATTCCAAACAGGATCAGCCTATTGAGTCTCATTTCAATTCACACCCGTCTTGCCGCCGCGCTTACGGGGGAGGTCGGCGGTCACGGCGATCAGGTGGAGGTGAGGGCGCGAAGGAAGTGGATGATCTGGTCGCCGGAGGTCTCGACGATGACGCCGGCGATGATCCAGTAGCCCAATGCCCGGGCGACTTTGTCCTTTGGCCGCGGAGGCCGTTTGGCGGGGACTTGGACTTCCTGTGGTGTTGGTTCAGGCATAGTGTCTTCGTTTTATTTCAGATTGTCCACCTGCTTGGTGGTCTGCAGATAACTGATCAAATCTATCACGTCCTCGTCCCGGAGGGAAGCCAGAAGGCCCTCTGGCATCATCGATGTTGGGATGGTTTCGCGCGACTGAATTTCCGACTTGGCCACGGTCACCGGAGGCAGGCCGACGACACGCAAAACGAGCTGTTGCTCGTTCTCACTGGCCAACGTCCCGGCCAAAGTCTGGCCGCCGCGCGTAGTGACGAGCAGCAACTGGTAACCCTCCGGAATCTCGCCGCTTGGGTTGAGGATGTTCTCGAGAATGTAGTCGAGATTCGCGCGGTTCGAGCCGGTGATGTCCGGGCCGATCTCGCCGCCGTTGCCGTACAGCTTGTGGCAGGCGAAACAGGTGCGCTCGTAAATCGCACGGCCATTGCGGACGCTGCCCTTGGCCAAAGCGTCGCCGGTGAGCAGTGCCCGGTACTTGGCGAACGCCGCTGCCTTATCGGCAGAGAGCGACTCCACCGCGCCCCACACATCGACAAAACTTGGGCCGACAACGCGGCGCATTTGCCGGACGACGTACGCCGGGACATCGCGGCGCGGCACCGCTCCCGACTCGATCGCCGCCGTGAGTTCGTTGCCGTACGACGGACGGGAGGCGAGCGTCTGGATCGCCGCCGTCTTGTCACCGGCAGCAAGCTTGGCGTAACGCTTCAGCAAAGCTCGCGGGTAAGTTTCCTCGTCGTAAGCCGCCATGGCGCGGATCGATTCGAGCCGCAGCGAGTTGTCGTCGAGCAAGTCAACCAAGCGGCCCTTCAGCGCATCGTGCTCCTGGGCGGCAAGCCCGCGCAATGCGGCGCGCCGGGCATCAGTCTTGGCTTTTGCGTTATCGAGCGTGGCGAGCATGGCGGTCGCCGCGCCTGTGTCGCCGAGGATTTGCGCGATTTGCGTCGCCAGCGGCGTGCCGTACAGCTTGGCGTAGGTCGCGCCCCAACTCGGCGGCGCCTTCACGTCGCGCAGTCCCCTCAAGCCAGCGCTGAAACCGCGAAGCATATCGGCGACCTTATCTTCGCCCTGCGCTTGGCCAAGCGCGGCGGAAACGGCTTCCAACTGGCCGGCATCGACAGCGCGGCGCGCGATGTACTCGGTGACGAGCGGCAGCCGGCTGGCCCGCGCCAACTCCATCGCGCGGGCAGGATCCGCCGGCACCATCGGTTCGATACCGTACCAGATCAGCTTGGGCAAATTGTGGTCGCCGGCATCCTCATCGTGCGCAACCAGGCCAGCGGCGATGGCCCAGCGATCGCTGAGCGACATGCGCTGCAGTGCCGAAGCGAGGTAAAGCCGCACGACCGGCGACGAATCCAGTTTGGCCATGGAAGCGAATTTGAGGAGCGCTTCGGTGGATGGATTATTGTCCTCACAGAGCAGCTGAATCGACCAGGCGCGAATGTGCGCGTCTTTGTCGTCAAGGTGTTTCAGCAGCTTGAATTCGCTCAAGCCACCCGTGACATGCAACGCCCAAAGAGCGCGCAAACGATGATCGGCGTTTTTGTTTTTGAGGAACATTTTTTCCAAGGCGCGATGGGTGCCTTTGCCCAATTTGCCTTTGATCGCCCTGCCCTGCAGAACAACGCGAGCGCGGCGGGCGTGCCAGGCGCTGGCGCTGGTTTGGTACTCAACCAGTTTGGTATCATTGAGCTTGGCCACATCGGCGTATCGGCCTGCCCAGCCCTTGGCCAAGCTCTCTTTCGGCGAGAGGCGGAAGATGCGGCCGGTGTCCTTTTGAAACACGTCTTTGCCGCAAATATCGGCATCGTGCCAGTCGAGCACATACACGTCGCCACCCGGGCCAATCTCCATGCTGAAGCCAATCCACTGCGCATTATTGGCCTTCATGAAATCCTTGTGGTGTTTGCCAACGAAACCGGAGCCGCTTGGCACCAGTTCATCCGTCAACACTGCATGCTCATGGATATTGGCCATGAAGATTTTACCCTGGTACTCGTCGGGAAACGCATCAGATAAATAAACCCGCGCCCCGCCGTGGGCCGAGCGATGGCGGTGGTCGGCGATCGTGCGGATGTCGCTGTAAACATAAGGATTAAAGTGACGACCGCCTTGCCGATGGTAAACGCCGCCAGGAATGACGTGCCACAGATGCGGGATCACGCATGCGCTGATGAAGAACTGTCCCTTCGCGTCGTAGTCGATGCCCCACGGATTGCTGAAGCCGTGCGCGACCACCTCGAAGCGATCCTTCACCGGGTGATAACGCCAAACACCGCCGTTGATCTGTGTGCCTTCGCCGTCGAACTCAACCTTTTTCGGGAATGCCTCGCCATGTTTGTAAATGCGCCCCTCTTCTTTTGGCTTGCCGACAACCGATGGCGTGAACAAGCCCTGACAACCGTAGAGCCAGCCATCCGGTCCCCAGTGCAAACTGTTGACCACCTCATGCCGGTCGCGAATGCCCCAGCCGGTCAGGCGCACCTCGATGTCATCGACATCCGCCTTGTCGTCGCCGTTACGATCCGGAACGAACAGCAGGTTCGGCGGCGCGCCAAGCCACAGTCCGCCCAAGCCAACCGCCACGGCCGACGGGAACGGGATCCCCTCGAGGAAGACCGTACGCTTGTCCGCCACGCCGTCGCGATCGGTATCCTCCAAGATCAAAATTCGACTGTCGCCGGAAGCCGAAAAGCCTCGCCCACGGGATTCGTAGTCGCGGTTTTCAGCCACCCACATCCGGCCGCGGTCATCCCAGCAGAACGCCATTGGCTGGGTGATCATCGGCTCGTTGGCCCAAGCGTTGACAGCAAAGCCGGGCTCGATTGTCGAGTTTTCCACCGCCGCCTCAGGCGTGAGAAACTTGGCCTCACGCCCCTCACGCTGTGCCAACCCCCAAAGCACGGCCGTGCCGCGCTGGCCGGTGTAACGCATCCAATGTTGCGTGAGATCTTTGTCGTTCAGTTTGCCGCCATAAACGTGAATCTGGTGGCGAATGGTTTCGGTTTTGCCTTTGCCGATTTTCCAGTCGCCAAGACGAGCGCGAATCGGGCCGACACCGAGCTGGCCGTCAACGCGCCACGGCTGCGGGTAGCCGCCGTTCTTCGGGTGATCAAAAATCGCAACGTGCCCCCAGTCATCGCGACCGGCGATCTCCATGCCGACGTCGAGCCACATGGCGCGCTGGCCCTCGGCGGCGGCGTTGATATTCCGCGCGGCATTGACGGCCTCGCCTTTCGTGCCGGGTTTCCACGGCATACGCAGGAACAGTCCGCCGTAATCGTATTTGCCGATAGTGACATCGGTCTGCGCCTGGCCGCGCCACTCGAGGTCGAGGACGTGGCGGTCGCCGTCGGAGCGCATCGCCCAACGCTGCGTCTCGGTCAGCACCGCGTTGCCGTCGGCGTCGAGCAGGTCGTACACCGTCTCCCACTTCACCGACTCGCCCTTGGCCTCGAGTACGTTCACGGCTTTGCGCTTCCAGTAATTATCGGAGGGATGATGGAAATAGTCGCGGCCGTTCACACGGGTAAAGCCCCAGTACATGCCGGTCTGGTGTTTGTGATGGCCCGGGCTGTACTCAGTGAGCACGCCGTTGCCATCTGGCCCGACAATCGGGTGCAGGTATGGTCGGTGATCAGCGGCGGCGTGCTGCGTGACCAACGGCTTGGCCAAGCCGTCGCGGTGGATGGTGATCGTCCCGGTACCCTCGTCGAGCCTGGCCTCGAGCGAGGCAGAGGAGGTGGAGGTAGCCAAGCCAAGCGAGGCCAGCGACGACAAAAAGAATTTTTCGAAAACAGGTTTCATTGTGAAAACAAGCCAAGCGACGACCCGGTCCTTGGCAACTCGCGGGCGCCTCGGGCGACGCTACTAGCCGCCCGAAAAATGGCAATTAAAATTGGCCAAAGTGCGGACGGCTGGGACAGCCGTCCCAACCAAGGTGGGGGCGCGAAAAAAGGTGGCCGTGCAGCCGTGCAGCCGTAACACTTCCGGGCCGCGGATTATGATGAAGACTTTTTACCGATCTCTCGCCGTGCTGGCGCTTGGTTTGTCCGGCGCGACTGAGCTTGGCCAAGGCACTGAGGCGATTGTGTCGATCGACGTCACGCCGGTTGCCGGCGATCCCACCCGCCAGGCGATTGCGCTCACGATCAGCGACGCCGACGCCGGCTCGATACTGTTCATTGAGGGCTCCTCCGACCTCAAGCAGTGGCAAGCGCTTGGCCAAGTGATCGCCACCAAGTCGCCGATCTGGTGGGAACAACAGCGCATCCTCACCGCCGCGCCCTATTTTTTCCGCGTGAAAGTCGACCCGCCGTCCGGCGTGATGGAAGACGGAATCTACGCCCGGATCACGACGAGCCACGGCACAATGCTGGCCAAGCTCGAGTACGAGAAAGTGCCGCTCATCGTCGCCAACTTTATCGGCTTGGCCGAGGGCACGAAGTTTTACAGCAAGGATCAGCAGGCGTTCCCGGCCGACCCCGATGGCAAATCGTACTTTGACGGACTGATTTTTCACCGGGTCATCAAGGACTTCATGATTCAGGGCGGCTGTCCGCTGGGCAACGGCACCGGCAATCCCGGCTACTGGCTGCCGGACGAGTTTCATCCCGACCTGAAGCACGACGGCCCGGGCGTCCTCTCGATGGCCAACTCCGGCGAGCACACGAACGGCAGCCAGTTTTTCATCACGCACGCCGCGACGCCGTGGCTGGACTTCACCGACATCCGCGCCGGGAACCACTCCGTCTTCGGCAAGGTGGTCTATGGCCTCGATGTCGTGGACGCGATCGCCGGCGTGGCGGTCAGCGGGCCGAACAAGCCCAATGCCGATGTCGTCATCGAGAGCGTGCGCATCTTGCGGGTCGGGGAAAAAGCGGAGGCGTTCGAGGCCACCGAGGCGTCGATCGACCAAATGCTGCGGGACATCGCCGCAAGTCAGATGAAGGAAATTCAGGAGGCGCTGGACATCGAGCCGACCCACTCGGGACTCATTTACGAGGAACTCAAGCCGGGAACCGGCGAGTTTGTGAAAGACAGCGACACGGTCACGTTTCATTTTGTCGCGGAGCTGATCTCCGAGGCAAACGAGTTTGGCCGGGTGTTTGCCGACTCGATGAACCCCCGGCCCGCGCCGCTGAAAATCACGGTAAAGGAAATGGCGAAAATGCTGCCGGGCGTTGGCGAGGGACTGAAGCTGATGAAAAAAGGCGGCCACGCGATGCTCTACATTCCGCCCGAGTTGGCTTACGGCAAGCTCGGCTTCTTCGCCGGGCGAGTCCCGGCGCACTCGGTGGTGCTGATGGAGGTGCTGCTGAGCGACGTAACGCCGGGCGGGTGATCAGCGCAGCTTGGCGCGGTAAAACTCCCGCGCCGCGCGGGTGGTGTTCGAGTATTCGAGCACGCCGGAGCCGTCGAGCAACTCCAGATTCGGCCCGGGCTCCCATGTCTTCAAGTCCGGACTGCGATCGAGCGAAAACCGTTGGCCGGGAAAGCCGCGAAAGCCGAAGTTGTTCGTGATCCCGCCGTCGGCGGCAACGGCGCGATCCCAGCGGATCAGGATCGGGGTGGTGCGCGGGATGATTTCCTTTCGCAGAATAATTCCCTCGAGTCCCACGGACAGCAACTGGCCGTCGTTGGCCAAGGCGCCGTAGAGCGACAAGCCGGTGATCGTGCCCTTGGCCTGCCACGACTCGAGGTCGGGGCTGGTCAGCACCGTGCCGTTCGCGCCGACGACGTGCCACGCGTCGCCGACTTGGGTAACGTCGTTGAGCCACTGGCCAGTGCCGCTCTCGCGCTTGGCCCATGTGTCGCCGTCTGCGCTGGTGAGGATGGTTCCCGCCTGGCCAACGGCGACGAGTTGGTCGTCAAACGCGCGCACGCGATAAAGCCACTCGGTCGTGCCGGAGGCCTGCGCAGTCCAGTCAGCGCCGTTGGTCGAGGTGAGGATGACGCCGTTCTCGCCGGTGGCGACGAAACGTCCCTTGAACGCCTCGACGCTGGTAAGGATGCCGGTGGTCGGCGCCTGGTGCTTGCTCCATTGCTTGCCATCGCTCGTCGTCAACACCGTGCCCTTGCCGCCGGTAACGACCCACATCTCCCCGAGCACAGCCACGCCCTGCAGGTCGTTCTCGGTCGGCTTGGGATCGGCAACCTCCCAGACAACGCCGAGTGTGTTGACCTTGTTTGTCACCGCTTGGCCAAGGTCATTTTGAGTGACGACATTGGTCCACGAGTTGTGACTGGTCAGCAGTTGGCCGTGGTTGCCGACAGCAACGAGCAGGTTCGTGGTTCCGCCGACGCCGAGCAGGATCGACTCAGTCGCCGACTCGGGCACGACCTCAAGATTCCACGAGGCACCGTCGCGGCTGGTCAGCACGGTGGCGTGGTCGCCCACGGTGACCATCAGGTCGCCGACTCGGTTGATGTCCCAAAGCCAGTTGCGCACCGAGTCGTCGGCGCTGAACCAGTACAGGTACTCGTCATCCTCCTCATCGCGGACACTGTCTACCAGCATGCCGGTGCGGCCGCCGAGCAGATATTTGCCTTCCACCTCGATGGCGCAATAATAGGTCCAGTCAGGCGGCGGTGAGGGGTTGGTCCCCTCGTCATCCTCAAGCAGGTCCACCCAGTACATGAAAAAATCAAGCACACCCTTTCGCACGACGTTCTCACCGGCAACGATGACCTCCGATGCCGTGCCGGTGACAGCGTTCAAGTTTTTGTCGGTGCCGGATCGTGCCGCGAGCCATGACTGGCCATCGTTGTAACTGAGCAGCACGACGCCGTCATCGCCGACGGTCCAGAGACGCTTGTTGACGTAGGCCAGCGCATTGAGGTCGCGGTTGGTCCGGCTCTGGCGCTTGGTCCACGAACTGCCGTCGGTGCTGGTGGCCACAAGGCCGCCCTCGCCCACAGCGACGAAAAAGTTTCCTGTCCAAATCAGCGCGTGAATGTGGTTGTTGTACCCAAAGGTTCGCTTGCGCCACTTCCGGCCGTCGGTGCTGATATAGAGCGTGCCGTCGTCGCCGCCGGCAACGATCGTTTTGCCCGAGGCCGCCAGGGCGCGAATGGTTTGGCTCGTCGGCTTGTCCAGTTCGCCCGGCTCGAAGTTCTCCTCGCCCTCGCTGTAAAGCAGCGTGCCGCCGTCGCCGGCCACGATCGCCTGCTCCGCAAAAAACACGGCGGCGCGCAGCGTCTGCTCCACGCCGCTCGCGCGCGGGAACCACTGCACCATGTTTTGGCTGGTGTGAATCGAGCCGTTATCGCCGACCTCAATCGAGAAGTCGCCGCCCTTGGCCATCGCACGGATGGAGTTGCCGTGCGGCCGGGGGGTGGACCAGCGCCACGGCCCCTCCTCCGCCTTGGCCAAGCCCGGCGCAAACCATGCCAACAGGCCAAGCGCCAAGCAACCTTTGACCAAACGCACTCGCCTCAACTTAATACTGATGAATTGCATCCCAAAAAAATATACATAAAAGGTATCCCCAAAGCTACATACCACCTTGGCGAACAAAAGGCAGGCACGCTTTAATGCATGCCTGCCCTTCGGTAAATCAAAACTTGGCCAAGCGTTCGGGGCGCTTGGCCAAGCGGTTAAAAGTTAACGGCGCGAACCGCGATTGCCGCGCTGTTCCTTCCTGCCGCCGCGACGATTGTCGCCGCCGCGCTTGCGCTTGGCTTCGCCACGCTTGTTGGCTCCGCATTTCTCACAGCTACCACCACGTGAACCACCACGGGCCTTCGGGCCGCCTTGGCCGCGTCCGCCGCCCTTGGCTCCACTCATGCGTTTCTGCATCATCTCCCGCATCCCTGCCGGAGGGCCTCCCTGCGAACCGCGGATGCCACCCCTGGCTCCACTCATGCGCTTCTGCATCATCTCACGAATGTGCGCCGGTGGGCCTCCCTGTTGGCCCCGGGTTTGTTGCATCCTCCGACCGCGCTGCGGTCTCCCGGTCTTTTCCACTTTCCGGGTGGTTTGCAATTTCTTGCCACCTTGGTGGGCGTGAGCTTTCGCGCCGCCTTCTCTCTTGGCGTGAGTACCCTTACGGGGGCCACCCTTTTTGTCGCTGTCTGCGTGGCTCGCGGCCACAGTCCCCACCCCGATCAACAGGGCGGCCGTCATTCCAATTATCTTGTTTAGTTTCATGATGTTTATTTTCCATCCCAGCCATGTTGCCGGTTGCATGGCTAGTCGTTCGAGGAGTGACGCCGGTTACAGCTTTTGCGCCGAGAGCGTTGTTTGGCCTTTAATCCAACTCGTCGGCCATGATCATCTCCCGCGTGTAGTAGATGAGCCGGCCGCAGTTTGTGCAGGTGGCCATCTCGCGCCCGCTCTTGGCGTTGACGATTTCCTGCGTCTGCAACTTCATGTGGCAGCCGCCGCAACTGCCGTGATCCACCCCCACGATCGCCTTGCCCTCCTTGGTGTCCAGCAATCGCTCGTAGTGCGCGACCATTTTTTTGTTAATTTTTGAAACGAGCTCATCGCGCTCCTCATCCAGCACGTCCAGTTCCTTCCCAATATTCTTTTCGCGCTCGTCGAGGTCGGACAGTTTTTGGGCCTCGCCCGACTTGGCCTCCTCGGCCACCCGGCTGGCCTCCGCAAGCTCCGACTTGAAGGCGTCCTGCTGCTCCATCAGCTCCAGCTCCTGCTCCTCGATTTCCGAGATCACCTCACGCACATGGTCGATCTCCCGGCCAAGCGTCTGGTATTCCACGTTCTTTTTGGTCTCGAGTTGTTGCTGGGAGAACTTGAGGATCTGCTCCTTTTTGGACTCCACCTCGTTCTCCAAATCCTTCCGGCGAACCTCCAGTTTCCTCTGAGCCTGCTTGGCTTGATCCAACACCTGCTGGGTCTGGACGCTTTCCCGCCTGGTCTTTTCGCGCTCGGGGTCGATGGATTCCAACTCGACCTCAAGCCGGTTGGCCTTGGCGTCGCGATCCTGAAGCACCAGTAATTGGCGGATGTCCTCGTTCATAGGGCCGGGCATCATTAAACACTTCTCCGCCCCGGGTCAATGACCGCACGCCGACAACGCAAAATACCGGCCGCACCCAAGCGGCGAAAAACCGTTTGCCAAGTGCCCCCGCCCCCGGCATACTGCCCGGCCCGTTGGTCGGGACGTGGCGCAGCTTGGTAGCGCGCCTGGTTCGGGATCAGGAGGTCGAGAGTTCGAATCTCTCCGTCCCGACCATTTTTTTTCTTTCTCCGCGATTCCCCAAAAAAATCCGCTTGGCCAAGCGCTTGGCTGGTCAGCGATCTTTGTCGGCCTTGGGGTCGAACACGTCGCGCAAACCGTCGCCGAGGAAGTTGAGCGCCATCAGCAACGCCGCCAAACAGCCGGCCGGGTACACGATCATCCACCAGTAAATGCGGATCGGGTTGATCTGCGCCGCGCCTTCCGCGATCAGCGAACCCAGACTCGCTCGCGGCGGCTGGATGCCTAGCCCGAGGTAGC
>Ga0208748_1001571_pt1 | contig 10114 bp, 8 predicted proteins | sample Knorr_S7_td_Bott_FD_185599 | JGI IMG/M metagenome (GOLD analysis project Ga0208748, IMG submission 185599) | Marine microbial communities from Southern Atlantic Ocean transect - Knorr_S7_td_Bottom_ad_4513_LV_A (SPAdes) (version 2) | ecosystem: Environmental > Aquatic > Marine > Oceanic | place... | reverse complement strand
CGTCCGCGTCTACGACGAGCTGGGCGAAACGGGTGAGCGCATGCTTCCCTTCTACGACTACCTCGTAATCTGGCGCGGTTTGTATACAGTGCACGGTGGGTCGATCGACTGGACCAACGACGGGCTCGGCATCATCTCCTTCTCGAACGAACTCTGGAACGGTGGCCAGTACTTCAACAGCCCGCTACTCCAGGAGCAACAGAGCGGCGACTCTCCCATATCGGGGCAGCAGTCGCGGTACTTCTTCGATGATCTGCTCGAGTTCGGCGACCAATACGTGGAATGGGCGCCCTTCGATCATCCGATCTACGGGCAGGTCGAGATGGGCGGCTGGCATAAGCTGTCGGGTCGGGTGAACCCGCGCTTCCTGAGCATGGAGCTCTTCCATCGCAACATGTCGTTCACCCTGTACCACGCCGACATGATGCCGATGATGTCCATCGGCGAGACGACCGTCGAGCAGGTCAGCGGAGATCTCTATCGCGTCAGGGTCGACGTCGTGAACGAGCGACTCATCCCGACCATCACCGTGAAGGGGCAGCAGAACAACATCGTGCGCCCCGACCTGCTCAGCGTGGAGGGCGACGTGAACATTGTAGCCGCCGGCTGGGTTGCCGATCGCAACCGACCCGGACCGACCCAGATGATCGATCAGTCGGAGCTGGACCGCATCCTGCTGCGCAGCGGTGCGCCGGGCCGCCATACGCGAACCATCGAATACCTGGTGCGCGGCTCGGGTTCGATGACGGTCGAGTACTCGTCGATCAAAGGCGGGACTGTGCGCACGACCGTACAGTTGCGTTAGCTCGGAGCAAGTCTCGCCCCTACATTCGCGACCCATTTCACGACCGATTCCGGAGAGTCCCGTGCTCCGCATTTCGAGCAATCATGCCCTGTTGATGACCGCCGCCGCGCTGCTCGGCACAGCGCCGCTCACTGCTCAGATCCCGACGCCCGAGCAGCACTTCGGATTTTCCATGGGCACCGACAAGCAGCTCGCCCGCTGGGACGAGATCCTGGAATACTTCACGCTGATCGCGGATGCCTCGGACCGGATCCAAGTCGATACCGCAGGGCCGACCACATTAGGAGCCGAATTCATTTCGGTTACGATGTCCTCGCCGGCGAACCTGGCGCGGCTGGACGAGATCCGGGACGCGTCGAAACGCATCGCTGACGGGCGCATCTCCCGGGTGGAGGCACAGCGCATAGCGGACAACACACCCGCGACCGCCTTCATCAACCACAATATCCACTCGACCGAGATCGGCTCGTCACAGACGAGCGTGGACTTGGTCTATCTGCTCGCCACCGGGGACGACGACGTCACCCGGGAGATCCTCGACAACGTCGTCACCGTGCTCATCCCCTCGGCCAATCCGGACGGGCAGATTATGGTGACCGACTGGTACCGCCGGAACGTGGGTACCGAGCACGAGCGCGCGCGCATGCCCTGGCTCTACCACCACTACGCCGGGCACGACAACAACCGGGACTTCTTCCAGGCCAATCTGGTAGAGACGCAGTACTGGATGGAGCTGATGTACCACAGGACCTACCCTCAGCTCTACCTCGACCAGCACCAGATGGGCAGCAGCGGCCCGCGCATCTTCGTGCCGCCCTACCCCGATCCCATGAACCCCGACGTGCACCCGTTGCAGTGGCAGCAGCTGCGCTTCATGGGCGGCGGCATGGTCGCAGACCTGCAAGCCCAGGGCAAGCAGGGCGTGGTCACGGGTTCGATGTACCGCATCTGGGGCCAAGAAGGCGCGCTCACAGGGCGTTACCACAACATCGTCGCTCTGCTGACCGAGACCGCCAGCTCTCGCATCGCCAGCCCCGACACCGTCGAGCTCGCGGCGCTCGAGCGCGGTGCGGCGCCTGGACGCGGACTCGGCAACTACGGCTTCCAGATGGCGTTCGTCGACCCCTGGATGGGCGGCGAATGGAGGCTCGGCGACATCGTCGACTACCAGACGATCGCCGCCATGTCCTATCTGGAGCAGACCGCCAAATTCAGCGAGCACTACATCATGGGTCGCTGGCAGATGTCGTCCGAGACCATCCAGAAAGGCGAGGACGTGGGGCCGCGCGCCTACGTGATTCCCCTTGACCAATCCGACCCGGTCGCGGCCGCCGAGATGGTCGACCGCCTTCTGCTGCAGGGGCTGGAAATCCACCGCACGACGCAGGCATTCGAGGCGGAAATCGAAGACGACCTGTGGAAGTCACCCGACGGCGGCGCGCTCGACGTCAAGGATGACGACGAGGGTGATGCCGATGAGGACGAAGGCCAGGATGAGGACGACGCGGGTCACGACGAAGACGATGACGAGGGCCACGACGACGACGATGAAGGCGACGAGGATGACGCAGAAGGCGACGAGGATGACGCAGAAGGCGACGAGGATGACGCAGAAGGCCACGATGACGACGACGGCGAAGACGACGAGGACGTAGTGCGCAGTTTCCCGGCCGGGTCCTGGATCGTGTACGGAGCCCAGCCCGCGCGGGCAGCCGTGCTCGACCTCATCGAGCCGCGCCGCCGCGAGCTGCAGCATGAGTGGCCGGACGGCCCTTATGTGCGCAGCTATGACGGGGCCGCCTATACCATGCCGATGCAGATGGGCGTCGAAGTGATGCGGGTGGACGACCCTTTCGACGTGGACACCGAGGTCGCAATGGTCGGTCCGCTCACCGTGCCGCCGGTTCCGAACGCGAGTGATTGGTATGCAATCAGCGCGCAGGTCACACGCAGCTACCAGGCCGTGAACCGCATACTGGACGCGGGACTCGCGGTCTCCAAAGCCGAATCGGATGACGGTCCGGTCTTCGTCGTGCGTGCCGCAGCGCCACAAGCGCTCAGCCTGATCACCGAGGCCACCACAGATCTGGGCATCTCCGTGACCGCCGACCCCGAGGGGCTGCGCGACGTCATGCCGCAGCAGCCGAACCGGATCGGGCTCTACCAGGGCTGGGCGGGCGCGATGGACGAAGGCTGGACGCGCTTCGTGTTCGAGGACTTCCAATACGCCTATGAGACGCTCGCCAATGCCGATGTACAGGCCGACGACCTCTCCGATCGCTTCGACGTCATCGTCTTCCCCTCGGAGATCCCGCTCAATCGGTTGATCAACGGTGATACTTCCGCGGTGGTCCCGGAGGAATTCCGCGGCGGCATCGGCGACGATGGCGTCGAGAACCTGAAGGCGTTCGTACGCGCTGGTGGTACGCTGATCACGCTCGACCGCGCGGACGAGCTCGTGATGGAGCACTTCGGCGTGCCGGTGCGCAACGCGCTTCAGGGAGTAGGTCAGCCTGACTTCTACCTTCCGAGTTCACTGCTGCGCGTCGAGCTCGACGGTGAGCATCCGTTGACTTTGGGCAGCCCCGACGAGGTCGCGGCGAAGTGGGCAGGCGGACGTGCGTACGAGCCCACTGACTTCGGTGGCGAGGCGGGCCGAGTACGCGCAGTGGGCAGCTGGGCGGAGGACTCGGATCGGGTTCTGATGAGTGGTCAGCTCATCGGTGCCGAGTTCCTGGCCGGCAAGGGCGCGATCCTGGACGTGGAATACGGCAGCGGGCGGATCCTCATGTACGGATTCCGGGTGCAGCATCGCGGCCAGACGCACGGCACGTTCAAGCTGCTCTTCAACGCCCTGCTCAAGAACTCGCCGCGCACCGCGACGCAAGACGGCTGAATTCTGCCGCGGAGAGGGCCTGAAGGATGCTCAAGTGGATACGCGACACGCGCTTCGACTTGAAGACGACGGTCATCGTGCTGGTGATCGCCGGCCTTATCTGGGCGGTGTTCATTTACGTGAACATCCGCGACTTCGTGCCCCAGGAACTGACCGAGCCGGTGCAGGAGCGGACGCGCTAGCCTAGTCGGTCTCTGCCCGCTGCGACTCGACGAACTCCTCGGCACCCTTCGGCAGCAGCAGGTTGTCTGAGATCGCGGCGATCTCCTCGGCCTCCTCCCACGCGCGCTCGAGTCGCCACAGCTCGCCCTCCAGCGCCCGGCGCTCCTGCTCTTCGTGCAGAGCCATCTCGAGCGCGAGCTTGGTCGGCTTGGGCATCTTGTTGATGAATCCCGGGAGTCCCGTCTTATCGCGGAAGTGGTCGCCCTCGGCGAGGTCGGCTACGAAGTTGGTGGGGTGCCCGGCCGATTCGATTTCGTCCACTGCGTCCTGCACGGTCTGAGGCTTGCCGCCCATGGCGTTCATCTTGGGCAGAATCGCCCCCACAATGCGGCGAGCCTCGTCGCCCCTGAACCACTCCTTCTTCTTCCCCTTCCGCACCTCGACCTTGAAGCCTAGGTCGTCGTTCGCGGCGCGAACGCGGGTGCCGAGCAGGTCCATGCGCTTGAGCTTGAGCAGCTCGCCGCTCGGCCTGCGATGCTTCACCAGTGTGCGCCCGTTCGCCCAGGCGTTCCAGAAGTTGCCGGTCTGAGCGAGCACCGCGCCCGAAATCGCACCGGTAACAACGCCGCCGACTACGACGACGCCGATGATGGCGGCAGCGCCAACTCCGTACATGATTTGACGCTTGCGTCGGCGCCCGAATTGGTCGCCGTAGCGCCACGCTGCGAACTCGGGCCGCATGGGCGCGCCAATGCGGACGAGCTCCAGCCCTTCGTGATGCTTGGCGAGACCTACGTTCTCGGTGGAAACACGGACGCGGGTATCGCGAAAGAGCTTCTCACACATCTCGACCGCTTCCCAACGCTCCTCCAGCGGCGAGAGGTTCCAGCGCTCACACTTCCGACACACGACCCAAAGACGACCCTGCGCGGCGTCGAACGCCAGACGGCGTCCCACCGGAAACGTCTCGATGACCTCGTTGCTGCCGAGAGGTCGATTGCAGAACATGCAAGTCTTGAACAAGTCTTTTGGCTCTCAGGTTGTCGTCATCAACTGCTCAAGTTACGACAGTTTCGGCGGCCATCTTCACTGCGACAAGCGACGCCGCGTTGCACCCGCCGCCCGGCGGAGTACCGCGCCGAATGCCAGCCTCAACGTCGCACTCAGCGGAAGACCACGTACAACGCCACCGTAGCCAGCAATACACCCATGCCCAGCGGACGCGCCCACGGGTCGGGCGTGAGGTCGATGTCGCTCTTCCGTTCGAACCGGAAGGGTGTCTCTCTGGGGCGCATGAAGGTCACGACCGTCATCGCTGCGATGACCACGAGGAAGGTGACCGCCATGTGGTTCAGGAACGCGACGTCCGGCAGCGCCCACAAGAGACCACCGTAGACCGGCACGCCCAGTGCAAGTCCGACGAGCGCCGCCGCATGAGGAGCTTTAGGCACCAGGAAAGCGAAGCAGAACACAGCGACAACGCCCGGAGAGACAAAACCCCAGATCATCTGGATGTAGTTGAACACGCCCTCGAAGCTGGCCGGTAGCGGAGCCAGTAAGCAGGCGACGATCACGAGCGCCCCCGTGGCGATGCGGCCCACGCGCACGTAGTGCTCGCCTGACGCATCCGCTCGGAAGCGCCGCTTGTAGAGGTCCATGGTGAAAATCGTGGACGCCGAGTTCAGCATCGAGTCGAGGCTGCTCATGACGGCACCGAACAGCGCCGCAAAGAGGATTCCGCGCAGACCGGGCGGCAAGATCTCCTGAATGAGCACCGCGTAAGCCTGATCACCGTCGCTGATCCGGTCCCCGAAGAGCTGAAACGCCATGATGCCGGGGAAGATGATGATGAACGGAATCAGCAGCTTGATCGCCGCGGCGAACATGATGCCTCGCTGCCCGGCACGCAGAGAGCGAGCCCCAAGCGTGCGCTGGGTGATGAACTGGTTGCAGCCCCAGTAGAACATGTTCGGGATCCAGATCCCAAGCAGAAGCGCGGTCCAGGGAATCTCGGGATGATCCGCCGGCAAGATCGTGTGCAGTTTGTCAGCGTTCGTATCCAAGAAGGCACGAACTCCCCCGACTCGCTCGAATCCCAGCACCATCACCACCGTGCCGCCCACCAGCAACGCCGCACCCTGGATCAGGTCCGACCACACCACGGCCTTGAGTCCGCCGTAGATGGTGTAAGCGCCCGCGAGCAAACCGATCAGCCAGATGCCGAGCACCAGGTCGAGCCCGAAGATCGTGGCCAGCCCCAACGCGCCGCTGTAGAGCACCGCGGCCATCGCGACGCCTACGTAGGCGAGCAACATGTAGACCGCCATGAGCGTGCGCGCAGCGACACCGAAGCGATGCTCGAGGAACTCGGGCATAGTGTAGATGCCGAGCTCCAGGTACCTCGGCAGCAGCCAGAGTCCGACGAACACGAGTGAAGCCGCAGCGATCCACTCGTAGCTGGCCACGGCGAGCCCGGAAACGCCGAAGCCGGAACCGGCCATACCCACGAAGTGCTCGGTCGAGATGTTCGACGCGATGAGACTGAAGCCGATCAGCCACCAGGTGAGGTTGCGACCCGCGAGAAAGTAGTCCTCACTGGTGTCTTCCTTGCGACCCTGGTAGAGGGAGACGCCGACGACGAGCGTGATGAAGGCGCCGAACGCTGCCGCATCCCAGGAGACGAGCGCCATCTCAGCCGGCCCCGGGGGCGTCTAGCGCGTCCACTCTGGAGATGCGGACCTCAGAGAATACACCGTAGTGGTCCGAGAGGGCGTCGTTCCCGGTCAGAACCACGCGCCCTGTATTGACCTCGAGCTCGAAGCCAGGCGGTAGACGAACCATGACGTAACGGTAGGCCGAGGCGAGCCATGGCACTAGATGCCACGACACGGTGCCACGAATCGGTCTAGCAAGATCGTCTGGTATTCGCCAAAATGGCGAACGAGCACGTGCCAGAGTCCTGAGTGCTCCGTAGTCGGCATGAGGGGTCCCGACCATGGTAGCCAGATCCGTTCTCCTACTCTTGCTCCTGCTGCCAGCGTCCCTTGCAGCGCAAGCGACGGATACCCAGGTGTTTTTCGACCTGCTGCGCGGCCCCGCGCAAGCGCAGGTCGCAGAGCGAACAATTCTGGACGGGTGGCACGACTCCCATGCCTCCATACTGCTCGAACTCCATCGCTTCGCTCTGAGGAGTGCCCGCCCTCGCCTCGTCGCATTGCTCGAGCGCGCCACTGGACAGTCCTTCGCAGAAGACATCGATGCGTGGTGGCGTTGGATCTGGGCGACGAATCCCGGTACGCATCCCCAGTACTCGATTTTCAAGGCGCTGCTTTACGGGCTGACCGACCCAAGCTTCAGCGACTACTTCGACGACGACCCCGTGTTGAAAATTCGTCTCGACGAAGTCCGGTGGGGCGGCGTGCCGCGCGACGGAATCCCACCGCTCGACCTGCCTGCGTTCACCAGCGTCCGTCGGGCTGGGTATTTGGACGACCAAGACATCGTGTTTGGCATAGCCATCAACGGGGAGGAACACGCCTACCCAAAACGCATCATGGCGTGGCACGAGATGTTTAAGGACACCATCGGTGGCGAGCACTTCACAGGCGTGTACTGCACCCTCTGTGGTTCGATGATCCTGTACCGATCGGCCATCGACGGGCATCACTACGAGCTCGGCACCAGCGGATTCCTGTACCGCTCCAACAAGCTGATGTACGACCACGCCACGCAGTCTCTTTGGTCCACCCTGTCTGGCGAGCCAGTGGTGGGGCCTCTCGCCCAGCGTGACCTGGTGTTGGAGCCTCTATACGTCGTCACCACGAGATGGGGGGAGTGGCGGCGACGCCATCCACGCACAAGAGTGCTGTCAATCGATACCGGGCATGAACGCGACTACAGCGAAGGGGCGGCATACCGCGACTACTTCAGCAGCGACCGGCTCATGTTCGCCGTGCCCGAGCTCGACACGCGGCTCAAGAACAAGGACCAGGTCGTCGCGTTACGGCTGCCCGAACTTCCTGCGGAGCAGCTGGCCATCGCGGTCGACTTCCTTGCGGACCAGACCGTGTATCACGATTCGCTCGGTGCCGTCGCTCTGGTCGTGTTGACCGACGAGAGTGGCGCGAGCCGCGTGTATGAAACACGCGGCCGGATGTTTTCCCGCTGGGACAGTCAGGACGGAGTCTGGGACGAATCAGGAGCGCGTTGGACGCTGAGCGAACCCGCGCTCACCGGCCCCGATCAGACATCGCTACGACGGCTGCCTTCGCACCGTGCGTTCTGGTTCGGATGGTACGCACAGTATCCTGAAACTCGGCTCGTGTACTGAACTCACTCGGGCGTCTCTTCCCCGGACGGGTATACCAGCATCCCGAGTGACTCCGCCACCATCGCCGGCTTCTCGCCACCCTCGACCTCGATCGTGTGTTGCGTCTTGATCACGAACCGGCCCGCGCCCGCGCCCCGCACCTTCACGACCTGCATGCTGTCACGGATGCGCCCGCCTACGGGCACCGGCGCCATGAGGCGCACGCGATCCAGGCCGTAGTTGAGCACGTATTCCAAGCCTTCGGGATACTGCCATTCAGGAGTCGATCGCATGAAGTGACTGAGCATCGAGATCGTCCAGAAGCCGTGAGCGATCGTACCCTCAGCCGGACCCTCCCGCGTGGCCCGCTCCGGATCGATGTGTAGCCAGTTCCAATCCCGGGTGGCGTCCGCGAACTGATCGATCGTCTTCTGCTCGACATCGAGCCAGTCGGAGACGACGGGCTCCCTTCCGACGGCGTCCCAGATTTCATCGGAGGTGTAGGTATGTGGTGCGCTCATCGTGTCCTCCCGTCAGGTAGCGATGGCCTGCATGACCAAGCCGCAAATCCAGGCAGCATAAGTGCCGACCCCGTACCCGAGCACCGCCAGCAGCACGCCCACGGGTGCCAGGCTGGGATGGAACGCCGAGGCGACGACAGGTGCCGAGGCGGCGCCGCCGACGTTGGCTTGGCTGGCGACCGCCATGTAGAAGGTCGGCACCCTGAGGACACGCGCCATGATCAGCATCAAGGCGGCGTGGAATGCGATCCAGATGCCACCAATGGCAAAGAGGCCGGGGTTGGTGAAGACCGCCATGATGTCCATGCCCATGCCGATGGACGCTACGAGCACGTAGAGCATGGCGGTCCCGACGCGGGACGCGCCAGCGCCCTCGAGGTTCTTGACCCTCGTAAACGACAGCCCGATCCCGATTGTGGTGGCAATGACTACGAGCCAAAAGAACGTGCTGGTCAGGCTCATGCGCTCCAGCACCGGTGCGTTGAGACCGATCCATTCGGCGATGTAGGTCCCGGTCAGATGGGCAAAGCCAGTAACACCGAAGCCCACCGCTAGAATGAACATGAGATCGGTCAGCGTGAGGACCCGGGCGTGCTTTTCGCGGAAGGCCTCCACTCGCTTACGCAGGTCCACCAGGGCGGTCGTATCGGCGCCCATGCGTTCGTCGAGAACCGCCGCCCGGCCCGCCATGAAGAGCAGCACCGCCATCCACACGTTGGCCCAGATCACGTCGACCGCGATCATCTGCGAAAAGAGGGCATCGCCCACCTCGAAGACCTCTTTCATCGCCGTCTGGTTGGCGCCGCCTCCGATCCAGCTACCGGCCACGGTCGTGAGGCCCCGCCAGACCGCGTCCGGACCGGAGCCACCCACGGTCTCCGGGCTCACCATCCCGACGATCATCAACGCCAACGGTCCGCCCACCATGATGCCGATGGTGCCCGTGAAGAACATGACGATGGCCTTGTAGCCCAGGCGCATGATGGCCTGGAGGTCGATGGACAACGTCAGCAGCACCAGACACGTGGGCAGCAAATACCTGGACGACACGAAGTAGAGCCGCGACTGCTCCGCGTCCACGAGACCGAAGGTGTTGAGCAACGAGGGGAGGAAATAGCACAGAAGCAGGCCCGGCACATACGTGTAGAATTTCTTCCAGAACGGGTGCTCGCTGGCCTCGGTATAGAAGACGAAGCCGAGGATGAGCGCGAGCATGCCCAGAACTACGGCATCGTTCGTCACCAACGGCTGGGCAGTCTCCATCTGTGCGTGTCTTCCCGGTGTCGGGATAGGCGGGCGCGGTAGCGACCACCCTAGTGGCGGGCCGCGACAATGTACGGCGTGGGCGGCCGGCTGAAAGGAGGCCCCATCGAAGTTCCCTTGCCTTGAGCTCCAGCGTGAGCTCGTATGCTAGTCAGCTA
>Ga0208748_1001569_pt1 | contig 10126 bp, 12 predicted proteins | sample Knorr_S7_td_Bott_FD_185599 | JGI IMG/M metagenome (GOLD analysis project Ga0208748, IMG submission 185599) | Marine microbial communities from Southern Atlantic Ocean transect - Knorr_S7_td_Bottom_ad_4513_LV_A (SPAdes) (version 2) | ecosystem: Environmental > Aquatic > Marine > Oceanic | place... | reverse complement strand
GACTAGCTTCTTTTCAGAAATCACATGAAATGCTGAAACAAGTTTTGATTTGTCCTTCATATGTTTTGATACTAGTTGATATGAAAATGGTTTATTTTCCTTAATTGCTACACATTCAAATCCAACACCTGTTTTTGTCATTGGAACAATTGGAGATACAACAACACAACTATCTTTGATCTCAGGTAATACTCCAGAACATGTTGAATCAATATTTTCATAAGGAATTGACAAAATCAAAACATCACTCTCCTTTGCAACTGAAACATTATCGCTCCCTGAAATTGTTCCCTTCATCTCTCCAAATGCTTCTTTGGCGAGATTGGTATATTCTACTGCTGAATCAGACGCTCTTGTAGCATCTCTAGAGCCAATAATTACATCATGGTTTTGTGACCACCTTAAAGCAAAACCTTTACCCATCCCGCCTGTTCCACCAATAATTCCTATTTTCATATAATATGTCTGATAATGTTATTATTATCTCTATTTGGAGTTCGATCAAATTGGGACAAATAATTTTCCTTAGACATGGTCAAGCAAAAAATAACACTGAAAGAATTTTAGCTGGTAGAACTGAAGGTTTTCCATTAACTGATACTGGAATAAAACAATCTGAACATACTGCTGAATTACTTAAACACATGAATATCTCTGCAATTTATTCAAGTCCAATAGAAAGAGCAAAACATACTGCAGAAATTGCTGGAAAATACAACTCACTTGAAGTTACAATTGATGATCGTCTAAATGAACTTGATATGGGAAAATTTACTGGCATGCCATATGATGAAATTTTTAAGAGTCACGGCAATGTCTTTATGAAATTCTATAATAGCGAACTTGAGATTGCTCATAATGGAGTAGAAACTTTTCCTGATGTCAAAAAACGAATTCTAGGAATTGTTGATTACGTAATTGAAAAACATCCTGATGAGAATGTCTTGCTTGTAACCCACATGGACCCAATCAAAGCAATGCTTTCAACCATTATTGATCTATCTCCTACCAATCTCTTTGAATTGATAATAGCAAATGCATCTCTTAACATCTTTAGAGAAAAGGATGGAAAATATTCACTCTCAGGACTTAATGTAATGGATCCATCACGTTTTGATCAAGTTGGTAGTTTGTAATCTTGAAAACCCTTAAATATAAAAAATAGGTTTCGTCAGTTAATCGCTAATGAAAGGGATAGTTGGGTTACTCTTAATATTGGCAGTTTTAGTAATGATTCCAGCTCTAGATTTGGCATTCGCTGCAGGTCAGGAGCCTGGAGAATATGTTGATCGTAGAGTGATTATCTGGAACTTGTTCTTTAGAATGATGACTGTTGCGTTTACAGTTGGTGCTGTAGTCGCAGGAACAATGATCTGGTTAGTTTGGAGATTCCGAGAATCTCATCCAAAAGCAAAGCCAACTGCATATGAGGGGACTGACTGGTAGAATTGAGTGGACACTCTAACTATCCTGAATGGATTTACGTTGCTGTTGTAATTGCATTGATGGCTTGGGTTGGAGCAGAAGCATGGGAGGCAGAAAGACTTGTGGAACATATTCCTGAAGGTGCTGAAGTGATCAAAGTTACAGCGCAACAATGGTTCTGGACTTTTGAACATGAAGATGGAACAAAAGAAATTGGTGAACTACACGTTGAAGTCGGAAAGGCATACAAATTTGAGATAAGATCAAAAGACGTAATCCACTCTTTTAACATTCATGATTATGTTGTTTTAATGGATGCAGTTCCGGGTCGAGTTAACACTGTATGGTTTGCTCCAGATGCAGTAGGAATTCATGATATTCAATGCAGAGAATACTGTGGATTGATTCACTATAACATGCGTGGAACTCTATATGTGGAGGACCCATCATCTTGATAACATTATTATCACAACTTTCTATCGTTTCAAGTGAAGAGATTAACTAATGGTTCTAGAATTACAAAAGCCACGTCCAATTTGGCAAATTATGTTCTCAACACATCACACTGATATTGGTTTACTCTATCTAATTTCCTCACTAGCATTCTTGTTCTTAGGTGGCTCATTAGCACTTGCAATTAGAATTGAGTTATTTTTACCAAATATTGAAGGGACTGGACAAATTATTGCAGATTCAATGACCTTCAACAGAATCTTTACTGTTCATGGTACAACGTTAATCTTCTTGTTTATCATTCCTTTTGCATCTGCAGTTGGTAATTACTTTGTTCCAATAATGGTTAGATACAAGGATATGGCATATCCAAAACTCAATGCAATTGCATTTTGGATGATTCCGCCTGCTGCTGTACTCGTCTGGTTAGGCTTTGCAGACTTTACTTGGTACGCACAACCACCATACTCTATCATCAGTGCCCCGGGTCCCGCAGCTGACATGTGGATATTTGGACTAAAGATTTTGGGTGTTTCATCAGTACTTGGCGCCATTAACTTTGTAATTACAATTCTCAAATGTAAGCATCCAGACATGTCAATTGGTCAAGTCCCGCTTCTAGCTTGGTCATTCTTGGCAACATCTGTGATTATCATTGTTGCAATTCCAACATTTGCAGCAGCACTCTTGATGCTTCTAACTGATAGACTAGGTGTTAGTGGATTTTTTAATCCTGCAATGGGTGGTGATCCAATTGCATATTCACACTTGTTCTGGTTTACATTCCATCCAGAAGTATACGTCTTGGTACTTCCAGCAATTGGTATGATGTATGAAATTATTCCAAGATTCTCAAGAAAGCCAATCTACAGCTATAACTCCGGGGTCTTTGCGTTTGTAATGTTGTCTCTTGTGGCTTTCTCATCATGGGGACACCACATGTTTGCAACAGGAATGTCATTTACTGAAAAAACAGTCTTTATGGTAGGAACTCTTGCAGCTGTTCCAGCATCTGCTATGCACGTGTTTAACTTTATTGCAACAATGTGGAATGGTAGAATTAAATTCGCAACACCAATGATGTGGGCAGTTGGAGGAATTGCATTATTCTTCGCTGCAGGTGCAGGTGGTGTTGTTAACACCGCAATGCCATTAGACTTTTCAACACATGATTCATACTGGGTAGTTGGTCACTTCCACCTCTTTGTAATGGGTACTATTGCATTTGGTTCAATTGGAATGGTTTACTACATGTTCCCATATGTCACGGGTAGAATGTACAATGAAACTGCTGGTAAGGTACACTTTTTCATGTCATTTGTAGGCACAATATTGGTATTCTTTACACAACATGTGCTTGGTTTGTACGGAATGCCACGAAGAGTTTTCGATTATCCTCCAATCCCAGAATGGATTGCCATGAACCAGATTGCATCTGTAGGTGCAATGATTATTGGTGTCAGTATGGCAATCTTCTTGGTAAATATGATTTATAGTTCAGGAAAAGGACAACTTGCCAACACCGAAGATCCATTTGGTCTAGGTGGAAAGTATTACTATCCTTTCGAGGCAAAGAACCCACATCACTAGGAGAAAAAAATGAGTATCGAAACAAAACACCCAGCAAGCGAATCAAAACAACAAGTATACAGAACAACTTCAGAAAGAACTGTAAAAATGATGGTCATAATGTTAGGCATTTGCATTGTTGGTGGAATGATATTCTTTTCAATGTGGGACTATTGGATTTCAACTCCTGCTCCAGTTGTAGCGATGATGGCAGGAGAAGCAGATCATGCTGCACCTGCAGCAGCAACTGGGAAAACAATTACACAAGATCTAACGTTTATTGAATCATCTGACTTTAGGACTTTGGCATTTAACGCGTTACCGGGTGAGGATGACAATAATCCGACAGTTCACATGAATGTTGGAGATACTGTTGTCTTTAATGTAGACAATGGCGGAATATCATTTCACGCATTTGGTGTTACACAAGGTACTGAGGGAATTACTGGAATTATTCCAGGAAGTGAAATTGGAACTATGTCAAATGCATTAAAACCAGGAGAAGGCGGTTCTTCTGAATTTGTTGCAGGTGAGGAAGGAACTTACTACTATATCTGTACAGTTCCTGGTCATAGAGAACAAGGAATGGTTGGAGAAATAATTATAGGTCCCGCACAAGGTGGTTCTTCTGGTATAGCATCACCTCCAACAGGTGTATCTCATGAATTTACTTTGAACTTTGTAGAATCTGATGATTTTAGGACTTTGGCATTTAATGCATTACCAGATGAAGATGGTCATAATCCAGAAATTCGAGTAAATTCTGGTGATGAGGTAACCATTACTGCCAACAATATGGGTAAAATATTCCATGCATTTGGAGTTGTTTCAAACCCTGAAGACTTTAACAGTGTAATTTGGGACTCTGCAATTGGTTCAATGTCAAATACATTGAAACCAGGTGAGGGTGATAGTACTACTTTCACTGCTGGTGCCTCAGGAACTTACTACTACATCTGTACTGTTCCAGGACATGCATTACAAGGCATGCAAGGTAGCTTTATCGTAGAATAATCTTGGCAATTCAGTATCTTGCATTAGCCACAATGATTGTTTTGTATTCTCTAATGTTCATTGGAGGATATATCTCCGCAGCTGGACTTGGTTTGACTTGTCCTGATTGGCCACTGTGTCCAAGTGGGATATTACCTACTGAAGAATATTTTATTGAATGGACTCATAGATTAGTTGCTGCCACTACAGGAGCATTGGTAATTGCAACTATGGTTGCCTGTCTAATTAATAAAAATGCAGACTTGAAGATCAAAGTAACAAGCTCACTTGCAACTGTATTTGTTATTACTCAAATTACTCTAGGTGCTTTGGTAATTGATCTGAAACTTCATGCAGTTTTAGTTTCCATTCACTTGGGAATTGGAATATTGTTATTTGCAATGGTGTTGCTAACTACTTTGTTTGCATTTAGAATCTCTAGAATTTCTATCAAATCTAAAGTTTAGATTTTTTAAATTTTTTTGTAAAGTAAACATACCCAATAGTTATTGCAAGAAATAGAGCACCTATAGTTATTGCAATGAAGAAGATGTATCCAAATGGGTTTTGTGTTCCCATGTTAAATGTATAAGTTACGACTACTTGATTTTCTCCAATGTCATACAAGTCAACCTTTACGATATGGTTTCCTGAATTTTTCCATACATAATCCAAGTCCCAATGAGATCCCTCTATGGATTTGGGAGGTATTGTATCTACTAGTTCTTCGTTATAGTAAATTTTAATTCCCATTCTGAATCTGTCAACTTCTTCATAGTCAAATCCCTCAGTTACTCTTATCAAAAATGTAGATGGTTCGCCAATTTCGGGAAACTCAGGCAACGTAGCTACCTGTACCCTAAAACCTGCCTCAAATTTCTCTCCAGAATTAAACATTGAATGAGCATTAACATCAAATACTGAGATGGATGAAAATAACAAAATAAAGATTAAAAAAAATGATCGATTTATAGCCATTTAATTATTATTAAAATTGGATAAATATATTGTAAATTAATTTCTTTACGAAAATCTTCAAAACCTTTAAATCCTAAACTACGAGAATTTTAGTCGTTGACCTTCGTTACAAAATCTATCGAGATCAAAGTACCTGTAGAAAATGTTTTTACCTATTTTGCAAGACCAGAGCATATTTCTGACCAAATTAAAACTGATGCAGTAGGTATGACAGTCATTCCTATGGATATCAAAGAAGGAATGGGTGTAGGTACAACTTTTAGAATTATTGGTGACTTTAGTGGCAAACGTCTAGAGTGGGATTGTGAGACAACTGAATTTGTTAGAAATGAAAAGATCTCTGCTAAGCAAATTGAAGGTCCTTTTAAGAGATGGGAGATTACTAATGAATTCAAATCGTTAGGCGATAATCTTACTAGAGTTACTATGTCCGTAGATTATGCAATGCCATTTGGTCCACTAGGCGCAATTTTAGATAAAGCAAAATTTGCAAAGTCTGCTGAGAGAGGTATGGAGACTGCTCTTTACAACGTTAGAGGTTTACTAGAAGGAAATGGTTCAATTCCTGTATACATAACACTAGATGCATACAGAAAAATTCTTATCGAAAAGAAAAAGATGAACGATGTTCCAGTCTCAACTGTAATTACAGCAATTCTTGAAAAGTACAATGAAATAGAAGCTAAAGTACAAAACTAAACTTTCCTTTATTTTACAATCTTAAGATTAATAACAACTCTGAGTTTATCGATTTTGGTGGGTCTATGGCGCAGCCAGGTAGCGCACCGGACTCTTAATCCGGTTGTCGAGGGTCCGAATCCCTCTAGACCCGTTTTTAATTAAATATTTTTTGCAAATCTGCAAAATTATATTCAAAGAAAATACAATTCTCAAATAAATAGAAATTATAATTTTCTTAATAGAGTGAACCTAGCTTTGTCAGGTTCTATATCTTCATGCATATCCACGTCACTTACAATTTTTACCTTATAATTTATCCATCTTTTGTACATGTTACGAAATTTGTGATTATCATCAATTTGTTTTTCTGTTGCTTCAAATTTTTCACAATTCATTATGTATTTTCCAGCTACTCTGTACATTTCTGCAACTCCTTTTTCTAATGTATTATCATCTAAATAATTCAATAATTGGTGTGTAAAAACAAAGTCTATTGAAGAATCTTCAAATGGTAAATCAGTAATAGTTCCTTTCTTAAAATCTGCAATTGAAAGTTTCTTTTTTGCTATATCCAAAGCATTATCGTTTAGATCAATTCCATGAATTTGGAATGTATCTGGAAATAATCTCAAGTCGATTCCAGTTCCACATCCTATCTCTAGAACACTTGTGCAGCGCAAAGAAGTAGCCAAATCTCTTGTATATATTGCAAATTCTTCATTGTATCTTACTTCATTCTCATCTGCATATTTATCCCAAAATTCTTTATTGTAACTCATATGGAATTTTTTAACATAGCTATATTTGATACTAATTGTTTAGTGCTGACACTTACATGGAACAAGTTTTGTGTCAAAAGTACAATCATCTGGACCATCTGATTTTCCATGTGTTGGAATCTCCTTCATACAGTCTTCATGACGCCCTTTTCTACAAAACCAGCAGATTTCTTGAGTATCACCTGTAGCACATGAGTCCATAATCTCTAATAATTATTGTGGGTAAAAAACTTCGTGGAAAATTAGATAAATGTCAACCATGGCAAGAATCTTTCATCTTTGCCCATAACTGCATTGGTAAATGATTTTTGTAATGCTTTTGTAATGTTTCCCATCTTGCCATTTCCAATCTTTACTTTGTCTACCTGTGTTACTGACTTTACCTCAGCAGCAGTTCCTGTCATGAAAATCTCATCAGCTGTATAGAGATCATCTCTTTCTAGATCTCGTTCAATTACAAAGCCACCATTTTCTTCAATAATTTGAATGACGCTGTCTCTTGTAATTCCCTCTAGTAATCCTGCTGAAAGAGGTGGTGTTTGAATAATATTGTCTTTTACAATAAAGATATTTTCAGCACTTCCTTCTACAACCTTTCCAGAATAATTTAACATAATTGCCTCATCATACCCATTCTCTAACGCTTCAATTCTTGCAAGTGCAGCATTTGAATAATTTGCTGCCGCTTTTGCTTGCATTGGTTGAGATCTTGAATCAATTTTTATCCAACTTGATACTTTACATTTTGCTCCAGAGAATTTACCTGCTTTTGATTCTCCCATCTTCCATGCCCAACATGCAATTGAAACGTCTACTTTGTTTTGAGTAGGAGTGAGTCCCATCATCCCATAACCATAATATGCTAGTGGTCTAATGTAACATTCTTTGAGTCCACTAGACTTTGTAGTTTTTATTATAGCATTTGAAATTTCTTTTTTTGAGAATTGCATCTTCATTGAATACAATTTTGCAGATTTGAAAAATCTATCAACATGTTCTGGTAATCTAAATATCGCAGAACCATTTGGTGTGTTATAGCATCTAATTCCCTCAAAGATTGATGTTGAATAATGTAATGCATGAGTTAGTACGTGAACTTTGGCATCTTTGAACGGTACTAGCTTTCCATTCATCCATATTTTGCCAATCTCTTTCATAGGAGAGAGAAAAAACTCTGCTAATTTAAAGAATTATTTTTTATTCCAGTTTTTCAAAATTTGGAAACTACATATCAGACAAATGACAAATTCTAGTATGGAATGGATTTTGGGTTTTTCTGCAATAGTTCTTCTTGTAATAGGCTTGGTTGGTCAAGCATTTGAAATGAGAAAAATTCGCTTGACCACATACAAAGATGAAGAATTAGCCTCAGCAAATATTTTCATGAATAAGAAGAACTTCAAGTGGTATGCATTACTTGGGATTGGAATAATTCTTTGGTATGTAGCTGAGCGTATGTAATCTAATCTATATAGATCATCTCTAAATACTAGAAAATTCAACTTAATGTATCGCGTGTTTTGGGTAACGCCGGACTGAGTCTAGATAATGGTCCAAGAACAAACCCATGATGGCGTTTACGGTGAAAGCCCGTAATGCCACTCTTTTCATTAAACAAAATTAATTTTTGAAATCTCTTCGTGTATTGCATTAATGGCTTTGTTAATGTTATCTTCTGCATCTTCTACAACAATAATTATTCGTGAAGTTTCTTCCTGTGCATCCATATTCAAAATGTTTAATCCTGACTCACCAATCTTTGTACTAGTTCTTGAAACAACTTGTTGAACCCTCCACATCTCATCTCCAATTAACGTAATTACTCCTCTGTTGTATGTAATTGTAGCAAGGGAATCAAATCCTAACAAATATTTTTCATTTCTTTTAACATAATCCCCATCTAAGAACAATATTCTAGAAAACTCAATTCCATCTTTTGTAAATGGTGATAAAATTATGAACTCACTGTAACGTTTGTCTTTTTCTAATGATGTTAACAATTTTTGAATACAGCTTGTTTCAATTCTGAAAATTGCGCAATTTTCTTTCCCTGTAACTATCTTAATTGGATGTCCCTTTTGTTCATCTAACGCTCTCTTTATTGTGGTTACTTTTTCTGGATTTTTCATATTAGTAACAGTAATTGGCACGTCAACTCCATTTTCTACAATTTCTTTGATTGCAATAGGATCTAAAATTTTCATTCCAAACATTCCTGCTAGTCTTGCTTCATTGTATGACAATTGAATTACTTCACTTAATCCAGATCTTACAATTTTTGGATCGGCAGAAACTACTGCACTATCTTTCTCAAAATCTATACTGGTTTCATATTTTTTATGAAATAATATTCCTAGATCTGCAGCGGTTCTATCTGAGCCTCCCCGTTCATATGTGGTTGTAACATTATCAACTGTTTTTCCAATAAATCCACCAATTGTAACTACTTCATTTTCTTCTACCAATTCTGCTGTTTTACCCATTCTTTCTCTGGATTCTGGTGTGAGAAAATTTGTTGATTCTATGTTGTTATCTGTGATAATTGGCCAATTATCAAATTTTACAGCATCTGTCTTTATGCCATTACTTCTTAGAACATAGTTCATCACATGAGACATCAAGATCTCACCTGAAAATGCTAATGCCCTTGAACGTATCTCATCTGCAAATTCTTTATTCCTAAATGCCTCATCCAGCGCTTTTTGTGCCTTTTCTAGATGTGAATCAATAATATTTCTACACTCTTCTTTATTTTCTGAATTTATCCTTTCCAGAATTTTTTGATAAGTTGATTTTACAATATCTAATGATGGATTAATTTCACTTTCTGCATTTCTGCCTTGTTCTAAAACTACATCAGTAAGAGAACGCATTTTTCCATCATGCATTGTTAATGGAGCTGAAAAGACAGCAATTACTTTGGAATCTTTTTTCAAATCATTAATTCGTTTAACAATTTCTGGAATAGAAGATCCATCTGGACCTATTGCGCTTCCACCAAATTTGACTACTACTAGCTTTGTCATAGTACTTTATCAAAATTCAATGGCTATCTATTAAGCATTTGATCGTCAATTCATTAATTCTTTGATAATATTTGATGCATTTTTTGCACCGTTGGTGTTTACTTGATTTCTCTTTTGTTCAAGTTTTTCTAAAATTAACACATCAAGCCTTTTGATATCATCAAAAACAAATCCTTCCTCTCTTGCGTTATCTTCTTGCTCAAAATGACCCTTTATGGGTAT
>Ga0208748_1001557_pt1 | contig 10166 bp, 12 predicted proteins | sample Knorr_S7_td_Bott_FD_185599 | JGI IMG/M metagenome (GOLD analysis project Ga0208748, IMG submission 185599) | Marine microbial communities from Southern Atlantic Ocean transect - Knorr_S7_td_Bottom_ad_4513_LV_A (SPAdes) (version 2) | ecosystem: Environmental > Aquatic > Marine > Oceanic | place... | reverse complement strand
AAATTTTTTTGAAATGTTTTCTAGATTATTTTTAATTTTTGGAATATTGGAATTTGATGATACAATAAATGAAATCAAACATTGAAAAGGATCTTGTCTTAGTATTCGTAATCCTTGAAATTTTTTTACAGCCATCTTTACTGTTTTATCTTTTGAAATTGATTTGATAATTTTTTCTAAATTATCATTTTGTCTAAAAAAATCTATCTTAAAATTTTGATATGAATTGATATTTCCTTTTTTATCTATACTAAGAACATCGTCACCATTTACACCATTCCAGAACTCTTTATTTTTTTTCCAAAGAAAAACTTGACCACTATTTATTGAATTTTCAACATTAATTATTTTATAATTTACCATCTTAGACAGTTATTTCATCATTAACTGCTGGTGCATATGTTTCAAATCCAAATTTTTCATGAATTTCTTGAGCAAACAATTCACATGATTCAGAATCTCCGTGAACTGTCCATACCTTTGGATTTCCTTTAATTTTTTTAATCATATCAAACAATTCATTCTTGTCTGCATGTCCAGAAAATTGAAACTGTTTAACTTCTGCAGTGACATTAAGATCTTTACCTCTAGTTGAAACTTTTCCTGTATCCAGTAATTTTTTTCCTGGTGTACCTTCACCTTGGTAAGAAACAAGAGCTATTCCATTTTTACTATTAAAAGATAATTGTTGTAAATAATAAACTGCATTTCCTCCCACTAACATCCCAGCAGGAGATATGACGACACATGGTTCACCCATTGCACGTTTTCTTTCTGCATGTTCTCTTATTGCAGTTGAACTTTTAATGGCCTCAGAAAATACTTTGGGGTCTCGTAGGTATTCTGGATGTTTAAACATTATTTCATTTACTTTTAATGCCATTCCATCCATGATGATTTGATGTTTAAAATTTCCACTTCTTAAAATACATGCCATTTCCTGAGACCGCTCAACTGAAAATGATGGAATAAACAATATTCCTTTTCTATCCATTACCTGATTTGCAAATTCTATTAATTGAGTTTCTGATTCTTTTCTTGGTATCTGTTCTGTTTTAGCATAGGTACTTTCAGTAATTAGTAAATCAATTTCTCCAATATCCATATCCATTTCTCGTAGCATTCTTGAACCATTTGTTTTGATATCTCCTGTGTAGAATAGACGTTTTTTCTCTGATTCTACCAAAACAGTGCTGCCACCAATTACATGTCCTGACTCTCTGAACTCAAAAGTTGCATTTCCTTTAGTAACTTTTTGTTTAAATCCAATTTCTTTGACATTTTTCATCATGTTATTTAATTCAGGTAGACCAAATGGATGAGCGTTTTTTTCAATTTTTAGCATATCTTCAATTAATAATTTTGATAAATCAATTGTTGGTGGTGTGGCATAGACATCAGTATTACCACTTACAAAAAGAGATGGAACATTTCCTGAATGATCTAAATGTGCATGAGTAATAATGATGGCATCCAAGTCTTTTGGTTTTACATGAAGTGGATATCCTGGAGGAGTCCCTCTTCTTCCAAATAAAACACCATAATCAAGTAAGAGTTTTGTTCCATTACAATTAACTAAAAAACCTGATCTGCCAACTTCATTTGCAGCTCCTAAAATTTTTACATCCAAGAATTAAAATGAATTTTTCTCTACGTTAAAACCTTCTTAGATGATATCAAATCATTTAAAATAATATACTTCTACAAGCTTTAATTAGTGCAAGCTAAGAATCATTTTTTATGGGAAGAACCTATGAAGAGTGGATAAAACTACAAGATCAAGATGTTGTAGCAAAAACTCGTGCAGGCGATGAAGGAAATAAAGTACTTCTAAATCAAATCAACTGGATTTGGGTTAATAATCTCATGAATCAGAAAGCACATCTTAATCCTACATCTGCAGAATTACTTGATTGGGTTACAACTGGTCAAATTGATGCAATGAGAAAATAAACATACACATCACGTTAACTTTTTACTTGAATTCATGAAATATTTTTTGGATTATCAAAATGTGTATACTGATTGCATTCTAATTCATGGTTTAGATGAATAGAGGAACCCGATCATTATGTACTTCATGTAATCTTCAAAAGCTTTAATTAGTGTTAGCTAAGAGTTGTTCTTCATGGGAAGAACCTATGATGAATGGATTGCTCAACAAGATAAAGCTCTTGTAGCAAGCACTCGTGCAGGCGATGAAGGAAATAAAGTACTTCTAAATCAAATCAATTGGATTTGGGTTAAAAATATGATGGATAAGAAATCCGAATTAAACCCAACATCTGCAGAATTACTCGATTGGGTAACTTCTGGTCAAATTGATGCAATGAGAAAAAAATAAACGTACACATAACGTTATCTTTTTGTTTTTTAAATTTTCAAATGGTTTTTTTACATGCAATATTTTACGATCAATTTCATAACAGGGTTATGAATTTCAATCATGGTTTAAATAGTCACCCATGAATTCAATGTTACAATGCCAATAGCAATACTTCCAGACATTGATGAACAAAGATGTATCGGATGTGCACTATGTGTAGAAATCTGTACAACTCTTGGTCCTGATGTCCTTAGAGTAAAACCTGTTGAAGGCTGGAAGAGAGGTAAAGCATTTGTTTTCTACCCAGAAAGATGTATTTCTGATGGTGCATGCATAGGTGTATGTCCAACAAAATCAATCTTTTGGATGAGACCAATGAATTACACTGCTGGACAACCAGTACCTCTTCACAAAAATGGTGTCTTCATCAACGGTTGGGCAGAAGACGCAGCACTATAAGCTGAATCTTTTAGCACACAATCTTTTTTATTATTTTTAATTAACTAAATGATTTTTTCTTGATTTCTTTTGGTAGCATTTTTACGAAATATTTTAAGAATTGATCATTCTTGTCATAATGGATTTCTGAGAATTTATTATTCTTAAAGAAATTTTTCCATGTCTTTTCAAATGTGGGGAATTCTTTTGGTTCGAAATCTATTCTAGATGTTTCATGATGGGCTGCAGGATAAATGTCTGAAATTTCAATTGGAATTAACCCTAATTGTGGATTATATTGGCATACTTGAATTGAATCAAAATCCTTGAATTTTTTACTCAATGCTAAATATTGATGAGCCAGATATCCTGGTTTTGTGTTGTATTCTTTGGTGATTAACAATTTATTTTTCTTTGATTTGAATTCTCTAACAATATTATGAAATGCCTGAACTTCTGGACGAAATTGATCATATCTATCAAATAAGAAAATAGATTTCTCTTTGAATTTTGGTGTACTTAATCCGAGAAATTCATAGTTTTCAGTCATTACTTCAATCATCTCAAATAATTTGGGATGTGCTCTTGCTTTTTTAATCACATACTCCCATAATCGTCCTTCATGAATTGCTTGTTTTACTCTATCAACTTCAAGTTTTATTGCATAAAGATTATGAATTGCTAATTGGTTAATTTTTTCAGTTTCATCAAGCTGACGAAATTCATCTGGAGTGTATTTTGAGCATATTTCACAATTACATGGAAATATTGTAATGTCCTTCAAATATCGTGTTCCATCATCTGTGATGTATCTGAGTTTTTTAGCATAAAGCATGTATGATGCTGAATCAAAAGTATCACATCCTAAAGCTATTGCAAATGGAATAGTTAGTGGATGACCTGCTCCAAAAAGATGTAGTGGAATAGAATGTGGCATTTGTTTTTTTGCAGCTACTATCATTTGTGCTAATAATCTATATTCATATGACACCATAAATTCAACTGGACTTCCTAAGGCCAGCATTTGAAAACCCATTTTTACTAAACTTTTTGTTGATTTTGCAACAAGTTCAAAATGCTCCCCTCCTTGAATTGGACCAATCCAAATCTGACCATTATCTTCACTATCTTCAAGTGTTTGTTTTGAAACTTTGAGAGTGTGTTTTACATATGCTTCTGCTTTTTTTAAAGGCAATCCAAATCCTGTTGGTTTGTCTAATGGTATTGCAAAATCAGTTAAAATCCCTTTTTCAAAATTTGCCATCTCTGGTGGTGACACTTCTACATCTCCATATTCGAGAACTTGATATCCTCCAGAATCCGTCATAACAGCACTATCAAAATCTATAATATCATGAATTCCTCTTTTTATTGCTTCATCACCATAACTATTTCTGGTAATGTATGCATTAGTAATTACTAAATCAAAACCAATTTCTTTAATTTTCTTTGATGGTATAGTTTGTTTTACTGGATGAATAACCGGAACAAATGCAGGCGTTTCAATTTTTCCATGATTGGTGTAGAGAGTTCCTATTCTTCCTGCTAAATCTGTTTTAGAAATTTCAAACAATATTTACACAACTCTAAGAGCGTTATTTAATCAATCAACAAAAAATTTTTTCAAATCATTATTTTTTGTTACTAAATCAAGCCAATCTACTTCTTCATTACCTTTATTGCTAGAAATAATACTCATTACTTTTTTTACAACATCTTCAATGCTTTTTCCACTAGAATTAACTTGGAATACTTTATTTTGGAATTTACTTTTTGCATCATGCACAATTATGCCCAACACTTCACTACCTGTATTTTCTATACTTTTTTTATCTGTATAACCTCTATCTTTATAGACTGTAATCAAATCATATGGATTTCTTCTTAATACAATCATTATCTTTACTTGTTGTAAATCTAAAATATATGGTGCTAAATGACCCACAATAATATTTTTTTCCAAATTTTTTTCTGAAAAAATTTTTCCGAGTTTTCTTGTATCTATATCATTTGTATCTTGATTTTTTTCAAATAATCCTTCATCTTTTGCAATTTTATTAATATCTAAAATATCTAATTCTAAATTTTTAGCAACTTCTTTTGAAATAGTATGTTTTCCAACCCCTGGATTACCTGTAATTACTATTGACATGTATTGGAGTCTAACGAACCGCATTAAACGATTTCTGTAATACTAATAAGTAGAAATGAATTTTTGACTGTATTGCAAATTGGTTTACTAGGTAAAGCAAATGTTGGAAAATCAACATTTTTCTCTGCTGCAACTGAAACCCCTGTAGCAACAGGTAATTTCCCATTTACTACAATTGAGCCAAATGTTGGTGTGGCTTATGTACAATCAGATTGTGCATGCAAACATTTTGCTATAACTCATGAAAATGAATTATGTGTAAATGGAACTCGTTTTATTCCAGTAAAACTAATTGATGTTGCAGGATTAGTTCCAGGTGCACATGAAGGAAAAGGATTGGGAAATCAATTTTTAGATGATGCAAGACAAGCTGAGATTTTAATTCACGTAGTTGACATTGCAGGTACTACTGATATTCAAGGACAATCAGTTCCAGTAGGAACTCATGATCCACTTGAAGATATAGCATTTGTTCAAGATGAATTTGATCAATGGTTTACAGATATTCTAAAAAGAGAATGGGACAAGATTACTCGTGAAATTGATCAGAAAAGAGCAAAACTCACTGATGGAATTGCTAAACGCTTTTCAGGATTGGGAATTAAAGATTATCAAGTACAAGATATCTTACAAAAACTTGGACTAATTTCTAGAAATCCTAAAGAATGGAATGATTCTGATATTCAAAATTTTGCTAAAGAATTAAGAAAAAATACTAAACCAATGATTATTGCTGCAAACAAAGCAGATCTTTGTCAAGATCTTGAAATTCTTAAAAAAATTTCAGGCAAAGTAATTCCTTGTAGTGCTGAAACTGAATTATTATTACGGAAAGCATCAAAGGCTGGAATTGTAAATTATTCTTCTGGTGATGAAGGATTTACTATTCCTGAAGGAAAAGAAATTCCTCTTCCTCAACAAAAAGCATTAGATTTAGTACGTTCTGTTTTTTCTAAAATCACATCAACAGGAATTCAGAAAATTCTTGATACAGCAATTTTTGACTCTTTAAATTTTATTGTTGTATATCCTGTAGAAGATGAAACTAAGTTAACGAATAAAGATGGTGTAATTTTACCTGACTCAAAACTACTTCCAAAAGATTCCACTGCAAAAGATTTGGCAGCATTAATTCATGCTGATATTGCTAAAGGATTTTTACATGCAATTGACTGTAAAACTAAACAACGAATTAGTGGTGATCAGAAACTAAAAAATGGTGATGTGATCAAAATTGTATCTACACTAAGTAGGGGTTAGTATGCTTGGTTTAGGTATTGAAAGTACTGCTCATACATTTTCTTGTGCTATAATTGAAAAAAAAGGAAATAAAGGAAAAATACTTTCTGATATTCGTAAAATTTATCGTCCTGCAAACGGAGAAGGAATTCATCCACGAGAAGCATCACGTCATCATATTGAAAATTGCTCTTCAGTACTTTCTGAATCCCTAACAGAAGCAAAAATCACAATTAAAGATCTTGATATTATTTCTTATGCTGCCGGTCCTGGATTAGGTCCTTGTTTACGTGTTGGTGCAGTAGTTGCAAGATCATTGGCATCTTTTTACAAAATTCCAATCTATCCTGTAAATCATGCAATTGGACATATTGAATTGGGTAAATTACTTACAGGAGCTTCTAATCCTCTTGTTCTTTTAGTTTCAGGTGGACATACTATGATTTTGGCATTTCTTGATAAACAGTGGAGAGTATTTGGTGAAACTTTGGATATTACATTGGGTCAATTATTAGATCAATTTGGAAGATCACTTGGATTTGCTTCTCCTTGTGGAAAAAATATAGAAGAATTGGCATCTACTTCATCAAACTATGTTACTTTACCATATTCCGTTAAAGGAAACGATGTATCATTTTCAGGTTTATTATCTGCAACAAAATCTGTTGCAAAGAAAAATAAAATTGATGCATGTTATTCTCTACAAGAAACTGCTTTTGCTATGATTAGTGAATCTGTAGAACGAGCATTATCATTTACAAGAAAAAAAGAATTAATGATCGTTGGTGGAGTTGCAGCAAATAAACGATTATCTGAAATGCTTCAAGATGTGTGTAAACGACATGGATGTAAATTTTTTGTTGTTCCATTAAAATATGCAGGAGATTGTGGAAGTCAAATATGTTGGACGGGAATTTTGGAATCTAAAGTAAAACCTGGTACTTTGTTAAAAGATACTTTTGTTACACAATCATGGCGATTAGATTCTGTAGTAGTTAATTATTAAATTCATTAATTGTTTGATCTATTTTTTTGAGCCATTTTTTTGTATTAAAAACTCCAAACTTGAAGGTTTTTTCACCTTCACTAGTTTTTGCTGTAAAACAAATTTTTTTCATTAGTAACCCTTCTTTCCATGTTTTTGTTACATCACTTAATGGAATATCTAAAATTGTATCTCCCATATGTTTTGAAAAATCCATTATTCTTGCTTTAGTTTTATCAAATGCTAATCTTTTATTTGTCAATGTTAGAATCCCTATTCCTAAATTATCTTCACTACAATCTTCTTGTGAAACTCGTTGTTCTCCGTCTTCCATGAACAATTTTTATTGAATTCCTTTAGATATAATGGTAATGAAACTAATGAAAAAAGGCGCAGAGGCTGACATATATCAAATGATGTGGCAAAATTCTAAAGCAATTCTTAAAATCAGAAAACCAAAAAATTATCGTAATTCTACACTTGATTCAAAAATATGTAAACAAAGAACCATAAAAGAATCCCAAATGTTATCACAAGTAAAATCATTTGGAATTCCAACTCCTCTTGTTTACTTTGTCAATTTGAAAAATAATTCAATTATAATGCAAGAAATACCCGGAAAACCTGTTCATGATTTATCTGGATCTAAAATTATTGAGTTATCAAAACAAATTGGAAAACTAGTTGGAATGTTACATCAAAATGGAGTAATGCATGGTGATTTGACAACGTCCAATTTCATTCTATTTCAAAATACTGTATATGTAATTGATTTTGGATTGTCTCAAAATACAATTAAATCTGAAGATCACGCAGTTGATTTGAGACTAATTAAGGAAATTCTAAACAGTGCTCATGCAAAAATTATGCAATCGGCTTGGAAGAATTTCCTTCTTGGATACAAATCCATTGTTGGTAGTGCTTCTTTTACTAAAATCACAAAACTTGTTTTAGATATAGAGAGTCGTGGAAGATATGCACAAGTCGTTTGATCTATATTTTGTATCATCAAATAATCACAAGTATCAAGAAGCCAAAACAATTCTTGATTCTTTTGGAATAAAACTTGGATTTATCAAATTAAATTTGGAGGAAATTCAGTCAAATTCTCTTAAAGAAATTGCTGTATTCAAAGCACAAGATGCATTTTCAAAATGTAAAAAACCATTAATTATTGAAGATGATGGAATTTTTATTAATTCCCTTAATGGTTTTCCAGGTCCATATTCTTCATATATTTTCAAAACAATTGGAAACAATGGAATTCTTAATCTCCTAAAACAAAATAGAAAAGCAAAATTTGTTTCAATTATTACTTATTGTGATAAAAATATTTTACAATCTTTTGATGCAAAAATAGATGGTTCCATTTCAAAACATGTCAAAGGAAAAGGTTGGGGATATGATCCTATTTTTATTCCAAATAATTTAAAGAAAACATTTGCAGAATTGAATAACAAAAATGAGTTATCACACAGATACAAAGCATTAAAAAAATTTTCTAACTGGTATTTACACAAGTAGGAATAAAACGATCAATAAATCGTTCATTATTTTGTAATATTGAAATTCTTGAAACAATACTTTCATCCATTACTGAAAAGATTTTACTTTGTTCTGCAATTTCTTTACTAAAGTTTTTTATTTCTTCCATTTCTAACATGTTTTCATATTCTAATCTATTAGTTGAACGGCCAATATGCATGTAGGATTTAATTTCAATAAAGTGAGGACTTGCTTTTCTAACCATTTCTGCAAATGCTGGAATCATTTCTTTTATGTCATTATAGTCTCTAATCAGAGTAATTCTTAGAACTGTTCTTGTGTTCAAATGCTTTAACATTCCAAGAGTTTTATTCCATCTTTCCCATGAATCATCATATTTTGGTCTGTTTATTCTCTTAAATGATTCATAGTCTGCAGCATTAGTTGATAGATACAATTGTGTTGGTAATGCATCTTCATCTTGTAGTCTTTGTATCATGTCTGGTTCTTGTCCATTAGTTACAAGAAAAGTTGATTTTGTTGCTTCAAGTGAGTGTAGATATTTGATTAGTTCTGGTAATTTTGGATACATTGTAGGTTCTCCAGAAAGTGAAATTGAATAATGAGTAGGTAACAATGATTCATCTAATCTCTGTTTATCATTTCTTGAATCTCCGTAAAATCCATTGATCAGCTTTTTTCTTTCAGCCATCAATTTTGTTAAAATTTGTTCAGGCTCTGCAACTTGTTCTGGTTTCATTTCCATTGAATCGTAAAATTCCATTGGTCTCCAACAATACACACAACGATTTTCACAATGCATTCCAGCTGGGGAAAACTCCATACACCCATGAGTTGAAATTCCATAAAACTTGTTTTTGTAACAATTTCCTTCATGTTTGAATGATTTTTTTGTCCAATGACATAGTGCTACTGTAGAATGATCTGCTACTCCATACTTTGCTTTTTTTAATTGAGCAGATATTACAGGTTTGATCTGAAGTAGTCGATCATCTTCTTCAACTGTTTCTGCAGAACAACTCATGAAATCAAATTTCGTTTTACTTTACTTAAATTGATCGAGTTTTTCATTTTGCATGAAAGTTATTCTAAAAACTCTCAAAATTTTAAGTCAATTTTAGAGTGAGGTTTAATAACTGGATTCTCGAGAAAAAATTGAAAAATGAAAAAAATACTCACATTACCATTTCTAATATTACTTTTAACCGTGCTCACTAGTATGCCTATTAGCTATACTTTTGCTGCTTCAGATTTGGATAATGATGGTGTAGATGATGCAATAGATGCATGTCCAAATTTGTCTGAAGATTATGAAGGTGTCATTGATGGATGTCCATCAAATTTTGTTCCATGGTATGATGAAGATTTTGATGGAATTGAAGATCATATTGATCAATGTCCTAACATTAAAGAAAATTACAATAAATTCCAAGATGAAGACGGTTGTCCTGATAACCCACCTGAAGGTGGTGAGGGTGGATTACCTGACTCTGATGGTGATGGAATTGTTGATTATCTAG
>Ga0208748_1001556_pt1 | contig 10166 bp, 8 predicted proteins | sample Knorr_S7_td_Bott_FD_185599 | JGI IMG/M metagenome (GOLD analysis project Ga0208748, IMG submission 185599) | Marine microbial communities from Southern Atlantic Ocean transect - Knorr_S7_td_Bottom_ad_4513_LV_A (SPAdes) (version 2) | ecosystem: Environmental > Aquatic > Marine > Oceanic | place... | reverse complement strand
CTTGCGCATTCTCGATGGCAAATTCAATCGCCTGCGCCCGGTCTCGCAAGACCGTCACCGCAGATTTATTATTTATTCCGCTCAATATGTGCTGGACTATTTCCTCACCTTTCTCCTTCCTGGGGTTGTCATCTGCGATAATTAATCTATCGGCATATTTTTCGGCGATCTCTCCCATCATCGGCCGCTTGCCCTTGTCCCGATTTCCACCACAGCCAAATACGCACCAGATATTTCCCTCGAAGTGATCCCTGAGGCCACTGAGGGCGGCGCGAAGCCCGTCCGGGGTGTGCGCATAATCGACCATCGCAGTAATCTCTTCACTATCGCCGATAATTTCCATGCGACCATTTACCGGTTTGAGATTAGAAATTCCCTGGCACAGTTCATCGATATTGACTTCCTTCCTGGCGGGCAAATAGCTGAGAAGCGCAGCGGTTACCGCCAGCAGATTACTGAAATTAAAATAGCCGATGAGCCTGCCTTTAACTATCCCGCTGCCAATGGGAGTACATATTCGCGCCTCGAAACCGTGGCGATTCAAACTCAATTCCTCCGCATGCACCGTGGCGATCGACTTGTTGATACTGTAGGTGGAGACTTCGACCCCCTTCGCAATACTATTAATAATCGACAAGGCGTAGGGATCATCAAGATTGACGATGGCATGCTTCAGGCCCTTCGCGGTAAACAGTTTCTTCTTGTTTTCAGCATAGGCTTCCATACTCCCGTGATAATCGAGATGATCTCGAGTCAAATTCGTAAATATTGCTGTCTCGAACTGAACTTTCTTCACTCGTTTTTGATGCAGACCGACGGATGAAACCTCCATCACCACCGGATCGACGCCGTCGACTACCATTTCCGCAAGCGCCATCTGGGTAAACACGGCATCGGGTGTTGTTAGTTGGGTTTCCTTGAGATCGCCATAAATGCCGTAGCCCAAAGTACCGATGAGGCCACATTTGAAATTCGCCTCGGCTAGCGCCTGGGCGATGAACTGGCTGCAGCTGGTTTTTCCATTGGTTCCGGTGATTCCTATCACCGTGAGTTTTTCACTGGGGCGAGAATAGAAACGTGCGGCGATTTCACTAATTTTCGCCGGCAGGTTATCTATCGCCACAACCGGCACATTGCCAATCACCTGCACGCCCTCCCAGTTGTCGTCGGCATCGGCCAATATCGCCGCAACACCTACATCGATGGCTTTATCGATATAGTCACGCGCATCATGATTACGTCCAAAACAGGCTAGAAACAGGTCGCCTTCGCGCAGCAGCCGGCTGTCCAGCTGAACACCCGTAATCATTATGCTGGCGGCATCGGGGATGGCATCGGTAGACTCCACCAGATCGGTGATGAGATCGAGCAGGCTGGCGTGTGAATTCAGTTGTTCTGCTGTATTCATGGCGACAGTGACCTTAGCTCCCTCGAAGGGGTGACGGGAATTTTGTCCGGCGAAACATTTAACAGTCTCATGGCGCCGGCGGCTATTCTTGAAAACACCGGAGCCGCCACCTGGCCCCCATAATGCTCTTCGCCTTTAGGCTCATTGACTACGACGACAATGACGAGCCTGGGATTTGAAGCCGGCACCAATCCCACGAATAAAGAGTTATGAAGATTTTCTTCATAGCCGAATTCGCCTACAACATGAGCCGTGCCGGATTTTCCAGCCACCGAGTAGAAGGGAATGTTTGCCCCCAGCACTGCACCACCGCGACTCTTGTCCACAACAGTCTCCAGCGCGGTTAGCAGCTGTCTGCTAATCACGGCGCTCAGCACCCGTTCCCTGGGCAAAGACGCCACGCTATCCGCATCCAACTTTAAGAGCGTGACCGGCTTTTTGATGCCACCGTCGGCAATAACCGAATACGCCTGGGCGAGCTGCAGTGCCGATACGGAAAGCCCGTATCCATAAGATAATGTCGCCGTTCCTATCCGACTCCATCGTCGTGGATTAGGCAGTACCCCACTGCGTTCTCCAGGAAACCCGGTACCGGTGACCTGGCCAAATCCTACTCTTTCCAATAAATCTCTAATCGGTTCCGCGCCGATCTCCAGGGCTATTTTGCTGGCGCCGATATTGCTGGATTTCGTAATGACTTTTTCGACGGTCAGGGTGCCATAGTTGAAAATATCTCTGATTGTGTTGCCACTGACCATCATCCAACCCGGACTGGTCTCGATCACAGTATCCATACGATAGATGCCGGTTTCCAAGGCGGCTGCTATGGTGAAGGCCTTGATTGTCGAACCGGGTTCGAAGACATCGGTGATTGCCCGGTTACGCAGCACACTGAAATCCGTTATGTTGACTTTATTGTGCGGGTTATAGGAAGGCTGGTTGGCCATTGCCAGCACTTCACCGGTCGCAACATCCAGCACTACCACCGTCGCCGATTTTGCCCGCCTGGTGATATATTCTGCCTTTAACTCTCTATAGGCCAGATTCTGCAGGCGAAAATCGATACTGAGCTCCAGGAGTTTGCCGGCTTGGGCGGTCTGAATGGTATTGAGTTCCTCGATAATGTGGCCACGTCGGTCCTTCATTACCTGTAGACGCCCCGGCACTCCACGTAACCAAGCGTCGTAGGCCAGCTCCAGGCCTTCCTGACCCTCATCATCCACATTGCTGAAACCAATCAGGTGAGCCGCCACCTCACCCTGGGGATAGAAGCGCTGGTATTCTTGTTGCACGTAGAGCCCATCTATATCCAGGGCAAGAACGCGGTCTGCGTCGGCAGGTGGTAAGCGTCTCTTCACATACAGAAATTCCCGGCCAGAATTCTTGGCGATGTTGCGCCCGAGTACTTCCGGGTTCAGTTCCAGCTCCATCGCGAGTTGACGGATAGCGACGTCGTTACCTGCAATTTCACCCGGATTAACCCACAGGGATTTCACCGGTGTACTGACCGCCAGGGGCTCACCGTTTCTATCCGTGATCAGCCCTCTATTTGCCACCAGCGGCACCGTGCGAATCGTCCTGGCATCTCCCTGCCCCTGCAAAAACTCCCGTTCCAGAATGTGCAGCGCGACCACTTTCCAGCCGATAAGCGATACACAGCAAAAGAGGACAAATAGCACAAGATACTGGCGCCATATTGGGATTATCGAATGGGTTTGAGGGTTACTCATGGCTCACCATGACGATATTGGATGTCTCAGGAACCCGCATCTGCAATCGGTTTACTGCCTTTTGCTCGATTCTTCCCTCGACGCTAAAGGTACTTTGTTCTATGAGTAGCTGGCCCCACTCGATCTCAAGTGCATTCGCCTGTTCGCGAAGCTCCTGTAATTCGTTGAAAGAGAAACGATTCTCATGTGTCGTATTAACCACAGACAGACCGGAGATGAGTGCTATTGACAGCAACACGAATAGGCCAAGGGTGGGAGGTCGGTAAACCCCGGCCCATTGCAGAATAGATGGACGTTGACTCACTACAAGTTTTCCAGACCTTCTGCTGCTGCCAGTACCCATGCGGGAGCCTTCGATCATGTATTTCAAACCTCCCATAAAGCCAGGCGGATCGCTATCATGAAAAATCTCAGGCAATTTTTTCAGCGACTCGCATTGTGGCGCTTCTTGCCCGCGGATTTCTGTTCACTTCGCCTACGCTGGCCTTGATTGCTTTTGCTATCGGTCTCAGCCGAGGATTTAACATCTCCTGCGGCACCGGAAGGTCCCTCGGATAGCTATCACCGGTTGTCTGCAAGGCCATAAATTTCTTGACTATTCGGTCTTCCAGCGAATGAAAACTGATAACCACCAGGCGACCGCCAATCGTCAATAAATCGAGCGCCTGATCCAGCCCTTTTTCCAACTCATCAAATTCGCTGTTAATGAAAATACGTATACCCTGAAAAGCGCGTGTCGCCGGATGCTTTGATTTTTCCCATGCCGGATTTGCCTGCTTGATAATCTCAGCCAACTGACCCGTTGTTGTTATCTCTCGCTCCGCCCTTTCCAGCACGATTCTCCTGGCCATGCGTCTGGAGTGCCGCTCTTCCCCAAACCGATAAATCACATCGGCTATAGCCTTCTCATCCGCCGTTTTTATCCATTGCGCCGCACTGATTCCCTGCCCTGGATCCATGCGCATATCGAGAGGACCGTCGCGTAGAAAACTGAATCCTCTGCTGCTATCGTCCAGTTGCGGCGAGGAAACCCCGAGGTCAAACAAGATTCCATCTACCTCGCCAAATAGTCCGCGGTTTCTGGTAATTTCACCAAGCTCACTGAAGGGCTGATGTATCACCTCTAACCTGTGGTCTTGCTGGCGCAACTTCTGCGCTGCCACGATCGCGTCTGGATCTCGATCCAGGGCCAACAGTCTGCCCTGGGGCCCCAGGCTTTCGAGTATTAATCGGCTATGGCCTCCACGCCCGAAGGTTGCATCGATAAAGGTTTTGCCTGCGTGAATCCGCAGAGCCGCAACGGCCTCTTGCATCAAAACTGATTCATGCAATGAATTCGCTGTCATCACTCAGCCATCCCTACAGCGCCCCTCTTATAAGGACAAGGAGCGTAATTTATCCGGTAATTCTCCGTCAGTCGTGGACTCCGATAACCACTGATCTCGTTGTTGGTTCCATATTTCCTGACTCCAGATCTCGAGTTTTTTACCCTGACCGATCAGGCAAACATGTTTTTCCAGTTGCGCGTATTGCCGCAATTCCTGTGGCAGCAAGATTCTGCCGCTGCTATCCAGCTCCAAATCGTTGGCATGACCGATCAGCAGGTGTTTGACCCGTTGCGACATTGGATCGAAGCTGGAGAGAGATTCAATTTGACGTTCGATCTGTTCCCATTCGGGTACAGGATAGAGCAGAAGGCAGCGATGGTTGGTGTCGATGGTAACCACAAGATGCCCGGAGCAATGATGCAGTAATTGCTCACGGTAGCGCGCAGGCATGGCCATGCGCCCTTTCGCATCGAGATTGATGGTATTTATGCCGCGAAACACCTATTGTCCCCATTATTCTTGGAAATATGTCTTGCGTGGAGGGTAAAACTTACACCAACCTCCACTAATCGACAAATATTTCCACTTTTCGCCACAAAGAAACACTATAGGGACAGCAAAGCGCCAGCGCAAGCACTATTTAATTGATTTACTTCAAGAAAAGTCGTGAACGTGTCGCTAAAAGTAAGGAACTGGCGCGGAAATGTTCAATTCCCATAGGCACAAATTCAGCAATAACAATTCCGTAGCAACAACCATTAAAGTGCTTTATTAAGAGCTCTGTAGATTGCCGCGCCTCCGGCTTGAGAATTGCCGAATCTGGTGCACAGAAATTAAAATAGAGTCAGCCTGTAAGCCGGGTTCTGTCGAGGACAATTATTCATCTGCAACCTGCGTCACCGCAGGCTTGTAGCGGCCTACCCGAATCCAATGCGAGCAACATTAGAGGATTCCTATTTGGCCTTGCTCCGGGTGGGGTTTACCTTGCCACGAGCTGTTGCCAGTCGCGCGGTGTGCTCTTACCACACCATTTCACCCTTACCTAACGCCCACCACCCCCGCCTCAGTTGACAAGATCAACATCGGCTCAGGTCGTGGTGCCGGGCGGTATATTTTCTGTTGCACTTGCCGTGGGTTCACACCCCCCAGGCGTTACCTGGCACCCTGCTCTGTGGAGCCCGGACTTTCCTCTACCAGATTCCTCTGATATCGGATATTCGATAATAGAAGAGTAAAAGGTAGCAATTGCCCAGCTGACTCTGCCACAGACTAATTCAGGGGAAACCCGATTACAAGTCAATCCCCAACAGCTCGTTAATCTTCGAGAATTGCGCTGTAGAGTTGGTTTTTCCTGGCACCGGTGAACTCGCTGGCGATGGCAACCGCTCGCTTCATCGAGATATCGTGACGCAATGATTTCACGAGCGCAACAGCCTGTTGCAACTTGCGCGCCTCCACCTCGAGCTCGTCACAAGGGGCGACAATGATGACGAATTCTCCCTTGCGCTGATTGCTGTCCTGCTGCAGCCAGGCCAGGCAATCCAGGCTGGTCCCCAGGAAGTGGGTTTCAAATTTTTTGCTGATTTCCCTGGCTACAAATACCTGTCTATCCGACCCGAAAATCTGCTGCATGTCACCGATACTTTCCACTATGCGGTGTGGGGATTCATAGAAGACCAAGGATCGAGACTCGGCGGCGAGTGCCTGCAGCCGCGCCCGCCTGGCGGCAGATTTATGGAGCAAGAATCCCTCGAAGGCAAATTTGTCCGTGGGCAGTCCGGCAACACTTAGGGCGGCGGTGAGGGCACAGGCTCCCGGAATTGGGATTACCCGCAATCCCAAAACCCTGGCCCGGCAGACCAACTTGTAACCTGGATCTGAAATCAGTGGCGTTCCGGCATCTGAAATCAAGGCCACAGACTCTCCCGATTGCAACGCAGCGATTATTTTACTAGCTACCGCTTTGCCGCTGAATTCATGGTATGACAGCAGCGGCGTGGCAACCCCTATGGCCTGCATCAATTTCTTGCTGTGACGAGTGTCCTCGGCTGCGATCTTGCTAACCGATCCCAAGACTTCGACCGCCCGCTTGGAAATATCATCCAGGTTACCGATGGGTGTCGCCACCACGTAGAGTGTGCCCTTATCAGCCATATAGGTTTCTCATTGCTGTCAACTACGCAGCCGGACTAGGCGCTGGCTCCTCCTGGTTCAACAAAACAGCCACCACACTCAGTGTCAGAGCCCGGCACCCTAGCTTATTCTGCGAATAAATTGCCGTTCCCCGCAAACTGTATTAATCTTTTTAGTATTGAGCTTGCGTGTCCAGGCCTTGCACCTGGTGCGAAACCCGCAAACATCGACGACTCCATGACCAGGCAACTAAATCATCTTGATCACCAAGGCAATCGTTAAATTTCCGAGACAGCTTGTGCTGGTCCTGGTGTTGTTAGCTGGTTTCGGCTGCAGTAGCAGCCAACAAACCACAATTGAAAGCGGCGCTGGGATTCAGTCTACAGCAGAGTCTATTGATGAGCTATTGCGGCTGGCGCAGAGCCGTTCGGGTTTTGAGGCCTCGGCACTATCGATTCAGGCTATGGAGCTGATGCTGGATGACGGTCAGTCGACCCGGGCTGGACTCATCGCTGCGCAGTTACCCGAGCCTGAATCACTGCCTGGGTCATATCAGTTTCGCTATGCCTTGGTTCGCGCAGAAATCGCTCTCTATCGGCAGCAGCCGGAAGCCGCCCTGGCCTGGCTTAGGGGCGATCTGATCGACAGTCTCGAGAACCCGGCGCAGCGTGTAGATGACTATTATTTATTGTTGGCAGGCGCATATCGCGCTAACGAAGAATTTACCGAGGCTATAAATGCCTATCTGCAGATCTCCGCCAGCAGTGATCAGGCTGGCGATGGTGAACTGGTTAATAGCATCTGGGACACCTTAATCCACCTCGATGAAGCGTCGTTTTCCGCGTATGCAGCTAGTGCGAATAGTTACGAATCCAGGGGTTGGATCGAGCTGGCCGAAGTAGTTCGATCCAACCAGTCCAGCATCAAACGACAACTCGATGCGATCACGCAATGGCGGCGAGTGTGGATTCGACACTCCGCCTCCACAAGACTCCCGCAAGAACTCGATGACTTGCGACGGGTGTGGGATGAAAGACCCAGACATATCGCCCTGATACTGCCCTTACAGGAAATTGCAGGCCAGGCCATCCAGGAAGGATTTTTCAGTGCGTATTACCAGGCGCTTGCGATCAGCAGAGAGGTGCCACGTATCTCAATTTATGACAGCAGCGACGTCAGAATTATTTTCCCAATTTATGATGAAGCCGTTGCCAGTGGCGCAGATCTGATTATCGGTCCTCTGAGCAAGGAACTGGTGAATCAATTGCAGCAATTGCCTGAACTGCCAGTGCCTACGCTCGCACTCAACTATGCCGACGACACGCAATTGCGACAAACTGTGCTGTATCAATTTGGCCTTGCGCCAGAAGACGAAATCGCCCAGGCCATCGATCTTGCCTGGGACGCCGGTCATAGAAATGCCGCCGTCATCACTCCGCGATCGGAAAGTTATATGCGTCTGCAATCTATATTTTCCGAACTGTGGTCGGCCAGGGGCGGAAATCTGGTTTCCCAGGCGGCTTTTAGCGGCGACGGGGACTATGTTGATGTCATCAAACGATTGATGGCGATCGACTCTTCCGAGGCCAGGAGGGACCGATTACTGGATTTATTGCCGAGGAATACCCTGGAATTCACACCACGACGACGCAGTGATCTGGATTTTATATTCCTGATCGCCAACCCGAGACAGGGCCGACAGCTGAAACCCACCCTGGCATTCTATTTTGCGGGCAATATACCCGTTTACTCGATGCCATCAATCTACGATGGACAGGAAAATGAAAGTGAAAACAGAGACCTCGATGGCATCATATTCACCGTGGCGCCCTGGGTACTCGACTCTTCCAACCCGCTAAAATCAGAGATGTCCGCGAGCCTGCGACAGGCACAGGGAGCCTTGCAACGATTTCGGGCAATGGGCGTCGATTGCTTTCGATTATATCCTCGCCTGGGGCAATTAGCAGATCATCAGATAGAGAGTTTTCAAGGCGCAACTGGCGTCCTCAGATTATCTCCCAATCAACAAATTCATCGCACACTTGACGTCGCCAGATTTGTTAACGGCATAGCGACAGAGATCGAGAGCTACGCCAACAACAGAAACTAAGGCAGCTCTGATCAATTCAATGACCACTGTGGCTTACAGCCGATTCACACCATGGCGAGACGGAACTCACTATTTAAAAACACACGACAGTTTGGCCATACCCAGGAAATCCTTGCAGCTAAATATTTACGCGAGCATGGATTAAAACTTACCCGCAGCAACTACCAGTGTCGCGTCGGTGAGATCGACCTGATAATGGTCGATAGCCGCCGAGTACTGGTGTTTGTGGAAGTTCGATTCAGACGATCCAGTCGATTCGGCACCGCCATAGATTCTATTACCAGGACGAAGCAAAGAAAGATTCGGCGCACCGCCGCCCATTTCCTCATCTCAAATCCACAATTTGCAAATCGAATCTGTCGATTTGATGTGATTGGCATCTCCCCCTCACCGCGCAGTGGTGAATTGCAATATCAGTGGATAAAAAGTGCATTCGAGTGAAACTTTTTGATTACCAGAGGAGTCTATTTCCTAGGGCCACCACAGACCTCGTTTATCTAAAATTGAGGGCAGATTGGCCGATATAATGCATGCTTTTATTAAGATTACGCAACTATGAATATACAAGATCGAATTAGTGCGCATTTCCAGGATAGCATTAGCACGAAACAGCGGGCAGCCAGTGAGCTAGTACCGTCCATACATAGAGCCGGGGAAATCATGGTGCGGTGTCTGTTAGAGAACGGCAAGATTTTATGTTGCGGAAATGGCGGTTCTGCGGGGGACGCACAACATTTTTCTGCGGAGCTACTCAATCGTTTCGAACGCGAGCGCCCGGGACTGCCGGCTCTGGCCCTCACTACAGACAGCTCGACCATAACTGCGATCGCCAATGACTATAGCTACGAAGAGATATTCTCAAAACAGATTTCCGCCTTGGGACAAGCTGGAGATGTTTTGTTAGCAATATCGACGAGTGGCAATTCGGCAAATGTCATCCAGGCTATAAAGGCAGGCCAAGATAGGGAAATGCTGGTAGTCGCACTCACGGGCAAAGATGGCGGCGACGTGGCGCGGTCACTTTCCAATAAGGACGTGGAGATTCGGGTGAGTTCTGACAGCACTGCCCGCATACAGGAAGTCCACCTCGTTGTTATTCATTGCCTATGCGATTTCATTGACACACAACTATTCCCAGGAGATGAAGCATGAAAATTTACAGAGTACTGATCTTGGTCACCTTGCTTGTTACTTCTTCCTGTACGGCGATTCTGCTCAGGACCACCGGTGAACAGGGCATACAGGAAGACCCATCAGAAAGAACCGCTGGCGCAGTAATTGAAGACCAGGTAATCGAAACCAAGATCATCGTCAACATGAAATCTCAGAATGCGGCATTCAAACAAGCACATTTTGACGTCATCAGTCACAACGGCGTAGTCTTGCTGATAGGACAGGTAGAATCTGAACAGTTAAAATTCCTGGCCACAGAGATCGCCAGCCAGGCGAGTACAAAA
>Ga0208748_1001549_pt1 | contig 10189 bp, 10 predicted proteins | sample Knorr_S7_td_Bott_FD_185599 | JGI IMG/M metagenome (GOLD analysis project Ga0208748, IMG submission 185599) | Marine microbial communities from Southern Atlantic Ocean transect - Knorr_S7_td_Bottom_ad_4513_LV_A (SPAdes) (version 2) | ecosystem: Environmental > Aquatic > Marine > Oceanic | place... | reverse complement strand
AATATTGCTTATGGTTTTTGCTGAACTCCCAGAAATTGTTAATTTTGTTTTTTTTCTCTCCATTTATCATCTCTCAATTCTTATAAATTTTATCTCTGGCAGACATAATTAAATCATCAGCTTCTTTTTTAGACAAAGCAAAATCTTCTAAACATCCTTTAATTTTAACTCTTTCTCCTTTAACTATATCATAAGCACCTGTAAGTTCATCTGAAGCAAAGTCTGCAAAATCATTAAGAGTTAAAATCTTTTGTTCACCAAGAGTAACTAACATTCCAGGTGTCAAACCTTCATGATTAATTAAATCATTATCTAGTCCAAGATCTTTAATTTTTTTTGCAATTTCCTCTTGATCTTTTTGATGAAATTCTTTTGCTCTTTCAATAAGTTCTTTTGCTGTTTCTTCTTCTATACCTTCAATTTTTGTTAAACCTTCTACTGAACTGTCTTTTATATCATCTATGGAAGAAAATCCTTCAGCAACCAATAATTGACCTAAAGTTTCATCTAATTCTAGATTCTTAATAAAATTATCGGTTTTTTCTTTAAATTCTATTTGTCTTCTTTCAGTATCTTCCTGGTCTGTCATTATGTTGATTTCATAATTTAAAAGTTTAGTTGCTAATCTCACATTCTGTCCTCTTCTACCAATTGCTTTACTTAGATTTTCTTCAGTAAGAATTACATCTAATTTTTTTATTTCATTATCTACATTAACTCTTTGAATTTCTGCAGGCGATAAAGCATTTGATACTACTACTGCAGGATCATCTGACCAACTTACTATATCAATTTTTTCTCCTTGTAATTCATTAACTACTGCTTGTACTCTACTTCCTCTCATCCCAACACATGCTCCAACCGGATCCAAAGATGTATCGATAGCTTTAACACATATTTTACCTCTACTACCAGGATCTCGTGCTGATGATTTTATTTCTATCAATCCATCGTAAATTTCGGGTACCTCTTGTATAAATAATTTTTCCATAAATTTTGGATGTGCTCTAGAAAGAAAAATTTGTTGACCTCTTGGTTCCCTTCTGACATCAAGACAGTAAGCTTTTACTCTATCTCCAGCTTTAATGTTTTCTCTAGGAATCATTTCGTTTTTTTGAATAATTCCCTCAGCCTTTCCAAGATCAACTATTATATTGCCAAATTCTAATCTCTTAACTATTCCACTTAAAATTGTATCCTTTTTATCAATAAAGTCATTGTATTGTCTTTCTCTCTCTGCTTCTCTTACATTATAGCTAATAACTTGTTTTGCTGTTTGTGCAGCAATTCTCCCAAAATCAAAAGAGGGTAACGGTTGTAAAACTTCATCACCAATTTTTTTACTTTTGTTTTCTTCATTTAATACTGTTGCTTCATCTAAACTTATTTCTAGATTTGTATTTTCTGGTTTTTCAACAATTGTTAATTTTCTAAAAATTCCAATATCTCCATTATCTCTATTAATCAAAACTTTAATATCATTTTCAGATCCAAATTTTGATTTTGCAGCTTTTGCAATTCCGCTTTCTATGGAATCTATAATTAATTCTTTATCAATTGATTTCTCTAAAGCTACCGCTTCAGCTATTCTCAATAATTCAAGTTTATCTGCTCTTCTATTTAACATTTTTCTTCACTCCAAAAAAAAATGGGCCGAGGCCCATTTTGAAATTTCAACAATGTAACTGAAATATAGGTGTTTTTTTTACATTTTCAACTTATTTACTTACTAAAAATATGGATTTTATCAGTTTTTTCCCAAGAAAAAGCACCATCTGACTCTGGATCTCTTCCAAAATGACCATAAGCGGCTGTTTTTTCGTAAATAGGTTTATTTAATCCTAACATTTCTCTTATTCCTCTTGGACTTAAATCAAAGTTTTCATTAATTAATTTTTCAACATATCGATTCTTTTCTTCATCATTACTAAAAAGATCAACATACATTGAAAGTGGTTTTGAAACCCCTATTGCATAAGCTAGCTGAATTAAACATTTGTCAGCAATTTTAGAAGCAACAACATTTTTAGCCAAATACCTTGAAGCATAAGCTGCTGATCTATCGACTTTAGTTGGATCCTTGCCAGAAAATGCTCCTCCACCATGTGGTGCGGCACCACCGTATGTATCAACAACAATTTTTCTACCTGTTAATCCGCTATCACCATCTGGACCGCCAATAACAAAGTTGCCTGTTGGATTAACGTAAATTTCACTATCATCTATTCCATTTATAAGATTTTTTGGGATAGATTTTTCTATATATGGTTTTACTAATTCTCTAACTTGAGATTGATCTACATCTGGTGAATGTTGTGTTGATATAACAACAGATTTAACCGACACTGGTTTACCATCTTTATATTCTACTGTAATTTGACTTTTTGAATCTGGTTCAATATTTTTTAATTTACCTGATTTTCTATCTTCAGCCATTAGCCTGAGAATTTTATGTGAGTAGTGAATTGGTGCAGGCATTAAAACATCTGTTTCATTACATGCATAACCAAACATTATTCCTTGGTCTCCTGCTCCTTCATCCTTGTTTCCAGAGGCATCAACTCCCATTGCAATATCAGAGGACTGTGAATGTAAAAAAGTATCTATACTAGCATTTTTCCAGTGAAATCCTTTTTGTTCATATCCAATATCTTTTATGCAATCTCTTACTTTTGAAATTAATTCATCATTTTTTATTTCAGGACCTCTGGTTTCGCCTACTAAAACTACTTTATTAGTTGTCGCTAAGGTTTCACAAGCAACCCTAGCTTGGGGTTCTAATCCTAAATAAGTATCAACAACCATATCTGAAATTCTGTCACAAACTTTATCTGGATGTCCTTCTGAAACTGACTCGCTAGTAAATAAATAGTCTTTTTTCATTTAATTTCCCATTTTTTTAGAAAAAAAATTAAACTAATATAAAATAATAAAATATAAAAAAATATCTTGTTACCAAATTTTGAAAAAAGAGTCTCATTAATTTTCTTATATTTATTTATTTCGATTACTCCCTTTTTAGTTGACTCAAGCTTTGAAATTACAATTCCATTACTATCAATATATGCAGAAATGCCATTATTAGCCGATCTTATGATATTTTTACCTTCTTCAATAGCTCTAAAAATAGTATGTGAAAAATGCTGATGGAGTCCTATAGAATCCCCAAACCATCCATCTTCAGAAATATTAATAATAAAATTGGTTTTATCTGATTTTAAATTAACTTTTCCAGAATAAATTATTTCATAGCATATTAAGGGAATAAAATTAAAATTTTTGTCATTTAGAGATATTAGTTGTCGATCATTTCCTGCACTAAATGACTCATAGCCATAACTAATTTTTTTTAATCCAAGTTTTTTAAAAAATTTTTCAAAAGGTAAAAATTCACCAAATGGAACTAGGTTAATTTTGTTATATTCACTAATTAAATTTAATTTATTATCCAAAATAACCATTGAATTATATATTTTTGGAGAATTATTTATTATTTTGGTAGTATTTATTCCCATTATAATTATATGTTTTTCCGAATATTTTTTTGAAAAAATTTCTTTAAAACTTTTTAATTGATTAAGATTAACTCCAGCCAAAGCTCCTTCGGGGAAAATAAAAATAGTATTATGTGAAATATCAGGATTGCTTAATTCAATTAATTCTTCAATTATAATCCCTTCATTATTAGATTGAAAAAATCTTTCAATAGAAATTTTAGGGGAAATTACTTTTATCTTAAAGTCCTTAAGTTGAGTATAAAATTTTTCGTTATTTTTGATCTTTTGATGACCGTAAAAATGATTTGATAGTAAAATTACCAGTAAAAAAATGAATGATATTAATTTAAATTTTAAGCTTTTATTAAAAAAAATAACCAAAGGTAATAAAAAAATAGTTATAGATATTAAATTAAAAGAATAAGTTCCAATCAATGAAAGAATTTGTAAAGAATTTAAATAATTTGTCCAACTATACGCAATTAAATTCCAAGGAAAACCACTAAGAATAAAACCTCTAATAAATTCAATTAAAGCAAAGATTGTTGAAAAAATTAAAATTGTGAAAAAATTTTTTTCTAACTTAAAAAATGAACAAATAAATGTTACAAAACCATAAAACAAACCCAAGAATAAAGGAATAATGACAAGTGCAAAGGGAATTAAAGGTTTGAATGTCGCATCAAATGTTAAAGAATGTGTTATCCAATAAAGATTTGAAATAAAATAACCAAAACCAAATATCCAACCAATATTAAATGAGGTCCATTTTTTTTTAAAATTATAAATTACAAATAATAATAAAATTGGAAATGTAATAAAATTTATTATTAAAAAATTATAAGGTGGCAAACTAAAGGATGTAAATAAGCCTAAAAAAAAAGGTATTAAATAAATTAATATTTTATTATTGAATATTGATGTCAATTTTTTCTATAAAAATAATTTAATATTAAATTTTCTTTTTTATTCATTTTTTGAAAACTTTTTAAATTTTTGTGATCATAGCCAAGTAAATGGAAATATCCGTGTATCCACATTTTATCAAATTCTTTAAAAAAATTTGATTTAATTGATCTTTTATTAATTATATCAAAGCTTATAGCTATATCTCCTAAATATGAATTTTTTTTAAATATATAATTTAATGGAAATGATAACACATCTGTTGCTATATTTTTTTTTCTAAACTTATTGTTTAAACTTTTCATTTTCTTATTGTTAGTAAGCAAAAGAGTAAATTCTTGTTTTTTATTTCTAAAAGAAGGTATTTTGGAAAGTGTTTTCAACTTTTTTTTTATATAATGACTTGGATTTTTTATTTTTTTTCTCCATTTAGGATGATCCAAAATTACATTGGCTTTGATCATTAGTCAGTTTTTTGATCTGAATAAGCCTTAACTATTTTCGAAACTAAAGGATGTCTTACTACATCAGTATGATCAAAATCTACAAATGATATCTCATTTAAATGCCCCAAAAGTTTTTTAGTTTTAGTTAGCCCAGATAAGCTTTTTTTAGGCAAATCAATTTGCGAAGGATCTCCGTTAATTACTATTTTCGAATTTTCACCTATTCTAGTTAAAAACATTTTAATTTGTGTATCCGTTGCATTCTGAGCTTCATCTAAAATTGCAAATGAATTTTTTAGTGTTCTTCCTCTCATAAATGCTAGTGGTGCAATTTCAATATCGCCTATTTCAATTTTCTTTTGAATTTTTTCATAATCTAACAGGTCGTAGAATGAGTCATACAGAGGTCTAAGATATGGATCGACCTTCTCTCTCATATCTCCAGGTAAAAAACCCAATCTTTCACCAGCTTCTACTGCTGGTCTTGACAATATTATTCGTTCAATTTTTTTTTCTAATAACATTGTTAATGCAACTGCAACTGCAAGAAACGTTTTTCCAGTTCCAGCAGGCCCAGCTGAAATTATAATCTCATTTTCTTTGAGCGCTCTAACGTATTTTTTTTGTTTTTCAGAATGTGGAATTACTGATTTTTTTGGCGTTTTAATAATATATTCTATATTTTTTTCAGAATTTTTTATTTTTTCGTTAATCATAAATTTATTTACCGATGAAATTATATCTTCTTTCTCTATTGATCCATTAATAATAAATTGATCTGCAAGAAATTTTATAGCATTTTTGACTAATTCATTTTTTTTTTGTTCACTCTTTATTAAAATTGAATTGCCTCTAGAATAAATATTCGTCTCAGTAATTTTTTCCAATTCTTTTAAGTTACAGTTAAATTCACCTACGACACCTAATAGCAAATCATTGTTTTGAAATATCACGCTGATAGTATTATTGTTAGAATATATAAATTTTAGTTCGGAGTTAATTTTTTTTTGAACAATATTGCTCAATTTATGCTGCTCTCATATCTCTAGTGTTTTCTATCTTTCCAAACAAAGTATTTTGATTGCTGTCTAGTATTTTAACCTTTGCAATTTTTCCAATACTATTTTCTTCTCCTTCAAAAATTACTGAATTCATATATTTATTTCTACCGAACAGTTTTGTTTGACCTTTAATTTTATTTTCAACCAATACATCAACTGATTTATTCTCGAACGACTTATTTATATTTTTTTGATTTTCAAATAAATGTTTTTGTATGATTTTTAATCTTTCTTTAGATATTTTTTCATCTATCAATTCTAGATTTGCAGCTTTTGTACCTGGACGAGGACTAAAAATAAAAGAATAAGAATTTATAAATTTAATTTTATTAACCAACTGCAAAGTTTGATTAAAATCTTGTTCACTTTCACCTGGATATGAAATAATAAAATCACTTGAAAATTCAATGCTAGGTTTAATTTTTTTTAATTTTTCATAGGTTAAAACATATTCTTCAACAGTATGTTTTCTATTCATTAATTTTAAAATTTTATTAGATCCGCTTTGAACAGGAAGATGAACTAATGGCATTAATTTTTTATTATTTTTATAACAATCAATTAAATCTTCTGTCATGTCTCTTGGATGAGAAGTCGTGTATCTAATTCTTTCTAACTCGGAATATTTTTCTAGTTGATTTATTAAATCTGAAAGTTTGTACTCTTTTGAATTTTCAATGTATGAGTATGCATTTACATTCTGTCCTAAAAGAGTAATTTCTTTAACTCCGCTCTTAATTAAACTTTCAACTTCAGATAAAATTTTATGAAATGATCTAGAATACTCTGGACCTCTTGTAAAGGGTACCACGCAGAAGTGACAAAATTTATCACATCCTTCTTGAATAGTTATAAAAGCTGAAACTTTGTTGCTTTTATTTTCAATTTTATCAAAAAAGTCAAATTTTGATATTGTATCAAATTCGGTCTCTTCTATCTTTTTTTTAGAAACATAATTATCAAGTACATTATTAATTTTATGATAAGACTGTGGACCAATTACAATGTCTATGTAAGGCTCTCTTTTTAACATCTCTTCATTCTCAGCCTGAGCAACACATCCTGCTACAACGACTATAGGTTTGAGTTTTTTTTTATAAATCTTTTTTACTCTTCCTATCTCATGATAAACTTTTTCTTTTGCTTTATCTCGTATGTGACATGTATTTAAAAGAAAACAATCTGCGTTTTTTTGATCTTCTGTTTTTTCAAAACCAATTTTTTTGACTGAATGAAAAATACGATTAGAATCATACACATTCATTTGACAACCAAAAGTTTTTATAAATATTTTTTTCCCCATTAATTAGGATTTTTTTTTAACACCATATAACTCTAACTTATGGTCAACTAGATCATATCCATATTTTTCGGCAACTTTTTTTTGAAGCTTTTCAATTTCTTCGTCAACAAATTCGATAATTTCACCTGTTTTTATATCAATTAAGTGATCATGATGACTTTCGCTGAGCTCTTCGTATCTAGCTTTTCCACCTTTAAAATCATGTTTTGCTATAATTCCAACTTCTTCAAAAAGTTTTACTGTTCTATAAACAGTAGCAATACTAATTTTAGCATCTATTTTTGAAACACGTTTATATAATTCATCAACATCTGGATGATCATTTGAATTTGACATTACTTTTGCAATAATTTTTCTTTGATCAGTTAATTTTACACCTTTAGCTATACATTTTTGTTCTATTGTTTCTGTCATATTTTATTTTAACTCGAATATTGTGGTTTAATCAAATTTTTTCTTAATAATCCTTTATTAAATAAATCAATTATTTCATTATAATTTTGATCATTCACTTGATTAGAATTAAAGCCATATAAATTCAATTGATTACTAACACTTAATCCTTTTGCTACAGCAAGTGAAGCTCTAATACCTGAAAACTTTCCAGGCCCTTGATTTATAAATATATTATTTATTTCTTTAATATTTATCCTATTTTTTTCTAGAAATTTAAAAAGTAAAACTACAAATTTATCAAAATTTTCTCTACTGTTAATATATTCACTGGTATATGATTTATCATCAGCTATGATTTTAAAAAAAATTTTATCTTTTGCTGCATCTATAATTAAATTAATCATATTAATTTCTTTTACTCTGAATTCTAATGCAGAAGAAAATAATAGCAAATATTATCCTGAAGATTTAGGAACGCTTTCTTTGATGTATCATAGATTTAATGAAAATAAATATCCTTCAACTAATATTCAAATTGAAATTTTTAAAAAACAAATTGAAATTATTAAAAAAAATAATTTTGAATTTAATAATCCTGTTGAATTTGACTTAAAGTTTTTTAGTCCAAAATCTGAGAAAAAAATTCTAATTACTATAGATGATGCCTTTAGCTCTTTTTATCAAAATGCTTGGCCATATTTAAAAGAAAATAAAATTCCATTCATATTATTTGTTTCTACTGAACCGATCGGAAAATTTGGATATATGAATTGGAAACAAATTAAAGAAATTGATAAAGAAGATTTTGCTTTTATTGGTAATCACTCTCATTCTCATAAGTATCTGGTTAATTTTGATTTTGAAGAATTTAAAAAAGATATAGATCAATCAATAAAGATTTTTGAGGAAAAACTTGGATATAATCCAATATATTTCTCTTACCCATTTGGAGAGTATAGCCTAAAACAAAAAAAATATATAAGTCAGAAATTTAAATATGCATTTGGTCAACACTCAGGCGTAATAGATATAAATAAAGACAAATTTGAATTACCCAGATTTCCAATAAATGAAAAATACGGAGATCTTGAAAGGTTTAAATTTCTATTGAATCTACTGCCCCTTCAATACAAAACAATAACTCCTGAAGAAAAATTCATTACTAATCAAAATAACCCACCTGAAATGATTGTTGAATTTTTTAATGAACAAGAGAATTTAAACCTTATAAATTGTTTTTCTAATGAAGGCAATAAATGGGACAAATCTGAAATTAAATTAGATAAAAAAAAATTAGTAGTTAAATTCAGAGAAAAATTTTTGTTTAGGAGAGGTAGAATTAACTGTTCATTAAACGATTCTGATGGCTGGAGATGGTTTGGAATTCAATTTTCTATTGAAAAAAATTAAATTAGTTTTTTTAATTTTATGCTGCTAGGTAAAAGTTTAACCCCGTCAAAGTCAGTCAATGAATTCTGTTCAATAATTTTTTTTAATACTTCAGTGTATTCTTTTCCTGTTTCAGCATATTTATTAAGATATTTGACTAATTCTAAGCTATTTAACTTTCCATCATTATCTCTTTGTATTGCTCTTGCTTCTCTAAATTCTTTATAACTAGAGTGTGTATTTAGGTTTCTCTGATAAGCTCTAACTGATGCTTGAAGTATTTTAAACTTCATAACTTTATGTGTTGCTCCACTATTTGCTGATGCAGGTTTTATACCTTCACCATGCCATGTCCACTGACCAAATAATGCATTACCTTCCAAAGCAAATCTTGAAGTTCCCCAACCAGTTTCTTTTGCTGCTTGAGCTATAGCTAAAGATACTGGAATTTCATCCATTCTTATTTTTAAAGTGGTGAAATCTTGATTAACTACCCCGTACTGTTTAAATTTATTTTTTAACCATTTTCTTTCAGATTCTGTGTTATTATTTTTATTTAATATTACAAATAATCTTTTTCTATCTAATCTAATCGAATAATTTTCTTCTAAAATTAATGGTAAAACAATTTGTACAAAAAATTCTTTTCTTTTCTTGGTGCTTTCAATTTGTTTAATTTCTTTAGGCAAAAGATAGATTGAATTGCCTGGATTCACTAATTTAGTTTTTCTAACTTCCTTTAAACTATATTTCGTATCCTTAAATAACTGGTCAAGTGTTGAGGCATTAAATCTTACAAGATCACTTGGAATATCATCAAATTTTTTTTCAATATCAAAATACATATCTTTAAAGGAAAGTTTTGCTTTTTCCTGAGGTTTTAAATCTAATTCTTTTTTTCCATTTAAAGCTTTATCAAAGTTAAATTTAGAAGTATTTTCGAATATTACAGTTTCAGAAAATATTTTATCAGTAAGCAGTGCAGCTTTTGGTGTAAATGAAAAGAAAAATATTAAAAAAATACCTGTAATAGCTGTGTAATAAAAACTTGCAAAATCTTTATGAATTGATTTTTTTTGGTCTTTATAGATTTTATATCCCTTGTTTAAAAGAATTTTTTTAATGCTGGATATATTTATTTTTTTTTTTAGACCCATAATTTAATTATATATAATTCTTTAAATATACTAG
>Ga0208748_1001536_pt1 | contig 10275 bp, 7 predicted proteins | sample Knorr_S7_td_Bott_FD_185599 | JGI IMG/M metagenome (GOLD analysis project Ga0208748, IMG submission 185599) | Marine microbial communities from Southern Atlantic Ocean transect - Knorr_S7_td_Bottom_ad_4513_LV_A (SPAdes) (version 2) | ecosystem: Environmental > Aquatic > Marine > Oceanic | place... | reverse complement strand
TCCTTCCGCCCCGGTTCCAGCCACCGTTCACCGGCAACTTCCGTGAGACCGTTTTCATCCCGAGGGCTTCATTGGAATGTTACGGAAGTGGCGCAGTCGTAAATCAAGGCCCTCCGCGCGTTCAACCGCCGTTAGCGGCAACAACAACCACTAGTTCCCATGTATCGTCTCGCCCGGCGCTCGCCGTGGGTCTTGATCTATCCCAAGCCCGGCATAAGGATATTTGACCAAAGTATGCCCCTCCTAACGACCTCAGGCATTGGCGTAACCTACGGCGTGGACGTGATTTTCGCGAACATAAACGTGGAGATCAACGAACGGGCGCGCATCGGCATCGTCGGACCCAACGGCGGCGGCAAAACCTCTTTGCTTGAGATTCTCGTCGGCGGGCTCGAACCGACTGACGGCTCGGTGAATATCGCGCGAAGCGTCCGGGTTGGGTATGTTCCCCAGTCTCCGGAAATCTCTATCGACGGCTCTTTGAAAGACGAGATTATGACCGCTTTCGACCGGTTGAAGTGGTTGGAAGATGCCATTGAAGCTGGCGCCCGGCAATTGCGTCCATCAGGCGACGGCCAGGATGAGCAAGCTGGGGAGCGCTATGCTGAGCTGCTGGACGAGTATGAGTCCCTGGGCGGGTACTCTTACGAGAACACGATGGACCGGATGGTCGAAGGGTTGGGCCTGTCGCAGCAGGCCCTAGAAACGCCAGCTTCCCAGGCCAGCGGAGGGGAGAGGTCCAGGGCTGCATTGGCCCAGGCCCTGCTCGGCGAACCCAATCTATTGATACTGGATGAACCCACTAACCATCTGGACATGAAGGGTCTGGCCTGGTTGGAACGCTTCCTGACCCACTTCCCCTCCGCCGTATTGGTGGTCTCGCACGACCGGTATTTCCTTGATCGGACCGTGAACCAGGTGTGGGAGCTGGACAATGGCGGGATCGAATCCTACGTGGGCAACTACTCTAAATACCGCACGTTGAAGGCGGAGCGAACACTAACTCGCCAGCGGGAGTATGCGAAGCAGCAGGAATACATCGCCAAGGAAGAGGATTTCATCCACCGCTATCATGCCGGACAAAGAGCCCGGGAGGCTAAGGGACGACAGACACGGCTGAACCGATTGGAAAGGATCGACAAGCCGGATAATGACCGGGGCATCTCGCTATCCAGAGCGGCCGCCCGCCGGTCGGACCAAACGGTACTCAGCACTCATGGGCTAATGGTGGGGTTCCTTGGAGACGAGGCGCCTATCGAGCTGTTTTCGGTTCCGGATGTTAAGTTGGAAAGAGGCTCTCGCACGGCCTTGGTCGGACCCAATGGAACGGGTAAGACGACCCTGCTCCGAACTCTCTTGGGTTTGCTGCCGCCGGTCCAAGGACGGGTTACGTTAGGCCGCAACGTGGCGGTGGGATATCATCGGCAGGGCCTAGATGACCTGGATTGGGACTCTACGGTTCTGGATTCCCTGTTGGACATCAAGGAGATGCAGTTTGGGGAGGCGCGGTCTTATCTAGCCCGTTTCCTATTCCAAGGCGAGGACGTTTTCCGGCAAGTAGGCTCTTGCAGCGGCGGGGAACGCAGCCGGCTGGCACTGGCCCGGTTGTTGGTCGCCGAGCCAAATCTCCTCATTCTGGACGAACCTACGACCCACCTGGATATCCCCAGCCGGGAGGCCTTGGAGCAAGTCCTTCTGACTTACGAGGGCACTCTTCTCTTCGTCTCCCACGACCGCCAATTTGCCTCGCTGCTGGCTCAAGAGTTGTGGGTAGTCGACGACGGGAAGCTCTCCCAATTCCCCGGCACATTCGAGGAGTGGCTGGAAAGCGACAAGGAAAAGGTTGATGAGTCTCCAGCTCCCAAGAAGGCCCGGCCGCCGAGACAAAGGCCTCCCCAAGGTGCCAAAGGCCCCTCTCCCGCCGCCGAAGAACGCATGATCCGAATCATTGACGGTCTTGAAACCCATCTCCAAGAGATACAATCGGAGCTGGAAGAAGCCTCGGAGCAAGGAAACTGGGAGGTGCTGGTCAGCATGGGCCAAGAGTACGACCGCACCAAGGCTGAGTTGGACGAAAAACTGGCCCAGTGGGGCGGGTAAGTTCCTCTGATCCATTCAACAAGTCAACTATTCCTAATACCTGCACGAGACATTACAATGGAGAGCGTTCAAAGGCTGGCAGGTGGCCAGCTCAGCCCGCCTAGAATGGGACTGGGTTAGCTTGATTGTCCTAGATAGTTTTCAAGAAGCGCCGGGGCCGGCTTTATTTAGGAGTTAAGGGAATGGCAAACGACGATATCTTGTTGATGGGCCACCTGATGCGGCGAGCCGGGTTTGGCGCGTCCTATGAAGAACTGGAACGGCGGGCGGCGGTTGGCTACGAAGCCACGGTTGAAGAGTTGCTCCATCCGGAAGAGCAACCTGACATGGATATGGACGTGATGCAGCGGTACATGCACGGCTGGCGTGACATGACCAGCATCATGGCCAACCAGGGCTACTGGACCTACCGTATGGTCAACTCTCCCCGGCAACTGGAAGAGAAGATCTGCCTGTTCTGGCACGGGATCCTTTGCGTTGGCGATTCCAAGTGCATGGCGGCCAACCAGATCCTGGTTCAACTGAACAATTTCCGAGCTCATGGATTCGGCAGCTTTTCCGACCTGTTGATGGGCCTGGCCAGCGACCCGGCCATGATCTATTACTTGGATAACCAGCTGAGTCACAAAGAGGCGGTTAACGAGAACTGGGGCAGAGAGTTGCTTGAGCTGTTCTCCATGGGCGTGGGCATGGACGGCAACTCCAACTACTCTGAAGAGGATGTGCAAGCTTGCGCCCGGGCGTTTACCGGATGGACCATCGCCAACGCGATACCCAGGTATCCTTACGGCCGTCACAACAACACCTACCTGTACAACCAGTTCGACCACGACGATGGAGAAAAGACTTTCTTGGGAGAAACCGGGCCGTTCAACGGCGAGGACATCATAGCGATCATCGCGAAGCAGCCCAGCACCGCACGGTTCATCTCCCGGCACCTCTACAACTTCTTCGTCGCCGATGAGCCCGCGGTGGCGATGTGGCAGATCACCCCGCCGCAAGACCCGGAAACCATCAAGGCTCTTGAAGATGAGTATTTCCGCTCCGGCTATGAGATTCGCTCAATGCTCCGGGTTTTGTTCCATTCCGACGCTTTCAAGAGCGCCCGGTTCGCCAAGGTTAAAAGCCCTGCTGAGTTGGTGGCGGGCACCCTGCGCCTGGTTGGAGATTTCACCAAGCCCAGACCCCGCATGTACGACGCATCGTTGGAGATCCGCTACATGGGGCAGGATCTGCTGAACCCGCCCACCGTCGAAGGGTGGCATACCGGTAAGGAGTGGATCGACAGCGGGACGTTGCTGGAGCGGATCAACTTCGCGGCGGGCCAGATGGGCGCCATCCGGTCCACCGGCATCCGGGCAATCATCAACCGGCTGCGGGACGAAGGTCCCACCGTCTCGGCGGAGCGGTTGGTGGAAGGCTGCCTGGAGATGATCGGCGGTTACGGTCTGATGGAAGAGACCCGGACATTGCTGCTGAACCACGCCAGCGCGTCCGGTGCCCTAGACACAAGCACCGAGGAGTTCGCCCAACAAGTGGGGCAGATGCTCCAACTGATCGTCTCAACCCAAGAATATCAATTCGCTTAAGCTCGGCCTGACCGCCGACGGCCCAGATTGTATCGGGGCTGATTGCTGCAAGCTGATCGCTCGAACTCGGAGGTTTCATGACCAGCACCAAGAAGGACCCGGTCCTGGTAGTCCTGCAACTGTCGGGGGGCAACGACATTCTGAATACGCTGGTTCCCTACGCGAACCCGCTGTACTACGACAATCGCCCCAACGTGCGGATCCCAGAAGATCAGGTCCTGCCCATCAACGATACTCTGGGTTTCAACCCCAACATGGCCCCGCTCAAGGCGCTTTACGACGAAGGGAAGGTTGCGGTTATACAGGGCGTGGGTTATCCAACCCCCAACCGCTCCCACTTTCGCTCCATGGATATCTGGCATACCTGCGAGCCGGAAAAGATGGCCGATGAAGGCTGGTTGGGACGGGCGATCCGCGATCTGGACCCCAACAAAGAGAACGTGCTGACCGGAGTGAACTTTGGCCGGGGCCTGCCGAAAGCCCTTGCGGCACCCGGCGTCCCGGTGGCATCCGTGGGCAGCCTGGAATCCTACGGCGTGCTTACCACCATCGAATTGGAGGAGCAGCGAACGCAGGCATTGGACATTTTCGCCCGAATGTATTCCCCGTCCATGGGCACCGGCCCGGTCATGGAGTACCTGTCGCAGACGGGGATGGATGCCATGAACGGCGCTGACATCCTGTCCACCGCAACCGCCAAGTACTCCTCCACGGTGGAGTATGGCGCTAGTTCCATGTCCCAGTACATGCGGAACATCGCCCAGGTGCACTGCGCGGGACTGGGGACCCGAATCCTATACACCACCGCTCCCTACAACAGCTTCGACACCCACGCGACTCAGATGTCGGCCCACGCCGGGCTGACCACCAATCTGTCTCAGACCGTCAGCGATTTCTACGACGACTTGAAGGAGCACCACGCAAGCGACAACGTGGTCCTGCTCCTGTTCACCGAGTTTGGCCGCCGGGTGCACGACAACGGCTCCGGAACGGACCACGGCGCGGGTGGCGCGGCCTTCGTTATCGGCGATGCGATAAAAGGCGGCCTATACGCGGAGTACCCGTCGCTGGCCGAAGAAAAGCTCATGGACGGGGACCTTCACTTCAACAACGACTTCCGTGGTCTGTACGCCACCCTCTTGGAGGACTGGCTGGGCCTGGATTCCAAGCCCATCGTCAATGGCAGCTTCGAGAAGTTTGACTTCATTTCTAAGTAAGACCGGCTTAGTTTCGGCCTGATTCCATGGCAACTGCAACAGGTTAAGAGGTAATGATGACTACTAGAGTCCAAGGCGCGACCTTTCGTTATAGTCACACCATCGGCCGGGGTGAGGAGGCCGGGACAGGCTTCAAGAACCCGGTTTCCGTAGCCCGGGGTGCAGACGACCTGATGTACGTGGTCAGCCGCGCCTACGATTATCGGTCCGATTCTAAACGAATCACTGTATGCACGGTGGATGAAGACTACATCGGGGAGATCGGCAACGCCGGCCGCTTGGGTGGCGAAATGATGGACACCGGAGACTCCGACGCCCCCGGCTCCATGGTATGGCCTACGTCGATCGCTCTGGACCGGGCGGGGAACGTGTACGTGTCCGACGAGTGGCTCAACCGTATCGCCATGTTCACCCCAGACGGTGAATGGCTCGGCGCATGGGGAACCGAGGGCGATGCCGACGGCGAAGTGGCCCAACCTTCGGGTATCGCCTTCGATAGTGAGGACAACATTTACGTGGTGGACACCGGAAACAACCGTGTCCAGAAGTTCACCAAGGACGGCCAGTTCTTGGCCAAGTGGGGCCGGCAGGGTACCGGTGATGGCGAATTCGACATGCCCTGGGGAATCTCCATCGATACCGAAGGCGACATCTATATCGCCGATTGGCGCAACGACCGTATCCAAAAGTTTGCTCCGGATGGACAGTTCCTGATGAAGTTCGGCGGTTCAGGTTCAGAGGACGGGGAGTTCAATCGTCCCGCCGACGTTGCCGTGGACAAAGAGGGATTGATATACGTTGCCGATTGGCGCAACGACCGTCTCCAGGTGTTCGACGCCGAAGGCAGGTTCATCACCAAGATTATCGGTGATGCCACTCTGTCCAAGTGGGGAATAACCAAGCTGGACGCCAACCCCGACATGAAGCGGCAGCGGGAGATCGCCCAAGGACTGGAAAGGGAAAAGTTCTTGCGCGGGCCCATCGGTGTGGTCGTCGACGATGAAGACCGGGTTTTCATAGTGGATTCCCAGCGAAACCGCATCCAGATCTATCGTAAGATTCCGCCCTTCTTCGTGGGTCTTTACGATGGCGGCCGCTTGTAGGCAGCCCCTTTGGGTCTTGCGAAGCATATGAGGCTTGGCCTATGTTTAACTGACCGCCTGTCATCTCAACCGCAGCCTGTCATTCCGTCCGTAGGGAGGAATCTCAGGTTTTGTGGTCCACCCCACCCCAGATTCCTCGTCGCTTCTCTCCTCGGAATGACAGGTCTTGACGGCCACCCCGCTCCTCACTCCATAGTGAACACCTTCAAGATAAAAGCGTACTCCAGCGCCACTTCCCTCAGCCGGTCAAACCGCCCCGACGCGCCGCCGTCCCGGAGTCCAGTATGAAGCCCTCGTATCCGTTGTCCGCAACCTCATTACACTTTTGCCGGTAGTTTCCGACGCCGCCGGGGTAAGGCATGAACACACGGGGTTTCCCCGGGATGTTCGCTCCCAGGTACCACGAGTTGGCCAGCATGTACATCGTCAACTCGGCCACCTCATTCACGTGCGACACCCATGCCGCCTCCGCGCCGGAGTCTGCCTCAACTACCTCAATGCCGCGTTCGCGCATGTATTGGAGGAAGTCGGAGATCCACTCGATGTGCTGCTCGATGGACACCGGCATGTTACTGAGGACGGAGGGACTGCCGGGTCCGGTTATCATAAACATGTTGGGGAAACCAGCTGCTTGCAGGCCAAGGTAAGTCTTCGGCCCCCCGGACCACTTGTCTTTCAGCGACAGATCGTTTCTACCGCGGATATCCATCTTAAAGTAGGTGCCTGTCATCGCGTCGAAACCGGTAGCGAAGACGATGATGTCGAACTCGAACTCTTGGTCCTCGGTCCGTATCCCCTTCGGCGTGATCTCTTGGATCGGTGAGTGGCGAATGTCGACAAGCTCTACGTTCTCACGGTTGTATGTATCGAAGTAATCGGTGTCTATAAGCGTACGCTTCGAACCAAACGGATGGTCCGTTGGCAGAAGCTTCTCCACGGTCTCGGGATCCTTCACCATTTCTCGAATCTTGGATCGAACAAACTCAGATACGGTGTCGTTTGCCCTTCTGTCCGTGCTAATGTCCTTGAAAGACGTGAGGATGAATCTGAATCCGCCTTCAGCCCAGCCGGCTTCGTATTTTTCCAGGCGCTCAGCGGCGGTGACCTCTAAAGCCGAGCGCTCATCGCCGTCCAACGGAAAGCCGCCTTTAGACCACCTCGCCTTTTCTAGGATCGCCTCGTAATTCGGTTTTACCTCCTCCTCAAGGAACCTGCGATCTACGGTGGCGTGGCGCGCTGGGATAGTGAACTGCGCAGTCCGCTGGAACACCGTCAGATGCTCTGCTTCCCCGGCAATCACCGGGATGGATTGTACGCCGCTTGAGCCTGTGCCGATGACAGCCACGCGCTTTCCGGCGAAGTCCACCTTTTCATGGGGCCAGCTACCGGTGTGGTACCACTCTCCTTGGAAGGAGTCCAGCCCTTTAATATCTGGAACATTGCCTGCTGAAATGCATCCGATACCAGTGATTAGGAACTGGGCGGTGACACGATCGCCTTGGTCTGTTTCGACTTCCCATAGGTTGGTATTCTCGAGGAACCTTGCCGAGGTGACCCGGGTGTTGAACTGGATGTTACGGCGAAGGTCGAAGCGGTCGGCGACGTGGTTGAGGTAGGCTAGTATCTCCGGCTGCTCCGGATACTTTCCACTCCAATTCCAATCTTGGAGTAGCTCCTTGGAGAACGAGAAGCAATATATGTAGCTCTCGGAATCGCAGCGCGCCCCTGGGTAGCGGTTCCAATACCAGGTGCCGCCAACTCCGCCGCCGCTCTCGTACACCTGGACGGACATACCGAGTTCCTCTCGCAGCCGCCGAAGCATGCCTAATCCTGCGAAGCCGGCCCCAATGACCACGGCATCGTAGTCCGGGGATTTTCCCGAGTTCGCCATCTTGTCCTCCGGGTGCTTCTTCGTTCAACTACCGCGTCTAGCCAGGGGTTTAGCCAGGATCACTGGGCCGGTTGAGCCTTGCGAGTTCTCACGATACACGCTTTAACCGCCTTTACAACTTGTTGGAAACCGAGTTCGCTGCCGGGCAGCATCAGCAGAGTAAAGAATCCATGCATTTGGCCGGCATACCTTTGGAGATCAGTCGGTACGTTGGCTTCCTGCAGACGCACCGCGTAAGCCTCGCCTTCGTCCCGCAAGACATCATGCTCCGCCGTCAGCACAATGGCCGGCGGAAGTCCTGAGAGATCCTTGGCGTGCAAGGGTGAGGCGTCCGGCTCGGTGCGGCGAGAGGACTCCGGAAGGTAGTGGTCCCAGAACCAAATCATCCCATCACGGGTCAGTAGTAGGTCGTTTTCCGGATCGGTATAAGAGGGTCGGTCAAGATCGGCATCAGTGACGGGGTAGATGAGCACCTGTAGTGCTATGGTTGGTCCGCCGTGGTCTCGGGCACGTATCGCCATTACGGCAGCGAGGTTTCCGCCGGCGCTGTCACCAGCCACGATTAAGGGAACCTCTTGCCCCGCGATATCGGTGAGGTGATTCCCGACCCATTTCAGGGCCGCAAAGGAGTCATCCACCGCGGCCGGGTAGCGATGCTCCGGCGCTAGACGGTACTCCACTAGGACCACTGCGCAGGATGTCCGCTCCGCGAGTTTGCGTTCGACTGTGTCATACTCGTCGATCGAACCTATAACCCATCCGCCACCGTGGTAGTACACCAAAACGCCACGGGGGTTCTGGATAGGAACGAGGATCCGGAGTTTGGCTTGGCCATCCGGCCCCTCGATGGTTCGCTCCTCGACACGTTCCATTGCCGGTGCAGGTCCGGCAAGCTCTGCCAGCTTAGAAAAGGCCGCGCGTGCTTCGACGGGAGTGCATTGGTGTAAAGGCTTGGCATGGCCTTCAGCCAACTGTTCAAGAAACCGGATTGTCGCGGTGTCGAGCGCCATAAGGTCCCCTATACGTATTTGCATTGCACAGCCAAGCGATCGCAGTATATCTCACGGATCCGTCATGAACATTACTAAACTAGGTAACTGTGTTTTAGCGGCCATGGTGATGCCGCTGAATATGATTTCTGTTCTGCCAACCAGGCTGGAACTGGACATCCCTCAAGCCGTTTTCGGATCACTCCTTCGCGAACACCTTCAAGATAAAAGCGTACTCCAGCGCCACTTCCCTCAGCCGGTCAAACCGCCCCGATGCACCGCCATGCCCGGAATCCATGTGAATCTTCAGGAGCAACAGGTTGTCGTCGGTCTTTGATTCGCGTAGTTGAGCGGCCCACTTTGCCGGTTCCCAGTAGGTTACCCGCGGGTCGCTGATGCCGCCGGTGATCAGCATGTGTGGGTAGTCCTGCCGTTGCACGTTGTCGTAGGGCGAATAGGACTTGATGTAGTCGTAGTATTGCTGGTCGTTGGGATTGCCCCACTCGTTGTACTCCATGGTGGTTAAGGGAAGGGTGTCGTCCAACATGGTGTTCAGCACGTCCACAAAGGGCACGTCGGCGATAACGGCCTTGAACAGATCCGGACGCAGGTTCACGATAGCGCCCATTAGCATCCCGCCGGCGCTGCCGCCCGAGGAAACGATGTTACCTTTCGTGGTGTAGCCTTCCTGAATCAGATGCTCGGCGCAGGCGATGAAGTCGGTGAACGTATTCTTCTTGTTGAGTAGCTTGCCCCCTTCGTACCAATCCCAACCCAGGTCCATACCGGACGTGGGTGATGGCGAAGATATAGCCACGGTCGACCAGGCTGAGGCGGACGGAACTGAAGTCGGAATCGATTATGATTCCGTAGGACCCGTAGCCGTACAGATACAGGGGCGCGGAGCCGTCCAAAGGAGTGTCCTTGGCGTAGAGAAGGGATATGGGGATCTGGGTGCCGTCCTCCGCCGTTGCGAACACCCTGCGGGACTGATATTTGTCCGAGGAAAAATCGCCCAAGACCTCGGTCTGTTTCCGGAACTCCCGTTCTCGCGTAACCATATCGTAGTCGTACACCGTTGCCGGGGTTGTTAGGGATGCGTAGGAGAATCGAAGGTTAGAACTGTCCCATTCCCTGTTTCCCTGGAGTCTCACCGCATAGTCTTCCTCGTCCAGGGTTAACTCATGGGTTTCCCCTGAGGCGAGGTTCCTTATCTGCACTTGGGGCAGGCCGTTGGTGCGGTAGTAAAGGACGAAGTAGTCCTGGGAGAGACCGAACCCGGCGATGGGACGGCCCAAGACGTGGGGGACAAAGTCCTGCCAGTTCGTAAAGCCCGGCGCTGAGATTGGCGTTTCGGAGACCTTGAAGTCTCTGGCGCCGTCGCCG
>Ga0208748_1001526_pt1 | contig 10326 bp, 10 predicted proteins | sample Knorr_S7_td_Bott_FD_185599 | JGI IMG/M metagenome (GOLD analysis project Ga0208748, IMG submission 185599) | Marine microbial communities from Southern Atlantic Ocean transect - Knorr_S7_td_Bottom_ad_4513_LV_A (SPAdes) (version 2) | ecosystem: Environmental > Aquatic > Marine > Oceanic | place... | reverse complement strand
AGCAATCTTAGCCGAATACGGAATGCCGGTTCCGCAAGGTGGACTGGCTTACAGTCCGGAACAGGCCGCTTATCGGACAAAAGAAATAGACAGTGAAAAATGGGTTGTCAAAGCTCAAATTCACTCCGGCGCGCGTGGAAAAGCTGGTGGTGTGAAAGTTTGCTCGGATGAGCATGAAGTATGGGATGCCGCCAATGAAATGCTCGGCAAACGTCTTGTCACTCATCAAACCGGCCCGCGTGGAAAAGGAGTCTATCGCCTTTATGTGGAAGCAGGCACTGCCATTGCGCGTGAGCTTTACCTGAGTCTTGTACTCGATCGAAGCTCCGAACGAATCATGATTGTGGCTTCTGCTTCAGGAGGAATGGACATTGAAGAAGTTGCTAAAAATGATCCGGATGCAATAATTAGAATCAGCGTGGAACCAGCCGTTGGAGTACAAAAATTTCAGGCACGTGAAATTGCGTTTGCCTTGGGACTTGAAGCAAAACAAGTGGGTCAGGCAGTAACCGTGATTGAAGCATGTTACCGCGCATTCCAGGAATTAGATGCAACGATGGTGGAAATAAATCCATTGGTTGTGACAGAAGACGGGAAATTGTTGGCATTAGACGCAAAGATGGCATTTGACGATAATGCCATGTTTCGCCGGCAGCAAATTTCAGAGTTGCGTGACAAATCGCAGGAAGACCCACGTGAAATGAAAGCTGCCGACCGTGGTTTGAGCTATGTTGGATTAGATGGAAATATCGGCTGCATCATCAACGGCGCCGGTTTGGCAATGGCCACCATGGACATGATTAAACATGCCGGTGGAGAACCTGCCAACTTTTTGGACATTGGAGGAGGAGCGTCACCTGACCGCGTGGCAAAGGCCTTTAATCTTGTTTTGTCTGATGACAACGTCGATGCCATTCTGGTCAATATTTTTGCCGGAATCAACCGCTGTGACTGGGTTGCAGAAGGAGTGGTACAAGCCATGACTAAACTTGATATAAAAGTTCCTGTAGTAGTTCGCTTGTCTGGAACAAACGTTGAGGAAGGCCGGAAGATTATCTCAGATAGTAATGTATCCCTCATCACAGCAAACACGTTGGCGGAAGCCGCAACGAAATCCGTAGAAGCAGCAAAAGGAGCATCCTCATGACTATTGTAGTTAATGAAAAAACCCGCGTGATCGTTCAAGGTTTCACAGGTAAAATCGGTTCATTTCACGCACAGGAAATGATTGAATACGGAACCAACGTTGTGGGTGGAATCACACCTGGAAAAGGCGGAATAACTCATCTGGGAAGACCTGTATTTGATACAGTCAAAGCTGCGGTCAAGGCTACAGGCGCAGAAGCCAGCATCGTTTTTGTACCGCCTCCGTTTGCAGCGGACGCGATAATGGAAGCCGCCGATGCGGGTATTCGTCAGTGTGTGTGTATCACAGACGGAATTCCATCTCAGGACATGATTCATGTCAAACGTTACATGATCCGCTACAAAGCGGACAAAAAGATGTGCTTGATTGGACCAAACTGTGCGGGTGTAATCAGCCCGGGTAAGGCCATGATGGGTATTATGCCGGGACACATATACAAACAAGGTTCTGTCGGAATAATCGGTCGTTCCGGAACATTAGGTTACGAGGCGGCCTCCCAAATGAAAGAACTTGGAATTGGCATCAGCACTAGTGTTGGAATTGGTGGTGACCCTATCAACCCCCACCGCGGTGACGACCTGTGTGGTTCTTAATCTGGAGAACAATATGCCCTCGTTCGCACTGGAGATAAACCCTTTGTTCGTCTTGTTTCGCAATAGGGATACCTAGTTTGTTGTGATAGAAGTCGAGTGATTTCTCGAGGTCTTTCACAGCTAAAAATATCTCTTCAATTCCTATGACTGCCATTGTTCGATTATCCTTTTTAAAGTGAATGATGTGTTTGTGTTTGTTTGTTCTTTTATTTGTTACAATGGTTCTCCCTTTCCTAAAGCTCGCCACGAAAGGCGCGTTGTGTGAGGGAGTTGAAGCAGTCCTCCAAATCCTTCTCCTTATCTCTCATTTTTACTTTTAAGAGTTCGACTTGCTTGAAGCAATACACGAATTTCTTCTGTCGACTGATAGGTGGAATTGGTATTTTTAGCTCTGATAATATTTTGAGGTTGATATTTTTTTGTGCTGACTCAGGAGCTTTTTCACGAATTATATTTTGGTAAAAAGTTAACCACATATGAATATATTCAGTTTTTACTGAACCATTAGGTATAAATCCTACAATGCTATCAGGAAAGCATGCGTCAAAAGTCAGAATTGCAGTGTCTCCAATGTTTGCCGCAATGGTGATACATAGAGTTTTCTTTGGCCAGAGCATGCTTTGTTTAAGACCTAATTCAGAATAAGTCTGTTTGTATTGGGTAACGAAGTGATGTGAGTTTGCAATATCACCTGTTTGAATTAAAGGATAAGGACCTCCAAGCAAATCCGGAGCATTTCGTGGTCTATGTTTTGATTTTCCTCGTCGTAGTATACCAACGTCGTTCAATCCTTTTCTTTCCCACTCCTTCGGATTTGTTACGGGATCACCGAACATATCCAAAAAGGTTGCCCGCAAAAATGAGTCGGCCAGTTGCAACGCCTCCTCCCGTTTTCTGCGGATACCATCCGACTTGTCCAAAATCTCAGCAATCCGCTTTTGCTCCGGAAGTGGGGGTAAATTTATTGTTAATTTTGAAATTTCAGAAATCCTTATTGAAGGATATGACTCATTTGGAATTAGCCTTGAAGGTGGGTTTTTTTCAAACCACCTTTGAAGATATCTAGGATCAACTTTTGTTCCGGGAATAATTGCGGCAAGGTGGCTCACAACATAAGTTGGAACTCTTAGTCTATGTACTCTTCCTAGTTTGGCTGACATACCACTTTTTGCAAAGATAATTGTATTTCTAGGGAATAAACGCAAACGATAGTACTCAGATTTATCGTCAGAAATTTTCTCAAAACTATCTTCATGATGTCCCTTAATGAGTCTTTCAAGACTTCCAGCCCTAATAAACGGAGTCCCTTCTTTTCCAAATGCAGAAGTGTCTTGCGGCGCACTTTGACCAGCTGTCACTTCACAAATATCTACCAAAGTTAGTAAACTCACAACATACCCCTCAAGTCTTCCATATCCCGCATTATTTCTTTTTCCATATTGAGCATTTTACCGAGAATATCTTGAGGAGGATCGTAGTTTTCTTCTTCATAAATAATTTCTTTGTAGCGGTTGAGGGAGAGATCGAAATTATTTTTTTCAATTTCTGCAACCGGAACAAAAAAGGCTTGTGCCGTGCGGTCTGTGTCTTTTGCCGCATCTTTGTTCTGCCAGCGTTTCAGGCAATCCGGAAGATTGTCGCCCTCGATTTCGTTGCGTTTGTCATCGAGGGAAAAGCCGTCGTTTTGGACATCATAGAAAAAGACGTTGTCGGTGCGTCCGCCTTTGGTAAAAACAAGGATTCCGGTGGAAACTCCGGCATAAGGTTTAAAGACACCGCTCGGCAGTGAGATCACGGCCTCCAATTGATTTTCTTCCACCAGCAGTTTACGTAAACTTAGATGCGCGTGTGAGGAACCGAAAAGTACGCCGTCCGGAACAATGGTCGCAGAACGTCCTCCTGTTTTCAACATCCGTAAAATTAGCGTCAGGAAAAGCAATTCCGTTTTTTTGGTTTTCACTTTGCGCAACAAATTTGAATGCACATCCTCAAAATCAAGGCTGCCCTTAAACGGAGGATTGGCCCAAATCTTATCAAACTTAGCGCTCGCTGCTTTTGGGTAGCGTTCCGTAAAACCGCTGCTGAGGGTATCCTGATAATTGATTTTCGGATCATCGACTCCATGCAGCATGAGGTTCATGGTGGCGATGCGGAGCATGGTTGCGTCAAAATCAAAACCATGAAACATTTCGGTTTGAATATGTGGGCGGAATTTTTCCAGTAAATCTCCGGAATAGAGTTTGACGATTTTTCCAGTTTCCGGATCAGTTTCTTCCAAAATTCCTTCCGGAGAAGTGTGGTTGCGGTAAAGGTATTCCATTACCGAAACCAGAAAACCTCCGGTTCCACAAGCAGGATCGCAAACAACATCAGTCGGTTCAGGTTCCAGCATATCGACCATCAAACGGATGATGTGACGCGGAGTCCGGAATTGCCCGTTTATTCCCGCAGTGGTTAGTTTCCCAAGCAGATATTCATAAAGATCACCTTTGGTGTCGCCCTCAGTGAGTGGAAGCTGATGCACCATTTCTACCGCCTTGACCAGTAAACTCGCTTTCTGAATCATCAACTGCGCGTCTTTCATAAACTCTGCAGAAGACGCACCTGAAGCAGAAGCGAGGCGCAAATGTGGGAATACCTCATCCCGTACCAAAGGCAGCATATTTTCTCCACCTAAATTCCGGAACTGTGACCAGCGTAAATTTTGTTTATTTTGCGCAAAACGTTTTTTGAAAGCACGACCGCTACGAAGTTGCCGATTTTCGTCCCGCGTTTCATGAATATCAAGCAAGCGAGCAAACATGAGATAAGTAATCTGCTCAATTACGGTCAGCGGATTAGTGATCCCGCCGGTCCAGAATTCCTGCCAAAGCGCGTCAATGCGCTGTTTAAGTTCACCAGTGATCACAACTCTCCTTCAACATATTGGTGTATAAGTCCGGAAATCAAGGTTTGATAAGGGATTCCCATTTCCATTGCTTTTTTTTGAATACCTTGAAAATCATGTTCATATAAGCGCAAGGTCACACGGCGATCTTTACGAAAAGTATTTTCCGCCGTTGCTTTGATAGCTTTCAATTCAGCAATGGACGGACTTTCCAAAGCAAGTTTGTTTTTTTCCAGTGCTCTTAAGATGCCCGATTCTTCTTTATCGAATTCCATTTTCTTTCTGCTCCATATTAAATAATTTAGTAGCTTTTCTGCTGGGAATAATTGTTTTTAGAAAAATTGTTTCATCCCGCATGACGTGAGGAACAATGTACACATAATTCTCAATCAGAATAAAATACAGTCTTTGTCCGGGAAACTTAACTTGATCGGGATGATCTGTTGTTTTCCAGACATCTCCCTGCGACAAATGAAAGATTACTTTCTCAAATGAAATATTTCTTTCCCTTTTCAGAATTTCATTTTTATTTGGATTCCACTCAAATTTCATTTTATTACTGTACATCTATTGCATGCACAAAACAAGTGCTGTTTCAGTTGAATCTGCATAAAAGACATAACGTACAAAAGATTAAATCTTCACTTTTATCTAAATGTCAATTTCGCATTAAGTCAAAACTCAATGCCAGATTTTCATTCGTGAAAGAATATGAATCATATTATTTCAGAAACTTATACGTTCATTGATTCTCTCTCTCGCGGAAATGACAAGTTTTTACGAATGAATCAACAATGATATTAACAAAATGTAAATGCTGTTTATCCAGCAAAGGATTATGGATTAAAGTTGTCAAATGCTGGAGGTTGAAAAGGAATAATCGACTGAATCAATTCCTCAATTTCTGACTCAGCGAAAATACCATCCAGGCCTTCTGAATCAAGTACCGTGAACGGTTGCTCATAAAGTTTGTCAATAGTGATTGAACCATGTTGTGCAAGATGACTTTTGAGCAAGCCGAGAAATTGAGTTTGTTTGGCAGTCAAATCCGGATGCTTTAGCACAAATTCTGCAAAATGTTTTGAGATTAAATTTGGATCCATACCGACTATGTCTCGGATTGAAAAAACCAATTCCTCAACAGTCTTGCCGTTGAAAAATTCTTTGAGAAAATCCTGACTGACATTTGAACTTTGCACGAGAACCAAAGAAGCCAAACGCTCAATATCCGCTTCAGTTACCGGTTGTCCGGACCAGATTTTTTGTAAAGTCGCATCAGTTTCTAAAAGCTGCTTCAATTCCTTTTCAACTGCTTGCTCATAAATCTTTTGATCGACAGCGGAAAAACTGGAAAGACGACGAGTATATTGCTCTTGCTCCTTTACTTCCGTAACGTCTATTTCTCTCGGTTGAGAATATTGCCTGTTTGGGCCACTACGATGATGAATAATTTGCCGTAAAGGATCCCGGACTGATTCCAGTTCTTCAACAGAAAGATTCTGCCAGAAATCCTCTGTCTGCACCCTTCTAATGATCTCTATTTTTTCCCGTACCTGCTCAAGGCTTATCAGTAATTGTCCCAGCCAATCGAGTAGTTTGATTTTGAGGTCGTTGATATTCCCGCTGCCTTGAATCAGGGATGTTTGCATTTTTGCAAACAGAAGATCCAAACTGTATGCTTCATAAAATCCTCGAATATCTCGCCACTGCATGAGTTGAGCAATTTCATCACGAAGTGTAAAAACTGTGGTTGGAGCAAAAGATTTGAGAGCTACTTTATCGGAAAAAGTTTGAATAGTCTTCCAATGATCTCTAACTTGAATCGATGGCAAATTTTTCAGTGCGTTAATATCTGCATGGAGCAAATCGGTAGCCAAATCAAAATCAAATGTATGCTGTTTTTCCAGTGCTGTTTCGGCCAGAATCAGGCGTGACTCAAAAACCTGTTCCAGCAAGGAAATTTTTCGTGTTGGTTCGGCGGGTGTGTAGTCCGAGTCAAAACGTTCAAAATTACCCCAGTGATCAAAAATCCGGAAGACGCTTTTATGCTCTCCTGGTCCGAACAAGTTTTCACACAATCGAGTTCCGCGACCAATCATTTGCTGAAACTTAACCGGTGATTTGATCGGCTTGGCAAAATCAAGGTTGAGAATTTCAGGAATATCGATGCCTGTATCAAGCATATCCACCGAAATGGCAATTGTCAGTTCATCGTTGCTTCCCTGCCCCTTGAAGTCATCAATCAACTGTTCTGCCCGTGGATCATAATTATCAATAACTTGACAGAATTTTCCTTATCCAACATGATTTTACTTGACAGCATATCTTACTTGTGGAATCCTACTACGAGATAAACTAATGATATTTAGTCATTTTTTTTACACTATTTTAATCGCATAATCAGGAATTATCCATGGCCAATGTAAAAATGCATTCCATTTTTAAAAAGTTCGGTAATACAGAAGTGATACACGGGGTTGATCTTGAGATTGAAGATAACGAATTTGTCGTTTTCGTTGGCCCTTCCGGTTGCGGAAAGTCAACACTTCTGCGTTTGATTGCCGGATTAGAGGATGTAACGAGCGGAGAGATTGAAATCGATGGTGTTCAGGTAAACTTTCTACCGCCGGCAAAACGCGGAATTGCGATGGTTTTTCAATCATACGCACTTTACCCCCACATGAATGTTTACCAGAACATGTCATTTGGTTTGAGACTGGCAAAGACCGACAAACAAATTGTTGAGCAAAAAGTCCGGGATGCAGCAGAAATTTTACAAATTACAGAATTGCTGGAAAGAAAACCGAAAGAACTTTCCGGAGGACAAAGACAAAGAGTTGCCATCGGAAGAGCAATTGTCAGGGATCCAAAGGTTTTTCTGTTCGATGAGCCACTTTCAAATCTGGACGCAAAACTTAGAGTGCAAATGCGTATCGAGTTGACAAAATTGCACCGTGATCTGAATGCCACCATGATCTATGTCACTCATGATCAAGTGGAGGCCATGACCATGGCAGACAAAATTGTGGTGCTGCGGGATGGTTATGTGGAACAAGTCGGAGCTCCGCTGGATTTGTATCATAATCCCGCAAATTTATTCGTTGCAGGCTTTATCGGCTCGCCTTCAATGAATTTTATGGATGCGAAGATTTCAGGAATTTCTGATAATAACGTTGAATTTGAAATGGGAAATTTACAAAAACTGCAAATCAACTGTTCTCCTCGAAATGAAATGACCACTGGTGAAGCGGTACGAGTAGGCGTGCGTCCGGAGCATCTTGAGTTAACCGAAAATGGCGATGCGAAAATGCAGGGTGAGGTTTTTGCGGTGGAACGTCTTGGTGGAGAAACCTATCTTTATGTCAACACAGAAAAAAATGAAGAATTAACGGTTCATACTTCAGGCGATAAAGTGGTCGGCATCGGAGACTTGGTTTCAATTGGATTTTCCCCAAAAGACTGCCATCTTTTTGACAGTCAGGGCCAGGTTTTTGAAAAAATAGCGGCCTGATTTTACTGCTACTCCGAATAAAATTCTGCTTCTGCGATGACTGCGAGTTGAAACTGATGATCAATTATACGCAGTTTTGCAGAATCTTTTCCGTTACGCTCACCGGTGAGTGTAAAATTATGCAAATCGAATACCGGCCTTTTCCCACTGAACTTAAATTTTTTGAGCTGACGTCCTGATTTTTCCTCAGCAAATAACGAAAGCCAGGTTGCCAGGAGAGGTCCGTGGACAACAAGACCGGGATAGCCTTCAACTTCAGTTGCATAAGGTCGATCATAATGAACACGGTGCCCGTTGAAGGTGAGCGCCGAGTAGCGAAAAAGTTGCAATGTATTCGTGCGCATTTCCTCAACCCATTCACTTACTTCTTCCGGAACAGCCAGAGGATGTGACTTCGGATCGGAATCGGTGTAAACAATCTTTCGATTTTCTGTAACGCAAAGCGTTCCTTTTACGCAAAACTTCCTGAGAATATTAACAAAGACCAACTCTCCGCTTTTGCCATTTTTATGGGTGATGCCGGTAGTTTCCCAGGACACACTCACTTCGTCTCCTACCCTCAGCGGTTGATGAAACTCATATTCGCCGCCTGCAAACATCCTTCGTTTTAGCGGAATGGGGGGCATAAAATCACCTCGTGAGGGATGACCATCAATCCCAATTTCGTCTGGAGGAACAGATGGTTCTCCCAACATCAGTAATGCCAATGGAAAAATCGGTTCGCCGCAAGCTGGTGGTTTCCCTGAAAGGTTCAAGGTGTAATGCAGGCGTGTGGAATTAACCTCAGTCAGTTGATCCGTATAAATATCTTTTTTACCGATCCATGAATCGTAGTCTGGAATCATTAGTTTTAATCTTTTGGTGAAGTTTTCGCAAACTCCGCACGAATTGCCTCCCCATGCTGATTTAACTCAGGAACATCCCCAAGTGTTTCAGTGAGTTTGTTATTAAAAATTGCCGGTGGCGCCGGAAAGCGGATACTGCCTTCCGGATTGGAAATTTCTACCCGCCGCAGGACAGGATGAGTTGAAAATCCTTGCACGTCATTAAGTGTTCCGTATGCAATTTCAGCTTTTTTAAGTTTAGCTACTGCATCCGTATGAGTCATTTTTCCAAAAGTATCAGCAACAAGACTATCAATTTTTTCACGATTTTTTAAACGGATTGTATTATTCGGATACAATTCCGCAAAATCCTTATCTGCTAAAATATCTTCACAAAAACGTCGCCATTCACGTTCATTCTGAATTGAGAGCAAAAGCGTTTTCCCGTCCACTGTTTTGAATGCGCCATAAGGACAGATTGATGGATGAGATAAGCCAACTCTTTCCGGAGCTTTTCCGCCATAGTCATACCACAATAAGGGAACTGTCATCCAGTCGGCCAACGCATCAAAGAGTGAAACCTCGATGTGGCTTCCTTTACCGTCGATTCCTCTCGCAATCAGTGCTTCCAAAATTGCCGACCATGAATACATTCCTGCAGCAATATCTGCAACAGAAACTCCAACACGCCCTGGTGCTTCAACCGAACCAGTGATGGATGACATTCCAGTCTCCGCCTGAATCAGCAAATCATAAGCTTTCATTTTAGCCCAATCACCACGACTGCCATAACCGCTGATAGAGCAAGTAATGAGTTGCGGATTATCTTTCTGTAACTCCTGCGGTACAATCCCTAATTTAGCCAATGAACCAGGTTTAAAATTTTCAATCAGCACGTCTGCTTTTTTTAGCATTGCACGCAGGAGGCGAATTTCTTCAGTTTGCCTCAAATCCATTGAAATGGATTCTTTACCGCGGTTCAGCCAGACAAAATATGCGGAATCACCGTTTACAACATGATCATAATTGCGTGCAAAATCACCTTCAGGACGTTCAATTTTAATCACCCTTGCACCAGCGTCAGCCAATCTTGATGAAGCAAACGGAGCTGCAACCGCCTGTTCTAAACTAACCACCAGCAAACCATCAAGCGCACCCATCAGTATGACCTCGGCAGACCAAGCACATGCTCGGCAATGTAGGATAGAATGAGATTAGTAGAAATTGGTGCAATCTGATACAAACGCGTTTCTCTGAACTTTCGTTCCACGTCATATTCTTCAGCAAATCCGTAGCCACCGTGAGTTTGCATACACGCTTCCGCCGCTTTCCAACTTGCTTCAGAAGCCAATAATTTCGCCATA
>Ga0208748_1001525_pt1 | contig 10327 bp, 6 predicted proteins | sample Knorr_S7_td_Bott_FD_185599 | JGI IMG/M metagenome (GOLD analysis project Ga0208748, IMG submission 185599) | Marine microbial communities from Southern Atlantic Ocean transect - Knorr_S7_td_Bottom_ad_4513_LV_A (SPAdes) (version 2) | ecosystem: Environmental > Aquatic > Marine > Oceanic | place... | reverse complement strand
GCGAGGCGCGCCAGACAATCAGTCTTCCCTGTTCAGCTATGTCTCTCTGGAAGACAGAATCCCAAAAAGTCATCCGATTCGCAAGGTCAAACTGATCTTTGATAAGGCCCTTGCAGAGATGGACGATGTGTTTGAAAGCCTTTATTCCTCAGTGGGCCGTGCTTCAATTCCTCCTGAACAATTACTCCGTGCTTTGCTGCTACAGATTCTCTATAGCATTCGCTCGGAACGTCAAATGGTTGAACGGTTGTCCTATGACATGTTATTCCGTTGGTTTGTTGGATTGAGCCTTGACGATCAGGTATGGCATGCCACGACATTTTTGTGCTGGCAGAAACGGGTGAACCAGGCCAGCGCGCGGTGTGTATCGATGAAGCCTACGAAGGATTCAATGATGATGAGGGCGAAGCGCTGTTTGATGACGGCGAAACAACGCCAATTCTGCAACAGGCGATGGATTTCCTGGAGGAATATCAAAAACAGTACCAACGTACCGAGGCTTTTGTTCAACGTCTAAGAGATAACGATCTTCTCATGTCGCTGGGCTGTATGGGACGCATGGTCGACCGTATTGCCAAGAAAACTAGTGTAGCGCCCGCGGCGGATACAGGAAATGCGGCGGATGGCGGATAAAGAAGCAGCGGAAACTAAAGATACTCCCGCAGAATCAGCCGAGAAACCGATAGCCAAATCAAAGGCCAAACCGAAAGCCAAAAAATAGTTGCACCCGCATGGCGTCATCCGGAAACGCTATTTCCCAGTCTTCCGGAAGCGCCGTTCCCAGTAATCCGGAACCGCTGTTTCTTCGTCATCCTGAACCTGGTGAAGGATCTCGACCTTCCAACCGTTGAGATCCTTCACTACGCTCGTGCGCGAGCCCGGTCAGGATGACAATTTAGTGCTGTCGGGATGACATTTAGTGCTGTCAGTATGCCAGTTGGTGCTGTCAGTCTGACGCCGCCCGAAGTTGCATCTCTGGGTCGAGCGTATAGCGGTTGATCTGAATCACAATGCCAAAGAGCGGATGGTCGATATAGTGCATCTCGCCACTGCGCATTCGACGTGATTGAACCATGGCATGACTTCTCGCTGCGTAATACTGGCCCCGTTCTCGTTCTACTTTTACCAGATCAGGATAGGCCGCAAGGGTTTCGTCCGGCAGGTTTGACCGAAATCCTGATTGGTACGGATTGGTGCTGCCGCCTTTTGGTTCGAACTGGGTGTACCAGAGATCCGTATGCACATGCAGATATCGTGAACGACTGAGCGACAGTGTGCCTTCAATTTCAAATCGATCATCATAGCGTTTGCCGGCCTGCACCATGATGGGTGTTGGTTCGCCGTCGATGGGCTGTATCCAGGAATAGTGTGACAACACTTTAAACCTGGAAGATCGATTCAGCCTTCGCAGGACGGAACCTAGTGAAGAGGTTTCCTCGGTTCGGCTAAACGCGAGCTTGCCCATCGACCTGGGGTTTGCCTCAGCTATCAGGGCGGCGATGTCGGTGATTGGTTCTTGCGTACTGGTATCAGTGTCAGGCGCGGTATCCGAATCCAAAGGAGCTGCGATCGTCTCTCGCGGCACGCCCGTAAAAGATTCAATGACCCGGCGATTTCGTTGTCGGTTGCTTTGGGAGTCGAACAGAAAATCATCCCTGCCTAAGGATGGAACTTCTTGCCCCGAGAGTGTCAATGATACTTCTTCCAGTTGTTCGAGCTGCGAAAGTTTGAACGCCCCGGGTTCGAATACGGCAATGACCGTTTCCGGGTAGCTCTGTGCAGGTTCCTGCCAGCTCTCATCGTCCAGGTCGGATTGTCTTGGCTTGAAGATAATGACATCCACCTGGTACCAACTTCTGAGTGCCTGGTCCGCCTGAATGGCGCTCGAAGGTGTCAAGAATCCGACCAGCAGGATCATGGTGAGTGGCAAAATGAGTTTAGGTAACCTCTGATTAATGTCGGTATGCCGCATCACTTTTTCCGCGATGACCGCGTTGAACGCGTAATCGTCCTCCGTGCGAGTTCGCCTTGTCCTCACGAAAAAATCCAATTAATCAGAGCTTCCCTAACTAGCAACGGCAATTCGTCTCTTCTCCAATCGCTCCAGCAAACGTTCCACCTTGTTAAAGCGTGTTTCAATTTTTTCCATCTTATCATCGAAGATGAGTTGGTTCGCAGTGGCCAGCCTGTAGCGGTGAGGCTCCGATTGAACCAGTGCCACGATGGCGCCGGGATCGACGGTCGTTTCCTGATCAAATTCAATCTTGCCACCATTTTCACCTGCATCAAGTTTCTTTATGCCCAGACTTTCGGCAATGAGTTTTAGTGCTGTGATCCTGAACAAGGTCTTAACAGGCTCTGGCAACAGTCCAAAGCGATCAATCATTTCGACTTGTAATTCTCGCAGCTGCTCTTCAGATTCGGCATTAGAAATTCGCTTGTACAACACCAGGCGCATATGCACGTCTGGTAAATAATCATTGGGAATCAGTGCCGGTAAGTGCAGGTTAACCTCGGTGCCTTCACGAAGGGGTCTGTCCAGATTGGGGGTTTTACCCTCTCGAATAGCTTTCACGGCCTGGTCCAGCATTTCCATATACAGCGAGTAGCCGATCGTCTGCAGGTTACCGGTTTGTTCGTCCCCCAGAAGTTCTCCTGCGCCCCGAATCTCCAGATCAAGGGTCGCTAAAATGAAACCCGCGCCCAGATCTTCAGCATCGGCTATTGCATCGAGTCGTTTTACAGCGTCCGGGGTCATTGCCTTTGGATGGGGAGTTAGCAGATAAGCATAGGCCTGGTGATGCGATCGGCCGACACGGCCTCGTAACTGGTGCAACTGCGCCAGACCAAATTTGTCAGCGCGGTCCATGATAATGGTGTTGGCACTGGGTATATCAATCCCGGTTTCAATGATGGTCGAGCAGACCAGTACATTTGCTCTTTTATGATAGAAATCGGACATCACTTGTTCGAGTTCACGTTCTCGCATCTGGCCGTGGCCGATGGCGATGGTTGCCTGGGGTACCATCTCTTGCAGTTTCTCCGCGGTATTCTCAATGGTGCGTACTTCATTGTGCAGATAGTAAACCTGGCCGCCACGCATGAGCTCCCGTTGGATTGCCTCCTTGATAAGGCCATCGTTGTGTTGCCTGACAAAGGTCTTGATGGAAAGTCGTTTCGCAGGCGGTGTTGCAATAATGGAAAGGTCGCGCATGCCAGACATGGCCATATTGAGGGTTCTGGGAATTGGCGTTGCTGTGAGCGTCAGGATATCGACCTCGGCGCGCAGCGATTTAAGTTTTTCTTTCTGGCGCACGCCAAACCGGTGTTCCTCATCGATGACCAACAAACCGAGGTTCTTGAATTCCAGGCCATCGGAGATTAATGCATGGGTGCCAATCACTATATCGAGATGGCCGGTGCGCATTCGATCGATGACTTCCCGCTGTTCCTTTTTTGTCTTGAATCGCGAAATAGAATCAATGTTGACCGGCCAGTCTGCGAACCGATCAACAAAGGTTCTTGTGTGCTGTTGAGCAAGCAGTGTCGTGGGGACTAGCACTGCTACCTGTTTACCTGACTGCAGGGCGATAAAGGCAGCGCGCATGGCAACTTCTGTTTTACCGAATCCAACATCACCGCAAATAAGTCGGTCCATGGATTTTTCCGCTACCATGTCTGCAATAACACTCTCTATCGCTGATTCCTGATCCGGGGTTTCTTCGAAAGGGAAGGACCGGACGAACTCTTCATAGTTATCATCTGGTTCGGGATAGCTGAATCCTTTTTTGGCCTCACGCCTTGCGTAGATATTCAGCAGTTCTGCCGCGACATCATGAACCTGTTCGGCTGCCTTGCGTTTCGCTTTTTGCCAGGTTTCACCGCCCAGGCGGTGTAAGGGTGCCAGACCTTCGCCTGCCCCTGTGTATCTTGATATCAGGTGTAAGGACGAGACCGGCACATACAGCTTGGCTTCTTCCTGGTAGACAAGGGTGAGGAATTCAGTTTCCTGACCATCAATGCGAAGGGTTTGTAAGCCCTGGTATCGACCAACCCCGTGATCAATGTGCACAACCGGTGCATCGATGCTGAGCTCGGTCAGGCTCTTGATGGCGAGTTCGGCGAAGTTTCCCTTTTCGCGGTTGCGTCGCCGTTTCTGCAGGACACGATCACCAAACAGTTGTTGTTCGGTGATCAGGGCAATGCCGCTGAAATCAGGTGAAAGACTGTCTATGACCAGACCGCGTTCCAATGGGGCAACAGTAAGACAGAGTTTGTGATTGTTATTGATAAACTCATGCCAGTGCTCGACGACTTTTGCATGCATGCCGTGGCGGGTGAGAAGTTCATCGACCACTTCCCGTCGGCCGTTGGATTCAGCAACAATGAGTAGTCGGCTGGTTGCGGACTCAACAAAATTCGTTAGCGCGGCCAGTGGATGCTGGCCTCTCTCATTGATCGTGAGATCCGGCAGGATGCCGTAGCCCCAGGAGTGCTCCCTGTCGTCGGCTTCTTGCCGAAAATCGATACGCGGGTAGGCTTTTAAACGGGCAAAGAGTTCGTCCGGCGGTAGGATGATTTCCTCGGGTGGCAGAATGGGCTTTTGGATGTCGTAGCGCAGATTTTCGTACCGGTCTTTCGTTTCCTGCCAGTGGCTACGGAGCTTTTCTTCGATGTCATCACAAAATATCAGCGTGTCAGGCGGCAGGTAGTCGAACAGGGTATCCACCTTGTCGAAAAAAAGTGGCAAGTAATACTCAATACCTGCCGGTGAAAGTCCTTGTGACACGTCCCGATAGATGGGGCATTCCCGGGCATCGGAATGGAACGTCTGGAACCATTGATTCTTGAAAAGTTTAATCGCGTCATCGGTGAGTGGAAATTCCCTCGCCGGTAGTAGTGAAATGTTGTCAACCTGATCGATGGACCGCTGGGTTTCAGGGTCAAAAGTGCGAAGAGAATCAATCTCGTCGTCAAACAGATCAATCCGATAAGGGTGCTCCGAACCCATCGGGAAGATATCCATAATGGCGCCGCGAACGGCGTACTCGCCATGCTCAAATACGGTTTCCACGGCTCGATAAGCGGCGCCCTGCAGTCGTCGGCGCATCGCGGTAATATCGAATTTCTGGCCCTTTGCCAATACCAGGCTGCTGCCCAGTATGAATTGAGTCGGCGCGATTCTCTGGATGAGGGTTGTCGCCGGAATAATGACAATACCGGTGTCACTAATGGCCAGTTGATTGAGCACATCGAGCCGTTCTGAAATGATGTCCTGGTGCGGCGAAAAGCTGTCATAAGTCAGCGTTTCCCAGTCTGGTAGATGCAGGATTGGACGCTGATCCCCCAGAAAAAACCTGAGTTCGTCCTGTAATCGTTCTGCACTCTGGGTGTCTGCCGAGATAACCAGAATCATTCCGGGGGTTTTGAGGGCGGCCTGGCTGATGGCATGGGTTGCCGCTGCCCCGGGCAGGTTCGACCATCTGCGTCTGTCGCCGGACTTGCTCGGTAGTTCTGCCAGGGCCATAGGGCGGACGCGTGTTTCAAAGGGGTGTGAAGATTACCGTTTCAGCCGCAGAACTCAAGACCCATTTCCCAGGTTACGCGGTTAGGGAAGCTCTGATTAATTGGATTTTTTCGTGAGGACAAGGCGAACTCGCACGGAGAATGATTACGGGTTCAACGCGGTCATCGCGGGAAAAGATATTAATCAGAGGTTCCTTAGGGCTAACATCCGGGCTATGAGGCGAGTTCAGAAAGGCCGGTTGCTAGTGACCGCACTATTTACCCTGTCGGGATTTGTTGGGGGCATCAGCCTTGGCTTCTATTTATGGCGCGAGACTACGCAGGTATCGCCAGCGGTGATTTCGGTGCCTGCAGTTGCTGACACAGCACCGAAATTAGCAAGAGCGCAAAGGCGCCTTACCGCTTTTCAGCAGATGGAGCAGGAGGTCATTGCGCTCATTGCCCATCGGAGTTTTCATGCGGCACTTGAATTACTGATGCAGGCAGAGCTGGTCGTCTTACATACTGAAGCCGAAGTGGCGCAGCTTTCTCAACTGCTCGATGAAACTGTCAAGCGACGTGTAGATCAGCTCATGGCATTGCAAAAATTTGGTGAAGTTGATGCCTTGTACGAAAGTCTGACGCTGGCCATGCCAGAGCGAGCCGAATACTACCTATTGCTCGCTGAATTCCGAATTGAAATGGATAATCCTGAAGCGGCCTTGCCCGTCCTTGCACAGATTGAAAATCATCACCGGTTAGGGGGTAAAGCCCGGGAGCTGATTGCCTTGCTTTCAACGACTGACGATGAATCGCCGCTTGAAGTAATTCCGCTTGAGCGCAGCGGAGATCAGTTTCTGATTCAGGCGACCGTGGATGATTTCATCGAAGTGACTTTGCTGATCGATACCGGCGCCTCAATGACGATTCTCGCGCCGGGTGTGCTCAGGAGGCTTGGGTATTCCCTGAATGGACCAACCGTAAATTTCTCTACGGCTAACGGCGTGGTTCGGGCGCCCCTGGTGTCAATAAGCTCCTTTTCGCTCGGTAGCCAGCGAATAGCGCCGATGAGGATAGGCGCCCTGGGGCTGACTCGTGCCAGGGGCAGGGTGGATGGTCTGCTCGGTATGGATTTTTTGAGTCAGTTTGAATTTGCACTTGATCAGGATGCGCAGCTACTCAATTTACTGTCGACGCTTAGTGACCAGGGAAGCTCTGATTAATCAGAGGCTCCCTGGTCGCTTTTGTTGTGTATTGCACTTTTGTTGCGTATTGCACTACGAAAATCAATAATACGCCGATTTGGCGTTTGCCCAGCGTTGAATCCAGTGTTTTCAATGTTGTTGTTAATGTTGTGTTAACGTGCGGCGCCTTATTTGACTGTAATGACCCCATATTGGAGGAGTAACCTTGGCCAAACCTGGACTTGACGGCGTATTCGCTGATTTTAAAGAGCGTGAAGCACTTGCCGAAGCAATGATTCCAATTATTGGTGGCCTGTATCGACGAAATGTCGTGATCTACATTTATGGTGTGCCTCTGTATAACCAGGCCGTGATTGAATTAATGAAGGCGCATCGCTTTGTTCGTCAGATCGAGCAAAACGAAATGTCGGAGTTCGAAACGCACCCGGTTCTGGAAGTGTTGCACAAGCTGGACCTCGGCCCCGCGCACATCGACGTCGGTAAGCTGACTACCAATTTCATGGCAGATAATGAGGGGCTGTCTACCCAGGCGTATGTCGAGCGGGAATGTGCCGAGATTCTCGGCAGACATGATACCGTCAGTCATGAACCGAGGGATGTCGTGGTGTATGGGTTTGGTCGAATAGGCCGATTGGTGACTCGCCTGCTGGTGGAAAAAGCGGCTGGCGGCCAGAACCTGGTGCAGCGCGCGGTCGTACTGCGACCACCAAAAAACCTGGCTGAAGACCTGAGTAAAAGAGCCAGCCTGCTGCGTCGCGATTCTGTCCATGGTCCTTTCAAGGGCACTATTCGGGTCGACGTTGAGAATCAGGCACTGATCTGCAATGGTAATGTCATTAGATTTGTTTACGCCACAGATCCAGCCGCTATCGACTACACCCAATACGGCATTAAAAATGCCCTGGTGATTGACTCGACCGGCGTCTGGCGTGATAGAGAAGGTTTGTCAAAGCACCTTCAGGCGAAGGGTGTCGCCAAGGTCCTGTTGACGACCTCCGGCAAGGGTGACCTGAAGAATATTGTGTCCGGTGTTAACTCTGACCTGATCGAGCCTGAAGATACCCTCATTGCTGCGGCTTCCTGTACGACCAATGCGATCGTGCCGGTGCTGAAATGCATGAATGATGAGTTTGGCATCGTTCACGGTCATATGGAGACCGTGCATGCCTATACCGATGACCAGAATCTGCACGACAACACCCATAGCAAAGCTCGACGGGGTCGAAGTGCGCCGCTTAACATGGTGCTGACGGAAACCAATGCAACGGAGTCCATCGGCAAACTGTTGCCGGAACTCGCGGGCAAGCTAACGGGTAATTCAATTCGAGTGCCGGTGCCCAATGTATCGATGGCGATTCTCAACCTGACACTGGAGCGAGAAACCAGTGTGGAGGAAGTTAATGGCTTTCTTCGGGACGTTTCACTCAATAGTGCCATGAACCGGCAAATTGAATATACGATATCCAACGAGGTGGTATCCACCGATTTTATTGGTAACCGCCACGCCGGGATCATTGATTCACATGCAACCATTGTGACGGGCCGCCGGGTGATACTCTATGTCTGGTATGACAACGAGTTTGGATACTCCTGTCAGGTGGTTCGGGTCGGCCAAAAGATGGCGGGTATCAAATATCCGATTGTTCCTCCGCAACCCGTGACCGGTGAACAGGCCAGGGTGGAAGTCACCAAGTTGAAGTCAGCCTAGCAGCCTGCTAGGCAACGGCTATAAGCCCGCGAAATAACCGGCAGTTCACTGAGGTTTCTATAGATATATAAAGCCCAGCTCACTATAATTGCGGCGATTTTCTGGAGGCCAGTAACGGCCCATGATGATCAGAATTGGGCTTTTTTCCCAAAGCACTCGATTTTTTCCGGATTTATTAACAAACATTACACTTTTGACCCGAAAGGCGTTGTCAGGCAGGCATGATTAAGACAAAACGCGGACTCGATTTGCCCATTAGTGGGAGTCCGAAACAGACCATCGAAGACGGTCCAGAGATCAGGCAGGTTGCACTTGTCGCCTATGACTATCCGGGTATGAAGCCGACCATGGCGGTCCGTGAAGGCGACAGGGTCAAGGCAGGGCAACTGGTCTTTACGGACAAGAAAACCCCCGGCGTTAAATACACTTCGCCCGCATCAGGCACCGTGGTCGCAATCAATCGTGGTGAAAAACGTGTGTTTGAATCCCTGGTGGTTGAGATTTCTGGTGACGAGGCGCAAACCTTTGCCAGTTACCCGCCAGCAGAACTAATGAGCCTGGGCAGGGACACGGTAGTCGAGGTCCTGGTCGACAGTGGGCAGTGGACTGCCCTGAGAACCCGCCCTTACAGCAAGGTTCCGGGCCCCGACACGACCCCAGATGCCATATTTGTCACAGCGGCAGATACACGGCCCCTGTGTGGCGACCCATCGCTCTTTATCAACGAACAAGCCGATGCTTACCTGGCGGGTATCGATGTATTGTCCCGGCTTACCGATGGCCCGGTATTCGTGTGCACAAATGCAGGTTCAACCGTGCCAGTGTCCGATAACCCGCAGGTCAAAGCCGAACAATTTGCAGGCCCGCATCCATCGGGGAATGCCGGTACACACATTCATTTCCTGCATCCCGTCCACACCAATCGAACTGTGTGGAGTATTGGTTATCAGGATGTCATTTCGATAGGTCAGCTATTTACAACGGGCAGGTTGTTCTTTGACAGAGTGATCTCACTGGCCGGTCCTGAAGTCAAGCATCCAAGATTGCTGCGAACCCGGATGGGCGCCAGCACCGCGGAAATTACCTCAGGTGAGTTGAACGACAGTAATCATCGCGTGATCAGTGGTTCGGTTCTGGATGGTCGCATAGCCAGGGATGCCACGGCATATATTGGGAGATTCCACCACCAGGTGTCAGTCCTGCGGGAAGGCACTGAACGGGAATTGTTGGATTTCGTCATGCCAGGCGTGCAAAAGTTTTCACTGACCAGGCTCTTTATCTCCGCATTTCTCGGTCGCAAGCAATACGATATGTCGACGACGACATATGGCAGTCCCCGGTCAATTATCACAATCGGTACCTATGAAGAAGTCATGCCTCTCGACATATTACCCACTCAACTGCTTCGGGCATTGGTAGTTGGCGACTTTGACGCCTGCGTAGAACTTGGCCTACTGGAGCTTGATGAGGAGGACATCGCGCTGTGTACGTTCGCATGTCCCGGTAAGTATGAATATGGACCTTATCTGCGGCGCATGTTGACGCGAATCGAAACAGAGAGTTAGTTGATGTCTTTGCGTGATCTACTAGACAGTATTGAGCCGCACTTTGAAACAGGTGGCAGGTTTGAACGATATTATGCGATCTACGAGATGATCGACACGATCCTCTATTCGCCCGGGATTGTCACCAAAACATCGTCACACGTCAGAGATGCCGTCGACTTTAAACGCGTAATGACGACGGTTTGGTGGTGCGCCTTTTTCCCGATGTTCGCTGGCATGTATTACACGGGTTTGCACGCAAACCTGGCGATGGACCAGATGGGTATAGAGGGACTCGAAGGTTGGCGTGGGTTTTTGCTCGAACTGGTTGCTGGGTACGATGCAACGAACTGGTGGGATTGCCT
>Ga0208748_1001524_pt1 | contig 10328 bp, 8 predicted proteins | sample Knorr_S7_td_Bott_FD_185599 | JGI IMG/M metagenome (GOLD analysis project Ga0208748, IMG submission 185599) | Marine microbial communities from Southern Atlantic Ocean transect - Knorr_S7_td_Bottom_ad_4513_LV_A (SPAdes) (version 2) | ecosystem: Environmental > Aquatic > Marine > Oceanic | place... | reverse complement strand
CATTTGAGTATTTCGTCTCAGTGTTTAATGAGGGAGCAAGGGTCGAACGCGATTTGAGTATCGTCGACAATCCCAAAGTCATTCCGCCGGATTTTGCGCAGTTTCAGCGGTCGAAAGAACCAGGAGAGGAAACAAGAAACGCCTACGACCGCTGGATCGGGTTCCATAGATTCGTATGGCTACAACGACTGAACACCGGCATCACCATAAAAACCGGCAAAGTGCCCGACGTCGAGCTACGTTCCCATGCCGAAGCGAAACTCACCGCAACGCCGCTGCGACGCGGTAGTGTTCACTTCTTGTCTACCACTGTTCTGCATCCTGATCCCTTGGCATTGAATTACGGAACTATTGAATTTGACCACCATGAGCAATTAATCGTATTGCCAAAAAGATACGAGCTGCCGAGGGCCTTCGAGTTTAAAGGCGGCAGGCATTTTCAACCCGGCGGTGTTAACTCAACCTGGTCCATCGGCGAAAGTGATGAATTTGTGTCATTGCGTGATTATCGTGATGGTGATCCGATCCGGAAAATCCACTGGGCCAGTTCTGCCAAGCGGGAGAAGCCGGTCGTAAAAGAGTTCCAGGACGAGTTTTTTGTTCGTCAGTGTCTGGTTGTCGACACATCCCGCCAGGACCCGGACATTTTTGAGGAAGTTATCTCCGTGGCGGCAAGTCTTTTGACTGCTGCAGAGAACCCTGACGGACTCATGGATCTTTGTTTTATGGCATCCCGTCCAGAGATCATTACGGCCCTGGCCACTCTTGATCAAACAGATAGTGATCCGGCGAGTTTCATTGAGATGCTCAGTGAACGGAGTCGACTGGTGAGCGGTTGTCTTTTTATTCTGTCTGCGTTTGAAGAACATCAGCAAGCACTTCTGTCAGCAGTGGAATCAAGAGGGGTCCAGACCCTTGTATTTATCATCACAAATGAAAGTGATGATCGCTTCCGAGACGACTTCCACCTACTCCACCCGGGTAACATCGAGCAGGAGCTGGCGGCATTGTGAATACCATCAAACCACGATACTTAGGTGGAATTGCTGCCCTATTCTGGGGATATCAGACGGAACTGTTGTGGTTCGCGTTGCCCATGGCCATTATCCTTGAAACTCGCTATTTTCTAAACCGTCGATGGGCACTCGAAAAAACTGATTTTTACCGAATCGCCGACTTAACCAGTGTTGGGCTGGTCGGCATGGTGATGTTCCTGTTTCTCAATGCGCGCGAGTATCACTTCATTACAACGCTAATCAGCTGGCTGCCCATATTATTGTTTCCGCTGGTGACGGTGCTGGCCTACAGCACCACACCGAGAATGTCGTTAGACATTATGTTTTACAGCCTCCGGAGACAAAGGGAGCCAGTCGAACAATCCTGGGATATGGATTATGTGTTCCTGGGTACCTGCCTGCTAGCAGCCGGTTTGAATCGCGACGGGCTGTACTATTTCCCTGTGGCCGGCCTTATCGTCCTCATTGCGCTATACAACCTTCGGTCAAGCCGGTTTTCCAAAAAACTGTTTCTGCTTTCTATGACGATTGTGTTTTTGTCAGCGACCGCCTTTCATTATGGTATTCGAGGCGCTCATTTGGGTCTCAAGGCCAGGACAGAACAGTGGATTGCCAACTGGATTTCCCAACGGACCGACCCCATGAAAACGAGAACGGCCCTGGGTCATGTGGGTCGCCTCAAGCTTTCTGATGCGATTGCCTTTCGAATCCAGCCGCTATCCGGCCAGCCTGATTTTCCGCGGTTACTGCAAGAAGCCACTTACAATGCCCCTTCAAACACCAACTGGGAGGTGTTCGATCCACGATTTAGTACCGTTACTCACGCCGATGAATTTAGATGGGAATTTAGCAATGAGGTTAACTATGTCTACCCGGAAGCAAACATTTACCTGGAGTTTGACCGCGACCGATCTTTAATTCCGGTTCCAGCGCAACTAACGGAAATAGTTGAACTGCCTGCAATGGATGTGAATATTTCCACCTATGGCACCATCCAGGGAATCGGACTCGTTCCCGCACTAAACTACAAAATTCGATATGACAATGAACATCGCCTGGGTGACCCACCTACTTCGCCGGATCTGATAATGCCGGAAGAACATCGGGCGCTGTTTAACAAAATTGCGCCAGATAAAATCCCTGAGCAGGATGTTGTCAGGTTCGTACAAAATTACTTCTCCGATTTTCGCTACACCCTCTATCAGGGCGACGCCATGATCTCATCGAAACCTCTCGAGCACTTTTTGCTGGAACGCAAGGCTGGACATTGCGAATATTTTGCCGGTGCCACCGCATTGCTACTCAGACATCTCGGAGTGCCCTCGCGATACGTCGTTGGTTTTTCTATCCAGGAATGGAATGAAGATCTACAGATGTATATCGTCAGGAAACGTCATGCACATGCATGGGTGACAGCCTATGTAGAAGGCCGGTGGATTGTTGTCGATACCACGCCTTCACAATGGTTATCCATGGAGGAAAACCAGTCAAATCTGATGCAGCCGGTGTGGGACTTTCTCGGCAACAATCGATTCTTGTTCCAACTCTGGTGGAATGATCAAAAAATTGAAGATTACGAAACTGAACTTTATATCATCGGCTTCATACTCGTTCTGATCCTCCTCTGGCGCATCTCGACATCAGAGCAGGTCATCCTCACTGAAGAGGACGTTGATTCCGCAGAGAACTGGACCCTGCCAGGCGCAGAGTCACCTTTCTTTAAAATTGAAGATCAATTGTCTTCCAGAGGTTTCAGACGGAGCCGCGGTGAACTTATGACTGGCTGGTTGGTTCGAATTGACAGACCAGAGTTACTACCTCTGCTGATGAGCCACCATCGCTGGAGGTTTGATCCCCGGGGCATTTCAATCGAGGAACGCAAACATCTGGCGGAACAGGTAGAGGATTGGTTGGTTACCAACCAGCCAGAGGCACAAACGACCTAATCAAAGGGGCACGCGAGATGTAGTCTTTAGGTTGCCTGTAACGTATTCTCTTGGCTGAGGGCCAAACACAAACAGTATCGATATGACACGAGCATTATTTCTTAAGGCAATCGTCCTATCAATGGTGATCGCGCTATTTGGTTGCGGTAGTAGTAAGGACTCTTCAAAAAATGTTATAACCGAACCAGCACAGCCTCCCCAGGATGGGATTACTGGCACCGTTACAGCGAACATAAAAGGTGGTCAGCTATCGGTACACGATGCGAACGGCAATGAAATTGTGCTCGCATCGGGTAGAACAACTGGCAACAATGGCAGTTTCCACCTCATTTTTTCTGAGTTTGAGATTAATGAAGGCATTACCCCGCCCCTGATCGTCACCGTCGACGGTACCACTGCAACCGCTACCTGTAATTTCGATGATGAAGGCGACAATGACTGTCTCGCTGCCGACGGTTCCTTTGTTCCGTTTGGTACTACCTACATTCTACCGAAAGGTTACACGCTGCGAGGGCTTGCACCAACATTTCCACCGATTGGTACAACCGGTGATCGCACCATCACAGTCAATATATCGGCAGCGAGTGACCTGGCTGTCAGTTACACCGGGAGCATCGCCACCCTGGGAGCCGATGAAGGTTTGGCTCTGGCACTATTTGGCGCGGCCATACACGGCCTGGTCGACACAGAGATCAGCAATGTCGCCAATTATCGTCGCGTGTTAGACAAAGTGGAGGCCAAAATATTACCCATTGCCAACGCAACCAGTCACTATTTAAGTGCTACAGGTAATTTCCTCTCTGAATTCATAGACGCCTACACCGTAAATGCCACTTTGTTTCAGCTAAGTCTGAGCCCTTCGAAACCCCTTCTCGCAGGTTCTATCGCATCACAGACTACCGCCGTCCCTCTGCTCGCGCAGGCAGGTGAGAATCGAGTGTCAATTGCGCTTTCGGCAGACCCTGCAAGCAGTCAGCCGCTGGATAGATCCAGAATTTTTACCTCCGGTCTCTCTGAGGCGATGGGCGCAAGCCCGGCAGCGATTGAAGAGAAAGCCAAAGCGAGCGTTCGAGCCAAGGTCGAACATCCCTTCCGTTATGTGAAACGTGTAATCCACTACGCGAAGGTGCGCTATCGAGGATTACACAAGAACACCGAGAGAATAGCTTTATTGCTGGGATTTACTAATTTAATGATTGGCGACACCTACGAAGTAGCCTGACACAGGAGAGGTGCGTCTCCAATAGGGTAAACAGGTCAGATCTCGTAGAGATTCGAGCCGAATGACAGGAATCCCCCTGCATTTGCACAATCATTCCGAAAATAATATTGCAGTGATGTCTAAACGCCTATACTTCAGAGGTTCCCTAGACCTGCCTGGTGCAGGAATTATCTATGTGACCAGGCTAGACAAAGCCGCGACGTTTGTACCGAAAGAGGTAATTGATCGAATTGGCGAAGGTGCCGGCTAGTGTCTGAGGTCAGTTATGATAAAGATACCAAATTGATATCATGTGTTTTGCCAAAGGGCCGCGCGCGGCCCTTGCAGCAAGCACTGGTAAAGGCGCATGGTATCCAGTGTGGTAATTTTCACTACGGTCGTGGTGTAGGAAGAGAGTCACGCATCAGCGAAAGAGGCATAGGTGAACAGCAGGAAAGAGAAATATTTGAAGTGGTCGTTGCCGCTGAAAAGTCAGATGAGATTTTTGAATTCATTTTCATTCAGGCTGGTATGGATGAACCACATGGTGGCATGATTTACATGGCATCAATTCCACGAAGCACCGTCATGACGCTTCCCGAGATTCCTGCCGAATCAGATTAGTGGCGTCTGTGCATCAGCCAGAAAATACCCAGTTTCGCTTTCCAGAAAATAGTGATGTGGAACGCCAGATAGCCCGCCTGTCCCCAGATAAATGCCAGCTGCAGATCTGCTGGTAACAACAAGAATATTGCGCCATCGGCAAACACAAGCACCAGAATTTTTGCAGTGATGGCCTGCCAGAAATCGCCTATTCGATACCAGAGATCACTGATGGAATATCAGGCGGCCAAAATCATCACCATGAAATGAATGCCTGCGAGCAGCAGTAGTATCATTAGGAGCACTAGTCGGACTCCTCGTCAATAATTGAAACCGATCCCCGGGTCCCATCTACGAGGATGCGGGTTCCCGTGGTAATTTTGCTGGTACAGTTGGTCACATCCACTACACACGGCATGCCGTACTCACGGGCGATAGTACCGGCATGGGACAGATAGCTGCCAACTTCAATCACTGCTGCGTTTGCGGTCAAAAACAGCGGAGTCCAGGCCAGGTCAATTCCCCACGTTCAAGTGCCTGAATCTCCTGCCAATGCAGATAAAAAATATCATCCTTACACTTGAGCCTGTTCTGGTCGAGCAACTGCGCTTCGATCTTGAGTATTTTTTTACGCACGGCGTAAAAGCCCATGATGTGATAGAAGCGTGAATTTTCACGCAACTTCATGTAGTACCGGGTTTGATTGATGAGAAAGTTGATTATCCTGCGTCTCGGATGCCCAAAGGATTCAAAGGGAAGCCGGGATATTTGTTCTGATAATTGCGCTCTTAGTGTCTGGCGATGCTGTCTGACGTTGGCTTCGGTATCTTCTAAATCTGTTTCCACGAGAAGGTAGTTTCTAACCATACCCAGCACCGGGGACGGGTCTTCTTCCCATCGAACTGAGTTCAATTCAAATTCTTTCAGGGCGCGGTGGCCATGCATTGTCAGGAAATCTGTCAAGGCAGCGGAAAACTCGCTACCGTAATCATTCATGGAAAGATCCTGCCGTGCTTCTTTGGCTGATTTTTTCTGGATAATGTCACTGACGATCTGGTTTTTCTTGGCGACCCGGGCAAGACCCAATATGTCCCGACCCATTTCAACGGATAGAACACCGCTTGCACCTGAACACAGCAAGGATGCTGAATCGCTCGGTAATTGCGGAGTCCATCGTTCCAGTAAGCTGCTGATCATGCGCATGAACAGTATGTATCTGGGGGCGACCAGGTTGACCAGCAATACCATATTCCCTGCCGGTTCAAAAAAGCGGAAATTGAGAAACAATTGAACCAGCGTGTTCGGCGCAGTGATTTGATGGTCGTCGATGACCTTCTCGAAATACTGACGGTAGCTCTGCATGAAATCGTCGGGCATTGCGGCAACGCGCCGATTGAATACGCCCATCACCAGATAGTTGAAGAACACGATGCTTGCAACCAGTAATAATCTTGGTATCGAGATGCGCAACTTATTGTCCAGAGGTGCCGACAGATAGGCTAATCTCGCAATGTCATCATCACTCATCTTCAAGGGAATCAAGGCCCGGACATGGTCAAAATGCACGTAAACCCTGCCGTGAATCACCTTCATCATTGGCATGAGATCAAGCAGAATATCCTCCGTCAGCGGCATTAACGGATCGGTAAAGTTTTCAGCGACTGGCTTGAATAGGATGTAGCGACCCCGGGGAACATCATCTTCGAGCGAACCCATGACGGTGATAGGCCGGGATTGCAAAAGGAAAAGCTCATTGTCCTGGATGGCCCACTCCAGGTCCTGGGCGCAGCCGAAGTGTTGTTCAGCTCTTATGGCGACTTCCGCAATTTGTTCAACCTGTTCATCGGTTAACGATTCACTTCTTCGAAGGTTAGCCGGTACTTAGATCAACCTTGAACCCTGATCAGGATCGAGCACCGCAGGCACCATGAATTTTTTGTCCGAAATCCTGATCGAAGTGAGTCTGTTGGTCTTTTTATCAAACACATATTGATCAGGTGAAACGCGACCATCGACAATCGCCGCTCCCATGCCCCAGCTGGACTCGGTGATAATGACCGAGTCGCTGCCACTGACGGGGTCCGCGGTGAAGGTCACACCGGATACGTCAGAGAGAACCATTTCCTGAACGACCACCGCCATGTTAACGCTTCTGTGTTCTATGCCCTGGGAATGGCGATAGGAGAAGGCCGCTTCGGACCAGAGAGAGGCCCAGCATTTTTTGACCATCCCAACGAGGCTATCTGGCGAGACGTAGTAGTAGGTATCGTGTTGTCCTGCATAGCTGGCATCGGCTAGATCTTCAGCAGTCGCCGATGACCGAACAGCATAGACCTGCTCTTTCGATCGCCGGGTCGCCAGCGCTTCATGGTGCAGGGCGATATCGCGCGTCAGATTGTCGCTGAGCTGAGTTGCCAGTATCTGATTTCTGATGTTTTCAAGAAAGTCGTTGGAATCTTCTGGAAAATCATCGTTTGCCGGGATATCAAGATGCGTGATGACGGCAGAATATTCATCGGCGCCAATCACAAAACCCGGAGGAACGGGAAAGCCTGTGTTGATGAGTTCGCCGAGATTAGCGCCTTTGCCGCCTGCAATATCAACCTGTTCCTTTGTGACTTCGGCCAAGTCCATAATGGTCATGAAAGTACTTCCAAAAAACGCAATCTTACATGCCGTTCAGCCAGCACTGGCGCGTTGCATTACAAAAGTGAAAAGGCTACTTTACGCGTTTCTCTGAAGAGTGAACATATGTTTCAAGGTTTGACATTCGAGCCATTTAGGCTGCCTGAGGAGGCTGAGTCGATTCGCGGTGAAGTGCGAGAATTTCTCAAGGAGGAACTCGATCAGTCGGTATTACCCAATTCGGATTTTAACGCAGGTGATTCGGCGGAGTTCAGCCGAAAACTGGCAGCAAAAGGATGGATCGGCATGACCTGGCCAAAAGAATATGGCGGCGCAGGCCGTAGTTTCCTGGAACGCTACGTGGTTACCGAAGAACTGCTGGCGGCAGGTGCCCCGGTTGGTTGTCACTGGATTGCCGATCGCCAGAGTGGTCCCTTGCTGCTTAAGTTTGGCACTGAAGAGCAAAAGAACCGGTTTCTGCCTCAGATTGTCGCGGGGAATTACTTTTTCTCCATTGGCATGAGTGAACCTGATACGGGTTCTGATCTAGCGTCGATTAGAACCAGCGCGACAAAAACCGAAGGTGGCTGGTTGCTCAATGGCAGCAAGATATGGACGAGTTATGCGCACACTAACCACTTTATGGTGACCCTGGTCCGATCAGAACCAGCCAGTGAGAATCGACATGCCGGTATGAGCCAGATGATTGTTGACCTTAACGACGAGAAAGTTGTCGTGACGGGGATCAAGAATCTTGCCGGTGAGGAAGATTTTAATCAGGTGTTTTTTGATGATGTATTCATTCCTGATGAGATGGTGGTGGGGACGCCTGGTAATGGCTGGGAACAGGTGATGAGCGAGCTGGGTTATGAACGAAGCGGCCCTGAACGTTTCCTGAGTGCCTTCAGGGTACTGGTGGAGTTCGCCCGTGAGATTGGCAATGATCCCAGCGATGAACAGCTGGCACTATTGGGCAGGTTGTCGGCACATCTGGTGACTCTGCGTAGAATGTCCATATCAGTTGCAGGCATGCTGGAATCCGGTAAGTTGCCATCGACCGAAGCGGCCCTGATCAAAGATCTGGGCAACAGCTTTGAGCGCATGGTGCCGGAAATTATTCGGCTGGCGGTTCCCGGTGCAGCGTCACGACGGTTTGTAGACACGCTGAATGAGTGTATTTTGCATGCGCCGTCCTTCACGCTCCGGGGTGGGACAAGAGAGATACTCAAAGGTGTCATCGCTCGTGGTCTGGGATTGAGGTAATCGCTATGAATGAACAACAACGACTTATTAAAGAGACATTGCATCGGCTGTTAACCGATCTGTGTGGTTCGGACATCGTTAATCAGGCTGAAGCCGGGCAATTTCCACAAAAACTATGGGATACCTTGACCGAAACGGGTTTAACGGTTGCCGGTATACCCGAGGCGTCAGGCGGTTCCGGCGGAGATTTCGATGATTCATTGCTGGTCATCAGGGAGGCGGCACGATTTGCTGCGCCTGTACCCTTATCGGAACACTTCATGGCGGGGCTCATCTTAAGTGATCATGGCGCCTCCATCGGTACTGATCCGGTCACCGTGGCGGCAGGTGATTTTTCAATTGATGAGCAGCTGCGTCTGCAGGGCTCGGCGGAAAATGTTGCGTTTGCCAGATGGTGTCATCAGATCGTTCTGGTTGCGCGCTCGACCAGCGGCTTGAAACTTTGTCGCGTGAACTGCGCAGATGTTGAGATTGTCGCGAATAATAATATGGCCGGTGAACCCAGGGATTCCGTTGTTATCGATGTCACACTGGTCCCTGAAGAAGTATTTGAAACGGATGATGCAGTCCTTAACAAGATTCGGCTGCTCGGTGCTGTAACCCGATGCATGATGATGGTGGGTGCCCTTGATTCTGTGCTGGAACTGTCCGTTCAATATTCGCTGGAACGTTCTCAATTCGGCAGGCCCATTGCCAAATTCCAGGCAATTCAGCAACAACTCGCTGTACTCGCCGGAGAAGTTGCCGCCAGTACAATGGCAGGTCACGCCATTGTCAGTTCGTTTGATCAATTAGATGAACTCGATATTGCGATAGGTAAAGCCAGAATAGGCGAGTCCGTGTCAAGCTGTACTGATATTGCCCATCAGGTGCACGGTGCTATGGGATATACAATGGAACACTCACTCAACCACCGGACCCGAAGGCTCTGGAGTTGGCGTGAAGAGTATGGCAACGAACGTGAGTGGCAGATCCAGGTGGGCAAGGCGTTCCTTGAAGGCGGCGCGGATAATTTGTGGGATACCGTGACCAACCGACGCTAGATTGAGCTTCTAGATTGAGTAACGGGATTTCAGGTCCGGTTTTTCTGCATCGCAAGACACCTGACCTGTGTCGATCATCCGAATCATAGCGGCAAGCACTGATCGCGCAGCCGCACCATACAGGCCAGGATCAGTCTCGGTATACATGATGGGCACCATCTCCTTGATGTTGGAATAACCGTCTTTAAGACATGCCAGTATTTGCTGTTCTCTATCGAGTCGGTGGTCGATGAAAGCCTGCACGTATGTTTTCACATCAGTGATGCAGGTGCCGTGTGTCGGCCAGTAAATGTCTTCCGTGCGGTGGAGCAACTTGTCGAGACTTTCCATGTAACGCGTCATGTCGCCATCTGGCGGACCAATGACACTGGTTGACCATCCCATGACGTGGTCTCCCGTGAACAGGGCATTTTCTTCCGCCAGCGCGAAACACAGATGATTTGATGTGTGGCCCGGTGTGTAAACGCATTCAATTGTCCAGCCATCTCCTGATATGATATCGCCATCACCAACCGTAACATCGGGGGTAAATGCCATGTCACCGCCTTCTTCAATCAGGATTCCCTCTTCCATTTTTCCTGACCCATGGGGACCAAAACCATAGGTTTTCGTCTGCCAGAATGCTTTTAAG
>Ga0208748_1001519_pt1 | contig 10338 bp, 9 predicted proteins | sample Knorr_S7_td_Bott_FD_185599 | JGI IMG/M metagenome (GOLD analysis project Ga0208748, IMG submission 185599) | Marine microbial communities from Southern Atlantic Ocean transect - Knorr_S7_td_Bottom_ad_4513_LV_A (SPAdes) (version 2) | ecosystem: Environmental > Aquatic > Marine > Oceanic | place... | reverse complement strand
AATCCCAAAAACCTCTCGTTACAACATATTGCCTTTCAGCTTCATAGATTTGCTTGAATAGATATTCTTCATCTACCATATTTCGTAATATTCTTGCAGCAGTGTCTGCCCCTACTCCATATCCAGATAATACAGTAATGGCAGTTTTGCCAAAATTTTCTATTAAAGAAGAAACTTTCCAGGCACGATCAAACTTGTGTTTCTCATCTGAAGAGAGTTTTTTTCCTGCATGTTTTTTTTGAATAATTTTTGGTAAATCATAATCAGAATAGAAAGTGGCAGTGATTTGTCTAGCTTTACAATACGGACATATCAAGATACTTTTTACTTCATTAGTTTCTACCACGCGTTCCCATTTTCCACATCTAGCACAAATCAAACGATGCTTAGTCTTTGCAAGTCTTGCTTTTACAAGATCAATTATTCCTTTATCAAGATTTGCTGGAGCTGCATAGTATTTTGCAGTATGATCCAAAATTGGTTCTGCTAATTTTGAGAATGTATCTACTTCTAACCATGTAACAGAAATTTTATTTTCATGTATTCTGTTTAGTATTGTTTCAGAATTTTTTAAATCATATTTATCATGAAACAATTCTCTCAGCGCTTCATGTACAAGTGGAGTTTTGGAATAACGTTCGTATAAAAATCTGGCTGATTTTCTCTCATAAATTGCTCCACGTCCTACTATTCCAAATTTCTTTGCAACACACCATGTTTTCCAGTTAACATTATGAGTTCCTGTTAAAGAAGCAGTAACCATTGAATGAAGATCATAATCATCCTTTAGAACTTCAAGGAAAAGTTTTTCAGAAATTCTTGATCTAGAAGATAAAACAATTCGATAACCATCAGAACGAGAGTCAACAATAGACCCCAATATAGAAGACAGCATGGAAGAAAGTAATGTTGATAGTGTAGAATTTATTTTTGTGCCAAAACATGAATGGATTACAATTGAACCTTGTGATTTACTTGATTCAATAACAATGTGATTTTCATCAGGAATTTGATCAAAATTTAATTTTTCAATTGTTTTATTGATTAGTGTGAGTGACCCATTTTTTACTCGGGCACGAAAAACTCCCACCTTTCTTGCAGTATTGTAATCAATGGGGATACTTTCACCCTCCCAATAAGGAACAGTAATTCCTCCACCTCTAAAAGGCTCAACATTTACAGTAAATGATTTTTCATCTACATTTAGTATTCTCCATTGTGAGCCTTTGAGTACAAAGATATTTCCAGAATCTCCAAAATCACCTACAAATCTTTGATCTAATGATCCAATAATTTTTTTGCCTACACTATCAAAAACTTTGAATTTAAGAATATCTGGAATTGTTGAAAGGTTCTCAAAATAATACTTGAAAGCACGGCCTTTCTTCCAAAAAGTCATTTTTGTTCTATCAAAAAAAATCAGATAGTTTGAATCAAGTAAATCCAATACATCGATTAAATCTTTTAGTTGTAAATTCCGAAATGGATATGCTTTTGTTACAAGTTCAAAGGCTTTCTCAACGGGAATTTCTCCAATTTGCATTGATAATCCAACTAAATGATGAGCCAAAACGTCAAGAGAACTATCATGAATTTTTTGTTCTTCGATTGAACCTTCTTTAACACGTTCAAGGATAGCTCGTGCTTCAAATTCATCATCAGGATTATTTGTAATAATAAGTCCCCTGGCTGATGTATCTAGATTATGTCTACTTCTTCCTATTCTTTGAATTAACTTTGATACCTGTCTAGGAGAACCATAATGAATTACTAATTCAACTGAACCAATATCTAACCCTAATTCTAGTGAAGATGTACATACAACAATACCACGCTTTCCTTCTCGTAAGGTAAGCTCTGTTTCTTCTCTAACCTCTTTTGATAGAGAACCGTGATGTAATTCAATTTCGATAGAAGATTTTTCTTTTAAAATTGTAGCTAAAAATTCTGCTTCGCCTCTAGTATTAGTAAACAAAAGTATTGGAGAATCTAAGTCAAGTTCTAATACATATTCAATAATTTTCTCTGCAACATCAGAAATTGTTCCATCAACATACTTTATTTCTACATCATATTTCCTTAGTGATTTGTCTCGAATAATCTGACATTTTCTTTTTGTGCCTACAACAAATTTTCCTGCTTCTTCAAAATTTCCAACGGTAGCAGATAATCCTATTTTTGTGAGTGTATATTTTGAATTTAATTCTAATCTTTCAATGCTTAAGGATAGCTGAGAACCTCTTTCGCTGGCTAGTAACTCATGAACTTCATCAATTACAATCCATTCTAAATCAGATAATGCATTTAACATTTTGATTTGTGTTAATAGAATAACTAGAGTTTCAGGTGTTGTGATTAAAATGTCTGGAGGATTATCTCTGATTTTTCTTCTGTCTTTTTGAGAAGTATCTCCATGTCTGATTTCAATAGATAATTCATTGCTATGTGCATATTTTGTAATTCTTCGAAATACATCACGATTTAATGCCCGTAAAGGAGTAATGTAAAGAACTTTTATTTTTCCACTCTTCTTTGAATTTTTTACTAGAGAAAAAATTGGAATTACAGAACATTCAGTTTTTCCTGAACCTGTAGGAGCAATCACGAGACAATCTTTTTTTTGCAAAATAATTGGTGAAGCTTTTTTCTGAATTTTAGTTAGTTTGAAAAATCCGAATTTCTCAAATAGAGAATCAAGAATTTGATTCATCTGTTGATTTTGATCTTTCATAAACCATTACACCGACTAGTCCAAGTGCAAGTAAAACTATAGTAATTATTGGAATTGAATCAAAAATTGTTGCCATTTGTAAACTTCATGATTGACCATTAAATATCTTCAGTATAATCAGATAATCCTAAAACATGTATTTTGTAAAAAAAGTATTCTTTGTTTAGTGCCCAGTAAATTTTTCCTTTAAATTTTGATGAGTTTTTAGAAAGTTGAATTTTGATATGTGTAAAAGGATCAATAGCACTCTTCATATTTTCAACTTCTTTATCATCTATGGTTCTAATCATATTAGTAACAACGATAGGAATTTTTTTTGTAATTGCAAATTTTGATAATTCATACATATATTTTATAAACAATGAATTTTTTTCAAAAATAGATTCATCTCTTTTGTATTCATAAGAAAATAAATCAGTTACATTATCAATTACGATTAAAGAAAAATTATTGCTTTCAAAAATTTTTATGGATTTTATTTGTTCTGAAGTATTTGTTATTCTAGATACTGTGATTTGTTCGAGAAAATTAATCTGTTTATTAGATTGCTTTTGAATTTCCAGTATTCGCTCTGGTCTGAATCCACCTGTTGTATCTAAATACAGAACACGCCCACCATTTTTGATTGAATTTATTGATAATTGTAGTAATAGTTGAGTTTTGCCTGTTCCATTTCCACCAAAAATATCTACAATTATACCATCAGGAATTCCTCCTGATAAGAAATCATCCAATTTTTGTAAACCAGTAGAGATCATTTGTATAATTATTAGAAATAGATGAAAAAATTTAAGGAATTTCAATTTTTACAAAGGAGGTAAGGCTTTTATTCCAGAGAACAAGGTTGCAAAATAAGTGAATATTAGTGTCACAAACAACTAGTGCAAAAAGACCTTTAACAGTTCTTCAAAAAAGTACCAAAAAGAAAGTTACTGTAAGACTGAAAAATGAAGTTGAGTATAAAGGAAAAATGGATAATGTCGACTCATACATGAATTTGATTATGACTGATGCTGAAGAAGTACGTGATGGCAAAACAGTTGCAAATTATGGAAGAGTGATTGTGAGAGGCAATAATGTGTTATTTATCAAACTAGAAAGTGAACTCTAGTTAGTGATTCTATGGCTAATAATTTTCTATTTACATCCGAGTCAGTAACAGAAGGACATCCAGACAAAATATGTGATAATATTTCTGATGCATTCTTGGATGAATATCTTAGACAAGACCCAGATTCAAGAGTGGCAATTGAAACAATGGTTACCACAGATTTTGTAGCAGTGTCTGGAGAGGTTACATCTAAAGCAAATTTTGATAAAAAAGCTCAAGAAGAACTAGTTAGAAAAATAATTAGAGAGATTGGATATGATAACAAAGACTTGATGTTTGATACTGAATCTTGCGAAGTAACTTTACGTCTTCATGCTCAAAGTCCAGATATCAGTCAAGGTGTAACAGCTACTGAAGAAAAAGAACAAGGAGCGGGAGATCAAGGATTAATGTTTGGATATGCATCAAATGAAACAGAAGAGTTTATGCCAATGCCAATTTTACTTGCACAAAAACTTGCACAAAAACTAGCTGAAGTAAGAAAAAATAATGTTCTTCCTTGGACAAGGCCTGATGGAAAAACACAAGTTTCTGTCAGATATGAAGATAATAAACCAACAAAGATTGAAACAGTTGTAATTGCAACACAACATTCACCTGAGATTTCTCAAGAGGAGATTTCAAGACAAATTATTGATAAAGTAATCAAACCAGTTTTAGGAAATCTTTGGAATGATGAAATTAAAATTCACATAAATCCTACTGGAAAATTTGTAATTGGTGGTCCACATGGCGATGCCGGTGTAACAGGAAGAAAAATTATTGTTGATACTTATGGTGGATTTGGAAGGCATGGTGGTGGAGCTTTCTCAGGAAAGGATCCTTCTAAAGTTGATAGATCTGCATCCTATATGTGCAGGTACATTGCAAAAAATCTTGTTGCAGCAGACTTAGCTGATAGATGTGAGGTACAACTTGCATATGTGATAGGAGTAGCTGAACCAGTATCACTTTATGTCAATACATTTGGAACAAACAAAATTCCAGAAAAACAGATTATAGATCTAGTTAGAAAGAATTTTGATATGAAACCATTAGAAATAATTTCACAATTAGATTTGAAGAGACCAATTTACAAAAAAACTGCATCATATGGTCATTTTGGAAGAAATGAGCCAGAATTCACTTGGGAAAAAACAGACAAGGCTGCAATGTTAAAGCAATCTGCCGGACTTTAACAATTCAATAACTGACTGAAATTTCATTCCAGTAATCTTTCTTAATTTATTATGATTTCCTTTAAAACTACCAATTAGAATATTGAGATCATCAACTCCAAAATCAGATTTTGAATTAGTTATAGCAGTATGATAAACATCTTCTAGATTTATTTTGTTTATGCTTGTTTTAGTTCCTTTAGAAAAAAGTTTAACATATTGTTCAAAAGTAATGTGGTCCGGACCAACAAGATCAATAATTTTATTTCTAAATTTTGTTTGAAGAACTGATTGATGAAAAATTTGTACTACATCATTAATGTAAATTGGTTGAATTGAATAAGTTCCAGATCCTGGAATCATAATTTTTCCTTTCTTAATTTGTTTTTTTAAGTATTTTGTAAACAGATCATCTTTTCCAATAATATATGAAGGTCTAAAAATTGTATAATTTAGCCCTGAATTTACAATTAGCCTCTCTGCTTTATATTTAGAAATAAAATATTCTAAAGAAGTATTTGGTGAAACACCAAGACCACTTGTAAAAACAAATTTTCTGATTTTTGCTTTTTTACTTAAATTTACAATATGTTTTGTAAATTCAATATTTACTACATCATAATCAGTCTTGATTGATTGTTTTCCAATCCCAACAAGATGAATTACTGCATCTGAATTTTGAATTTTTGGAACAAGGTTTTTTTCATCATAATTTTTTGAAACAATTTTTAGTTCATTTTTAAATTGTTTGAAGTCATTTCGTGATATTGAAATTAATTTAATGTCTTTTTCAGATAAATACTTTCTAAGATTTCTTGCAACAAATCCACTTGCTCCAGTAATAACTATCTGATGACTTTTAACCATAAGAATCCCAAGTTATTTTTAATTTTAAATCTATTTAGAAGATTTTGAACGTTAAGCAAACAAGAATTAATACGGTAAAATGAATACAGCAGTGTGGAAGAAAAAAAGACAAAATTAAGAACAGGTTATACTACTGGAAGCTCAGCAACTGCTGCAGCTAAAGCTGCATTATTATCAATAATTAATCAGCAAAAAACAGAAAATGTAGATATTACATTACCTAAAGGAACTTTTATTCAAATTCCAATACATTCTTGTGAATTTGAATACAATAATGCAAAATGCTCTGTAATTAAAGATGGAGGAGATGATCCTGATGTCACTCATGGTGCAGAAATTATAGTTGAACTATCATTTACAGAAAAAGTAAATGAAATCCATATTGATGGAGGAGAAGGAGTAGGCATAGTTACCAAGCCTGGTTTAGGCTTGGAAATTAACAAACCTGCAATTAATCCAGTTCCCAAAAAAATGATTGTGGAGAATTTAAGACAAGTCGGAGAAAAAATTCTTGTAAAAAAAGGAATTGGAGTTGTGATTTCAGTTCCTAAAGGAAGAGAGTTAGCACCTAAAACAGATAATCCAAGATTAGGAATTAAGAATGGAATTTCAATTTTAGGAACCAGTGGAATTGTTATTCCATTTTCTACAGCGTCTTATGCAGCGTCGATTAGACAGAATTTGGATGTATCAGTTGCAATGGGAAATGATACAGTAGTGCTAACAACAGGTGGAAGAAGTGAAGATTTTGCAAAGAAAATAGTTGATTTGCCAGAACATTGTTTTGTGCAGATGGGTGATTTTTCAGGATACACAATCCAACAATGTAGTAAAAAAAATATCAAAAAAGCATATGTTGTTGGTTTTATTGGAAAACTTGCAAAGATGGCTGCAGGAGTAAAACAAACTCATGTTAAAGGTTCAAAAGTAGACATGAATTTTCTAGCAGAATTAGCAAGAAAATCAAATGCAGAAGAAACAGTAATTGAAAGTATAAAAAAAGCAAATACAGCAAGACATGTTTCTGAAATAATTCAAGAAAATAATATTAAAGGATTTTTTGAATTAATTTGTAGTGAGACGTATAAACATATGAGAAAATATTCTGAGGAAAAAGTTCCAATTGATGTGATATTATTTGATTTTGATGGAAAGACTCTGGCTAGAAAATCAGGAGAGTAAGGTATTTTATGAAATTTAGAAAGTTTTGATTATGGAAAAAACTGCAGTACTTGCAATAACCAAAAATGGAGTTAATATTGGACAAAATCTAAAAGAACTATTTCCCGATTGGGGCATTTTTGCGCCTGCTAAATTATCAAATGAGAGTAGTGGAATAATATGGTATTCAGGGTCTACATCAGAAAAAATTGTTGAACTTTTCAAAAACAATAATGCACTAGTGTGCCTATTTTCTTTAGGTGCGGTAATTAGATTAATTGCACCACATTTGAAAGACAAAAAAACAGATCCAGCTGTTATTGTAATTGATGATAAAACAAATTTTGTAATTAGTGTATTGTCAGGTCATATTGGTGGGGCCAATGAGTTAACTCAGGAGATTGCAGAAAAATTAGGGGCTTTGCCAGTAATAACTACGGCAGCTGATGTTAACAAAACTATAGCAGTGGATCTAGTCGGAAGAGAATTTAATTGGAAAATTGATGATGAATCTACTGTAACTAAAATTAGTGCACATATGGTAAATGAAGAACCTATTGGTGTTTTTCAAGAAGTAGGCAAAAAAAATTGGTATAAAGAACTGCCAAGAAATGTCTCAATTTATGATAGTTTAGAAGACTTGAAGAAATCAAGTTCTAAAGCGTATCTCATAATTTCTGATAGAATTATTGATGGTGATTTTGTTAAAGAATCTGTAATATATCGTCCTCCAAGTTTAGTTATTGGTGTTGGATTACATGGAGATACTTCAAAAGAAACAATCAAAGAGGGGGTTGAATATTGTTTGGAAAAATTTAAGCTTAGTTCGAAGTCTATTGCCAAGCTAGTATCAATAAAAAAACCACAAGATGTTCAAGGACTGATAGACATTGGAAAAGAAATGGAAATTCCTGTAGAATATGTAAACAGAGAAGACTTGGCTGAGATTTCTGCTCCAAATCCTTCAGAAATTGTAAAAGTATTTGAGGGAACTGCAAGTGTATCTGAAGCTGCTGCCATCAAGGTTTCTGGAGGAGAATTAGTTGTAGAAAAGCAAAAATTTCCACCAAATTTGACTATAGCTATTGCAAGGATTGTAAATTGAAGCGGGGATTATTACTAATTGATAGAGGAAGTAGAGAAAGAGAGGCATCTGAAGAATTAAAGATTATTTGTGAGAGAATTAAGGCAAAAACAGACTATGTATTTGCTGATTTTTGTTTTTTAGAGGTAATACCGCCATATATTGAGGCTGGAATTTCTAAATGTCTTAAAGAAGATATTGATTCGTTAACTATAGTTCCTTACTTTTTGTACCCTGGTAAAAAAGTAAAAAATGCAGTTACTGACGTAATGAAGTTCCAAAAAGATACCAAAGTAAAATTTGTTGTTACGAAGCAAATGAGTATGCATAAAACTTTGGTAGATGTAGTTGAAAATAGAATATCCACAACACTCAAAGAAAATAAAGTAACTCTTCCAAAAAAAGATGTAGATGTAATGATTATTGGACATGGCAGTAAAGATCCTAATGCACAAATGTCACTAAACTACATAGTAAATGAACTAAAAGATTTCTATAGAAATGTTAGTAGATGTTGGTTAGAAATAGAACAACCAGATATTTTTGAAGGAGTAAAAAAATGTGAAAAAGATAATCCTAAAGCTCTAGTAATTGTTTTTTATTTTCTACATGAAGGAGCACATGTTAAAACTGATATCAACAATGATTTAATACCTGCACTTAAAAATTCTAATCTGAAAAAGACATACATTACAAAACATTTAGGAATAGATGAAAAAATGATAGATTTGATAATAGAAAGAGCAAAAGAGGTAGAATATGCAAACTGAAAAAGGTCAATCAATTGAAGATGCAAGTATGCAAATGATTGAAGATGAAATTGGTACACATCAATATAATGAAAAACAATGGCCTATTGTTAGAAGAATTATTCATTCTACAGCAGATTTTGATTTTGCAGGTAAGAATAAGATAATTTTTCACAAAGATGCAATTGAAAGTGGTATGAAAGCTTTGAGGGATGGTTGTAGTATTGTAGTTGATGTTAATGGAGTGATTGGAGGGTTGAATAAGCAGAACCCTAAGGATTTTGGAAACGATATAGTTTGTAATATTTCAAATCCAGAAATAATGAAATTGGCAAAAAAGGAAGGAAAAACACGCTCTCAGGCCTCTATGAGAGCAGCTATTTCAGATATTGATGGAGGAATTGTAGCTATTGGAAATGCGCCTACTGCCTTAATGGAAATAATTCAGATGGTTAAAGAAGGCATTGTAAAGCCTGCGTTGATTATTGGAATTCCTGTAGGATTCATCAGTGCTGCAGAATCAAAAGAGGAGTTATCAAAGTTGGAAGGAGTGCCATTTATCACCAACATAGGCAGAAAAGGAGGCAGTTCATCGGCATCAGCCATCATTAATGCAATTTTTAAGCTAATTAGAGCAGAATCATCTTCTTGAGTACTTTAAGCAATTTTTAACAAAAATTTGGGCATAGTTTGAGCTATCAAAATAGAGATGACCATATGAAGCAAGTGTGTTGTATTGCATCATTCCATCCTGATGGTTTTTGATACCTACACCAATTTCCAAGTCATAAGCAAATTTAGAATCAGAAGAGACTGAATCTAATTGTGAATAATGAAATTCATGACCTTGAATATTATGTGAGTTTTCTGAGATGAGAGTTTTGGTAGTAATCTTACCTTTTGTGTAGTTGAGTATCATTTTCTTTGTCATTTTAGTTTCAGCATCAAACAAACCAACCATTTTGTGTTTTTTGTTATGGTTAAAAATAGATTTTGTAAGATACATTAATCCACCACATTCAGCATAAATTGGAAGGTTGTCTTCAGCCAATTTCTTGATAGTTTTTTTCATAGTTTGATTTTTTCCAAGTAAATTACCTAAAACTTCAGGAAAGCCACCACCAATGTAAAGCCCATCACATTTTGGAATTTTTTTATCTTTAACTGGACTAAAAAATTTTAGATCTGCACCTTCGCGTCGTAATGCTTCTAGATTATCTTGATAGTAGAAATTAAATGACATATCAAGGGCAACTGCAATTATAGTTTTTGTTTTTTTATGAACAGGTTTTGATTTTTTTGGAAGATCAGTTGTATTTTTTAAAATTTTAATAATTTGATGAATATCTAGAGATTCTGAAATTATTTTTGAAATTTTTTCAATCTTATTTTTTAGAGTTTTGTTATCTAATGTTGAAATTAATCCAAGATGTCGTGATTCTAAATTTAGTAGTGGATTTGTTGGAATTACACCAAGA
>Ga0208748_1001516_pt1 | contig 10346 bp, 7 predicted proteins | sample Knorr_S7_td_Bott_FD_185599 | JGI IMG/M metagenome (GOLD analysis project Ga0208748, IMG submission 185599) | Marine microbial communities from Southern Atlantic Ocean transect - Knorr_S7_td_Bottom_ad_4513_LV_A (SPAdes) (version 2) | ecosystem: Environmental > Aquatic > Marine > Oceanic | place... | reverse complement strand
CGATCGCGGTGTGAGGTTCACCGGCCATCTCCCAACCCAGAGGATATGCGCCGACTTGAAGGGATAATGCGGAACGCGAAGAAACCGGTAATCGTCGCCGGAAACGGCGTCTGGTGGTCGGGCGCAGAATCCCAGCTGGAGACAACGGCAGCCCAGCTTGGAATCCCGGTCTCTAACGCGCCTTACCACCATAAAGTGCTGGATATCGGCAGCGAAGTATCTTTGGGTATCGTCGATATCCACCTGAACCCACCCTCAAAAACCGCTCTGGCCGAGGCCGATGTCATACTCGTGATTGGCTGCCCATTGGACAATCTCCTGAACTTCGGCAATCCTCCGTTGTTTCCAGAGGAAGCCACACTGATATGCGTCAACGGTTCCACCGAAGAATTGGCCGACAACCATGTAGCAGATGTCCGAATCTTGGGTGACCCCGGCGCGGTGCTGACTGCACTAGGTGACATGGCTACCGCCGAGCAACTAAACATTGGATCTGAATGGATCGAGGCCAACCGGCAGCGGCGGAGGGAGTGGGCAGATGGAATGCATAAGATGTTGGATGAGGATGGAGACGGTCCGCTGCATCCCCTTAAGATTTCGCGTGAGATCCTGCAATCTCTAAACGAGGACGATTACCTTGTCATTGACGGCGGCGACACACATTTCTGGGCAGAGATAGCGGTCAACATGGCCGCTGCGGAGGGCAAAAGATTACGGGGAGTATTGCACCCTGGCCCATTAAGCATCTTGGGGGTGGGAGTCCCGTTCTCGGTCACCGCCAAGATGAATAATCCGGAAAGCAGAGTGGTCCTGTTATCAGGCGACGGAGCGTTCCTAGCCGGTGGTCTCAGCATCGAAGCTGCTTTCGCCAACGACGTGCCGATCGTCGTGGTAGTTGACAACAACCGGGGATTCGGGTCGATCAAGCAGCAACAGATGAGGCTGTTCAAGAACGGGCAATCGTTCAAGACAGATTTCAGGGATATTCCCTTCGACAAGATGGTTGCGGGCCTGGGTGGTTACGGCGAAACAGTGGAAAGGATAGAAGAACTGTCACCGGCCATGGAACGAGCCTTCGCCAGCGGGCTGCCGTCCTGCATCAACGTGAAGTCCAAGAGTGTAATAAGTCCATTGATCGTTGGTCTTACCGACCGACGAGTACGGGCATCGATCGAGTAAACGATACGACGTGTAACGCAGTTTGAATGAAACAGGTGGCGGCTTTTGCTCTGCTGTACAGACGATAACTATACATTTTCTCGAACCAACTCAGCCATGAAGCACAGCATTCAACCTGGCTGTTCGTGGTTGAATCTCTACTGAGACGATCCCGGTTAGAGGGGCCGCAGTCGGCGTTGGAACCGGTCTCGGCGTCGATGTGGGCAGGGGCGTTGGCCTTGGGGTAGAAGTAGGCCTTGGCGTTCTGGTAGCGACCGCAAATGTCGGCCTTGGTGTGGACTGTGCACTCACGCTCGTCCGTTCCAGATTGATCTGGACGATGCGGTCGGCGTTCATATTGATGCGGCCGGTCAGCCCGCTGAACGAATCCACGTTGATCCATTTCTTGACCCGGAAACCCTGGTTCGGGACCAACGAGATAGTCACTCCGGTTCCGTGCACGTACTTGCTACCCTCCGTGGGTTGGGGATCAAGGCGGTAGAAATGACCTAGTTCTGGGAGCCCAAAAATCCCCCGTCGAAGGCTCCGTGGAATAAACTATTCACTGACCACTACTAAGTCCTGCCATTCTCCCAGTGAGCCGTCTGGAAAGGAACAATCAGTCACTGGTATGAAGGAGCCCAGGATTCCGGCGTAATATGTCGGCCATTTTGAATAACCAGTTGTACCACTTATATTCGTTCCTAATTGAAGGGAGTAATTACGGGTTATTTTTGAGATTGTCCGATGAGATACTGAACGGTATACCCATTTAATCTAGAAAGAACAGAGAGTGAAATGACTCAACCTGCGACAAACTCGAGAGCCTCTAACTCGGATACCATTCTTGACTACGACGCGATCGTAATCGGAGCGGGTGTAGCAGGCCTATATCAGCTTTATAAATTGCGAAATATCGGCATGAGAGTACGCGTGTTTGAGGCGGGTACAGGGGTCGGTGGCACTTGGTATTGGAATCGTTATCCAGGTGCTCGGTTCGATTCGGAAAGTTACTCGTACGGATATTCCTTTTCACAGGAACTTCTCGACGAATGGGATTGGTCCGAACATTTTGCATCACAACCTGAGATTCTTCGCTACCTTCAACACGTTGCAGACAAATTCGACTTGGTCAAAGACATCCAATTTTCTAGCGAAGTTCAGTCAGCGATCTACAGTGATGATACTAGGAGTTGGGAAATCCGGTTGCAAGATGGTAGCCGGTTCAGAAGTAGGTTCCTCATTACAGGAATCGGCCTGCTCTCTCAACCGACATTACCCAGAATTCCAGGCATAGATTCTTTCAAAGGTCAGTCGTTTCACACGTCCCGATGGCCGCATGAACCTGTGAGCTATACAGGGAAAAGAGTGGCAGTGATTGGGACTGGCGCTACCGGCGTACAGACGATTCAAGAGGTCTGCAAGGATGTCGGCCATCTGACGGTCTTCCAACGTCGGCCGAATTGGTGTGCGCCCCTACACAACTCGAAGATCGAGCCCGATGAGATGAGAGAGATACGGGCGAATTATGAAGAGATCTTTGAGACATGTAATCAAACAGCAGCAGGTTTTTTGCACACTGCTGACAAGAGGTCCACGTTTGAAGTTTCGGAAGAGGAACGATATGAATTCTGGGAGAATCTATACGCTAGCAAAGGCTTTGGGATCTGGCAGGGGAATTTCAAAGACGTTCCAACCAGTCCTAAAGCGAACGAAGCGATGTCGGAGTTCGTTGCGGACAAGATCCGGCAGCGGGTAGATGATCCTGAAACCGCCGAGAAACTGATTCCCAAAGATCATGGCTTTGGGACTAGGCGAGTGCCTCTGGAAACGAGGTATTACGAGTCCTACAACCGGGACAATGTCGAATTGATCGATATCATTGAAACTCCGATCGAAAAGATCACTCCTGGTGGGATTGTTACGGCTGATAGAGAATTTGAGTTCGATCTCATAATCTATGCAACCGGGTTCGATGCAATATTGGGTAGTTACAACAAGATAGACATCGCGGGTGTCAATGGTCGCAGATTAAAGGAGCAATGGAGCGAGGAATTATCGACCTTTCTAGGGATTCAAATCAATAATTTTCCTAACCTGTTCATGATCCTCGGCCCGCATGCGCTCTTGGGCAACAATCCCCGGAGTATTGAATTCAATGTCGAATGGATAACCGACCTGATCGAACATATGACGGCGCAAAATTTGACTCGAGCAGAGGCGACGACTAAAGCGGTAGCCGGTTGGTATCAACACGTATTGGAACAGGGGGAAGGACTTCTGGCTAATCAAATCGACTCTTGGATGACTGGCGTAAACAGTAATCTAGACGGCAGACAAGAGAGGATTGTTGCTCGTTACAGCGGTACTCAATCTACTTTTCGCAAGCGTTGTAATGAAGTTGTTGAAAGCGGATACGCAGAACTAAATCTGATGTAACCGGTAAGTTTCCAGCCTACAACCATAGCTTCTGTGATTCACTGATATCAGCTCAGCGTAGGCGAGACCATTTTGCACCGGGAACTATACGGGTCAACGGCGACAAAAGGATATTCACATGACTGGCAATGAAATTTGCTACCTAACAGCCAGGGAAATTCGAGATAAGATCCGCAACCGCGACCTATCGGCGGTCGAAGTTATGGAAGCACACCTGGCCCAAATTGAGAAGGTGAACCCGACTGTCAACGCGATCGTCACTCTTCACCCTGACCGGGCGTTAGACGGAGCAAAAGCAGCGGATGCAGCGATTTCCAATGGAGAATCTTTGGGGCCACTCCATGGACTCCCCACAGCAGTGAAGGACCTCACGCTCACCAAAGGGATGCGAACTACATTCGGGTCTCCGATATACAAAGACAACGTCCCAGACAGGGATGCGATTATCGTCGAGCGTATCAAAAAAGCCGGCGCAATAATAATCGGCAAAACAAACACCCCTGAGTTTGGCGCCGGATCAAATACATTTAACCCCGTATTCGGTGCGACGCTTAACCCTTATGACACTTCTAAAACATGCGGTGGCAGCAGCGGTGGAGCCGGAGTATCACTGGCTTGCAGGATGCTGCCTATCGCTGATGGGACTGACCTAGGTGGATCCCTTCGAAACCCCGCTAATTTTAACAACGTCGTAGGGTTGCGGCCTTCCCCCGGCCGGGTGCCAGGGGTATCGCCACTGGGATGGAGTACTCTGGCAGTCCCGGGGCCAATGGCGCGTACAGTTGGGGATCTGGCTCTTCATCTAAGTGCTATCGCGGGTCCAGACAATCGTTCTCCGATATCCATCGAACAGCCTGGAGCGGGATTTGCTGCGCCATTAGAACGAGATTTCGCGGGAGTCCGTATCGCATACATGCCCGACCTTGATGGCCTTCCTGTTGATCCGAGAGTTGCCTTGAAAATTAAAGATTGCGTAGGAGTTTTGGAATCTCTGGGTTGTGTTGTAGACGAGGCAGCCCCTGATTTTAGTAACGCAGACGAAGTGTTCAAGACCCTCCGAGCTTGGGGAACGGCGTCTGTAAGGTCTGAATTACTTGAACAACACCGAGATTTGATCAAAGGTACGATCATCAGCGAAATTGAGACGGGACTCAAGTTAAAAGCGAGCGACGTTGGTAGAGCCGAAAAGATGCGAACCTCTTATTTCAACAGGGTAAATTCTTTCATGAATACCTATGAATTTATGGTCATGCCGGTTAACCAGGTCCCTCCGTTTGATGCGACAACAGAGTACCCAACCGAGATAAATGGAGTCCAGATGGAGTCGTATATCGATTGGATGAAATCGTGCTATTACATCAGTTCGCTTGGACATCCGGCTGCGTCTGTGCCATGTGGGTTTACTCCCGAAGGGCTTCCAGTTGGTTTACAAATAGTTGGTCGTCACCACGATGACTTCGGCGTACTTCAGTTAGCCAATGCATTCGAGAAGGCAACCATGTTTGGAGACCGGTTGCCGGGTATTCTAGGAATATAGCCGCTCCCAATAGGGATTGCCCAAATATCTAGGAGATTATTGAGATGAACTCTGGAGGATTCCTCCGTTCGTAGGGAGAGGTTCTACGAAAAATGAAAGTTAGTGGTTATGCGGAAATCCCTTTGCTTGATCGCCTAGTAATTGGACTTGGGCTTGACCGGTGTTGTCTTGGGACACTTTCGGCTCCTTTCTAGGTGCGGTAGATCTATACCCTGCACCAGGAGTCCAAACACCCCATCTCCCTCATGTTTTTATCCCCCTAAAAGTGTCCCATTATCGCTGAACGCCTACAGTGGAAGATGGCCAATCTGACAGCGCCCTCAAGTTTGGCCAAGTATTGCTGTTAATCTTGATTATAATGGGGTGTAAACAGGCATTTCCTGAAAAGGAAGTGCCTATGCCGACTTCTATCTTCCTTATAGCTAAGTTCAAGATCCATAATTCGTCCATGCTAAGCAGGCCTCCCTCGACACTCCCTTGGAGCTAGACACCAGCGCCTACCAGTGTCTCCTCGACTGTTTCAGGAAGAACCTCACCTCTGTAATTATTCTTTTAAAAAATAGCCGCAAGCTATCTGGCCAGTGTAATTCTGCCACTGTTATTAAGTTTGACAATACTCGGAGTCAAAAGGAGCCACATGGAAAGAAGAGTTTTTTTCAACAGCGACGGCATCCGGATTGCCGGGGTACTTTTTGAGCCAGAAGCAACCGACGACGCTTCTTGCCCGGCAATAATGCTATGTCAAGGTATGGTAGGCGTCAAAGAATATTTCTGGTTCCCCCATTTAGCCCGACGTTTGGTCGAATTGGGCTGCGTGGCCTTGATTTGGGACTATCGGGGTGTGGGCGAAAGCGAGGGTGAGCCCGGCCGTCTGTACCCGTTGGAGCAGGTCGAGGACATTCGTAACGGTCTGACCTTTTTGGAAACCAACCACAAGGTGGACCCGGAACGCTTAGGGCTAATGGGCTTTAGTTTCGGTGCTGGTATGGTGCCCTACGTTGCCGGGATTGACGAGAGGGTTAAATGTTCAATTAGTGTGGCTGGCTGGGGAGACGGAGAGCGTTGGATGCAGAGCATACGGCGTTATTACGAGTGGCTGGATTTGCTGAACCAGATTGAGGATGACCGCAAAACCAGAATCGAGACTGGCATGTCGGAAATGGTGAGTGGCGGAGGCATTCTGGTGGGCGACCCTACCACAGCCGCCGCTAGACAAAAGGTGATCGACCAGATCCCTGAGATGGAAGACTACAAAAGTACCTCCTACTCTTTGGCCACGGCGGAGAAACTCCTGGACTTTAAGCCAATCAGCGTGGTAGAAAGAATTTCCCCCCGGGCCATAATGTATATCGCTGCAGAGTTGGACTCGGTGACCCCTGCCGAGGGCGTGGTTGGTATGTTTGAAGAGACATATGAGCCCAAGAAGCTGTGGGTGATTCCAGGGGCTACCCACTACGACGTATACAGGGAAGACCTGAAAGAACAGATTTGGGACATGTCAGTCGCGTGGTTCAAGGAGTACCTACGCATCGATTGATTCGATCCAAACACCTGATGGTTCAGAGATTATAATGCCTGCAAATTAAATGTCGGTGGATTCGCCATGAGATATAGCTACATCGTCGTGGGCGGAGGCTCAGCAGGGTGCGTTTTGGCGGCTCGCTTGTCCGAGGATTCCGGCAAATCGGTGCTGCTGCTCGAGGCGGGCCCCGATTATCCAGACTTCGATCTTCTACCGGACGAGCTCAAATTTGGATACGATCCGATCGCTTCATACGAGGGAGCGCGCCACAACTGGTCGTTCAAAGGCACGGCAACCAACAATCCTGTCAGGGAGATACCGGTGCCCCGTGGCAAGGCGATGGGCGGTTCCAGCGCCATCAATGTTCAGGCGTTCATCCGGGGGGTACCAGAAGACTACGACGCTTGGGCTGCCCTAGGTAACGACGAGTGGAAATATGTTAACCTCCTCCCCGATTTCCGGAGCTCGGAGACCGACCTGGACGTCAAAGATGACTTTCACGGCACCGATGGACCTATCCCTGTTCGCCGCCACAAAAGGGCAAATTGGAATAAGGACCAAGAAGCGTTCTTCCAGGCTTGTGTGACAGCAGGGTTTCCTGAGGTGTTCGACCAGAACAACCCGGACGCCACAGGTGTTGGGCCTCTTCCCATGAACAATCCAGATGGCATCCGCGTCAGCACTGCTCTAGCCTACATAAACCCCGTTCGCCACCGACTCAACCTGTCATTGCGACCGAACGTATTGGTTAGGCGTATCGTGTTCGACGGCAAAAAGGCAACGGGATTGGAAGTGGAAAGCGGTGGGGAAAAATTTGTGGTGGAGGGAGAGGAAATCATTTTGAGTGCCGGGGCCATCGGGTCGCCTCATTTGCTCATGCTTTCCGGGGTTGGCCCTGCCAATCAGCTGAGCTCCCAGGGAGTTCCCGTGAGGTTGGACTTACCCGGGGTCGGACAGAACCTAAGAGATCACCCATTAGTATTCACCAGCTACCGGGCACAGGAAGGACACTCAATTGATCTCGATGGGCCTAGGGCACAAATTTGTTTGCGCTATACCGCTGAAGGCTCATTAACCCGTGATGATTTGATGGTCTTGCCCTCTTCATCCTCGCCGTTCATTCCCGAGGAAGAGCCCGTCGTCCGTATCGGGTGCGGTTTGGAGCTTCCGGTTGGCTCCGGCGAGTTGACCCTTGATTCAAATGACCCGGACGTTCAGCCGCGGCTCAATTATCGTTACTTGGAAGAATCCTGGGACCGAAAACGTATGCGGGAAGGCGTGAGATTGGCGGTTAGGCTTGCGGAACATGAAGCCTATGGATCCGTTGTGGCAGAGCGGATTAGCCCCACTGACGCCGACTTGGCCTCCGATGACTCTTTAGACGCCTGGCTTTTGGCTAATACTTCCAGCTTCCAGCATGTCTCCGGCACATGCAAGATGGGGCCGGCATCCGACCCTTTGGCTGTTGTTGACCAGTATGGCAAAGTCCGTGGCATATACAATCTCAGGGTTGCGGACGCCTCCATTTTCCCCGACATAGTGCGGGCCAATACCAACGCCACTACTGTGATGATCGGCGAACGGGTAGCTAGATTTATCCGGGATGGTCGTTAGACAGATATTTTTATTTCGCACACGCAGGCTGAAAAGTGCATCCGCACGGCATCACATATTGCAGTTGGCGCGCCCCTTACTGAATCGCCACCACGGTGTCGTAGAGCCCGTAGTGCGTCAGGCCCTCATGGCTGTCAATGCCCGTGTAGCGAAGCGAAGCTTCTTCGTACCGTCGGAACGCGAAAACGGCCTGGTTCATTTGCTCGGTATTGAAGACCTTGAGCCGCACGAGCAGATGGAAGTCGTTCACCGATAGCCCGGTGACGGCCTGGAACAAGTCCGGTTCGAGCTTGGAGATGAGGTCCTGCAACGTGTTCTCGCGAAAGTCGGTCAGGTACATGAACGCAGGGATGCGCGTAGCGAACTTGATCAGCTTCTCCTGAACGAGCTTGCGCCTGGACTTGTATTCCTTCTGCTCTTCTGTGAGCTCCTTCTTTTCTTTGGCCGTTAGGTCTTTGTCCTTGGCCGTATTCTTGAGCTCTTTGACCTTGTCGCTCTTGCTGATGATTGTTTCGATGATGTTGTCACCAAGCGAGCGCCAGCCCTCGATGCGCTCTACGGCGGCCCCCACTCCTGAACCGCCTGCGTTAAACCCAGATACTGTGAAAGACATGATGCGTTCATACTTGTCTGACCAACTAGAAACTGAACCGGAATGCTTACAATCCCTCATCGATGGGATGGATGATAGAGATTGCTTGTATCAATTGCTAGATAACATCAAGAACCGCAACTGCCTTGACACATTAATACACGGCGACGCAGAAGTCAGAAAGCAGTTAGAACGAAAAATAATAGACTATGGTGGGAGGCCACGGTCCTATCAGCCGTTAACATACGAAAGGAACATGCATCGGCCTTATGGCTCGGGATATGTAGTCACCGATTTATGGATTCATAGCTGGGCGGGCAGAGAAGATGAATATTGCAGACTTAGCGTCAACGATAAAGAGTCTCGTGTGATGCCAGACGAAGGTTATTGGAAGTGGATTTCAGATTAACACACCACAAACAAGGGCAAATCAAGGGCAACCTCACCGGGGGAGATCGTTTTTGGATCGGCCATAGCGACCCTGTCTCAGCTACCGTTGGCCTGGTTCCGCTTGGAATGGGTATGAACTTTAAATTGGCCGGTTAGAAGACCGACATACGATAATCTTAGCGACCGGTTCAGTAATAATGATTACTTTCTTCAGTTTCCTCAACCGGCTCCTCGAGTTCGTCCAATTCATCCTCGAGTTCTTCCAATTCATCCAAGCGAGTTATCCCTGCGGCCATTGCTCTGTCTTCAGCCGCCGCCTCAAACATACTTAACGCCTCATGTGCTATGGCCCGGGCCGTATACAATTCGGGGCCAGGATCCGGATAGAGTCTGATCGCCCCATCGTAATCAAGTATCGCCTTCTGGTATTCACCCAGATTACTATAAGAAAGTCCCCGGTTGGCGAACGCAGCAAAATCTTCGGGCTTCAACCGGATTGACTCCGTGTAGTCGTCTACCGCCTTCAGGTGCTCACCTATCTGGCCGTAGTAGTATCCCCGGGTATGGAACAACAAAGGATCATTAGGACTATTGATTATTGACGCCGTGCAGCGATCGATTTCCCTTTGCGCGTCGGTACTCATATATGGACACCTCTAACAACGGCTAAATATAGGTCTTTATATTAAGCATTTTGGTCCCTCTCAGCGGCCATCGTAATCGATAGGAAGCTAACGGCAAAATATATTGAGGGCAAATTGAGGGCAATCCGTAAAACAGAAAAGCCCCGATTTAAAATATCGGGGCTTTTTCGTGCCTAAATCTTGGTGACCCGCCTCGGGGTCGAACCGATTACCAACTGATTACGAATCACCTATAAACTATACTCAGGTGTAACGCCGTGTGTTGTAGAGGTTGAAGCGTGGCCTGTGACCCAATAATTAAAGGCCGGGTTCAACAGATCTCGCATCGTATTCGAGGGTGTTCGGCCCAAGAGATCCACGAGAAGTGCCAGGCTTACCCAATTATCTGTTCCGGATGTCTTTCCACAAAAACAATTGGCATTTGAATCATGCAGGAATTTAAACCGAACT
>Ga0208748_1001512_pt1 | contig 10382 bp, 6 predicted proteins | sample Knorr_S7_td_Bott_FD_185599 | JGI IMG/M metagenome (GOLD analysis project Ga0208748, IMG submission 185599) | Marine microbial communities from Southern Atlantic Ocean transect - Knorr_S7_td_Bottom_ad_4513_LV_A (SPAdes) (version 2) | ecosystem: Environmental > Aquatic > Marine > Oceanic | place... | reverse complement strand
GCATGCCCATCCGTCGCAGGTCGGTATCGTCAGGCTCGGGCGCCGCGCCAACCGAGCGGGTGCGGATGTCGAGCTTGACGCGGCCGGAGTGCACCATCACCCGCCGCATCCGTTCGGCGCCGAGCCGGAACTCGCCATCCTCTTTGTGGAGCCGCGCCAGCACCCGCCGCTGCATTTCGCCCTGCGTCCCGACGTGGCCCGAAGCTTCGAGCGTCGCGACCGCGGCGGCGACGATTTCGCTGTCCGTCGCCTTGCGGAACTCCATCGTGCCCACAGGCTCCGCCGCCGCTTAAGCGTGGCGGGCAGTGAAGCCCAGCGCGACGCCGTCGACCTCGAAGCGCTCCGCGCGCTTCGGCGCCGCCTTGCGGTGCAGCTTTGCGTCGACGGCACGGGTCTCTGACTGCACCCATCCCCAGTCGTCGTCAGCCAGTTCAAGCGCGCCGTCGGGCAGCCACACCTCGAGCGCGATGCGGTCCTCGATTGCCAAATCGAGCGCCTTGCGCTGCGCCTGCACGCGACGGGTGATTTCGCGCGCCAGTCCCTTCGAGAGCAGCGCGTCGTCGATCGCCATGTCGAGCACCAGCGAAACGCCTGAATCGAGCGTCGCGGCGGCGAAGCCGGGACGCTCGACGCGCAACAGCTCGACGTCCTCCGGCGCAATAGCGTGGCCGACCAGCTCCAGCTGGCCCGCTTCGAGCGCCGCGGCGCCCTCCTCGGGGTCGAGCGCTTCGAGCGCTGCCTTGACGGCGGGCAGGTCGCCCTTGACCTTCGCGCCGAGCGTGCCGAAATTGGGGCGCAGCTCGACCTGCTGGAACTTCCCCAGCTTCGGCTCGATCGTCAGCGATTCGACGTTCAGCTCCTCCGCCAGCAGTGAATGGAACTGTGCGATGTCGGGGCCGCCCACAATCCAGCCGGCGCGGCACGGCAGCCGCTGCCGCCGCTGCGACTCGGCGCGCACGCGGCGCCCCGCTTCGGCTAGCGCGCGCACCAGTGCCATCTGCTCCTCGAGCGCGACGTCGCGCTCCGCAGGCGCCGGCCAGTCGGTGAGATGGACGCTGCTGCCCGTCAGCACGTGGTGGATGTGGTCGCTCATGTAGGGCGCAATCGGCGCCATCAGCTGGCAAACGGTCGCGAGTAGTGTGTGCAGCGTGTGCTGGCAGGCCGCCTTGTCTTCCGACGCAGCGTCGCTCCAGAGCCGCCGCCGCGACCGCCGCACATACCAGTTGCTGACGTCGTCGACGACAAACTCCTCCAGCAGCCGCGCCGCGCGGTGGAAGCGCCACTGCTCGAAAAGCGCCGTGTATTCCTCGACCACGGAGGAGAGCCGCGAGAGCGCCCAGCGGTCAAGCGGCGCCAGCGGGGGCGGCTCCGCGCCCGGGTCGAAGTCGTCGAGCGCGGCGTAGTCGGCGTGGAAGCGGTAGGTGTTCCACAACGTCAGGAAGAAGCGCGCGAAGGTTTCCCGCAGTCTCTGCGGGTCGAAGCGCAGCTCGGCCCACGGGGCGCCCGCCGTCACCATATACCAGCGCACGGCGTCGGCGCCTTCGCGGTTGAAATGGTCCCACGGGTTGACGATGTTGCCGCGCGACTTGGACATCTTCTTGCCTTCGTGGTCCAGAATCAGCCCCAGCGACAGGCAGCTGCGGTAGCAGGGCGAGTCGAAGACTGTAGTCGCGACCGCCAGCAGCGAGTAGAACCAGCCGCGCGTCTGGTCGACCCCCTCGCAGATGTAGTCGACCGGGAAATTCGCCTCGAATTTCCCGTCCTCCGCGAAGGGATAGTGCCACTGCGCGAAAGAAGCGCAGCCCGAGTCGAACCAGCAGTCCATCACGAACGGCTCGCGCGCCATCTCGCCACCGCACTCGCTGCACTGCAGCTTCACCGCGTCGATGTAGGGGCGGTGCAAGTCTTCGGGGACGGTGGCGGGGTCAAGCGCCAGCTCGCACAGCTCGGCGCGCGAGCCGATGCAGTGCTGGTGGCCGCACTCGCAGCGCCAGACCGGCAGCGGCGTGCCCCAGAACCGCTCGCGGCTGATGGCCCAGTCCTTGACGTTCTCAATCCACTCGCCAAATCGCTTCTCGCCGACCCACGCCGGCGCCCATTCGACCTGCGCGTTGTGCTCCAGCAGGCGCTCCCGCACGGCAGTCATCCGCACGAACCACGAGTCCATGGCGTAGTAGAGCAGCGGCTGGTCGGTGCGCCAGCAGTGGGGGTAGTCGTGGGTGTATTCCTCGGTGCGGTAGAGCTGCCCCGCGTCGTCGAGCAGGCTGATAATATTGCCATCGCACTCCTTGACGTAACGCCCGTCAAGGTCGGGATGCACGCCCGCCACGAAACGGCCGTCGGTGTCGACGGTGTGGACCTCTGGCAGCCCGACGGCACGCCCCAGATTGAAGTCGTCCTCGCCATACATGACGGCGGTGTGGACGATGCCGGTCCCCTCGGTAGTGGTGACGAAGTCGGCCGCGACGACGGTCCATGCCGTGTCGGAGCCGCCGGCGTCAATCGCGCCGGGGAATAGCGGCTCGTAGCGCCGGCCGACAAGTTCAGAGCCGGGGAATTCCTCCAGCACCTCAGCCTGGTGGCGCAGCGTCGCCTTCAGCAACTCCTTGGCGAGAATAAGCTCATCGCCCACCGCAGCGCCGCCGGGGCCGGTCCAGCCCTCGGGCGGCGCGGTGACGCGCACGCGGCAGTAGGTGACGTCCGGCCCGACGGCAAGGCCGACGTTGCCCGGCAGCGTCCAGGGTGTCGTGGTCCACGCTAGGATGGACGCATCGTCATCGACCAGCCGGAAGCGGGCGTAGAGCGAAGGCTCGCTGACTTCCTTGTAGCCCAGCGCAACCTCGTGGCTGCTGTAACTCGTGCCGGTCTGCGGGCAGTAGGGCAGCACCTTGTAGTCACGGTAGAGCAGCCCCTTGTCGAACATTTGCTTCAGCGACCACCACGCCGACTCGATATAGTCGTCGTGGAGCGTGACGTAGGGGTCGTCCATGTCGACCCAGAATCCCATGCGTTCGGTCATCTCGCGCCACGCCGACTCGTAGGTCCATACGGATTCCCGGCAGGCGGTGTTGAACTTCTCGATGCCGTAAGCCTCGATTTCGCTGTTCGTCCCCAGCCCGAGCGCTTTCTGCACCTCGATTTCGACTGGCAGCCCGTGGGTGTCCCAGCCGCCTTTGCGCTCGACGTAGCGCCCCTGCATCGCGCGCCAGCGGCAGACCAGGTCCTTGTAGGTCCGCGAGATGACGTGGTGGATACCCGGACGGCCATTGGCAGTCGGTGGCCCCTCCAGGAATACGAACGGCGGTTCCCCCTTGCGCTGCGCCACCTGCCGCGCGAATGTGCCGTCGGTCGCCCAGCGTGCGGCGACCGCCTGCTCGAGCGCTACCGGGTCGTAATCCCCGACGGAGTCGACTGCCATCGCGTGCGGCAGATGGCGCCCGCTAAAAAGCCCGCCCGAGTCTTAATCCTTTTATGGCGCCCGCCGTCCGCCGCACCGCGTGCCGGGGTGGCGTAGTTGGTAGCGCGCCGGACTCATAATCCGGAGGTCGCGGGTTCAAACCCCGCTCCCGGCACCATTACTCCCACTCGATGGTCCCGGGCGGCTTGTCGGTGATGTCGTAGACCACGCGGTTGACGTCCGCCTTGAGTTTGTTGGTGATGCGGCGCGAGATGCGCTGCTGTACCGCCCACGGCATCGCTGACGCCTGCGCGGTCATCGCATCGAAGCTCTGGACCGCCCGCACGGCAATCGTATAACCGTAGGCGCGGACGTCGCCCTGTACCCCGACGGTGCGCACCGGCAGGAGGACGGCGAAATACTGCCACGGCAGTTCCATCTCGCCCGCCTCCGCGGCAGCCTCAATTTCTTGCTCGACGATATAGCACGCCTGCCGCACCAGCGCGATGCGCTCGCGGGTCGCCTCGCCCATCACCCGCACCGCCAGTCCGGGGCCGGGGAACGGCTGACGCTGCGCGACCGCAACGCCGAGGTGCTCCGCCAGCGCGCGCACCTCGTCCTTGTAGAGCTCGCGCAGCGGCTCGCAGAGCTCCATTTCCATGTCCTCGGGCAGGCCACCGACGTTGTGGTGCGATTTGATGGTGTCGCGCAGCCCGCCGCCCGACTCAATCCAGTCGGGCGCGATGGTCCCCTGCACCAGCCATTTCGCGTCGAAACCGCGTGCCTCTTCCTCGAAGACGCGTATAAAAAGCTCGCCAATGCGTGTGCGCTTCAGTTCGGGGTCGGTTACTCCTTCCAGCGCTGCGTAGAAACGGTCGCTGGCGTCAACCACGCGGTGGTTGGCGCCCAGTTCCACCAGCATCGCGTCGACCGCCGCCGATTCGTCCTGCCGCATGTAGCCCGTATCGACGTGCACCGCCAGCAGCCGCTCGCCCAGCGCCTGCGACGCGAGCACCGCGGCTGCCATCGAATCGACGCCGCCCGAAGCGGCGATTATCGCTCGGCCCTGGACCTGCTTTCCGATGGCGGCGACTGCCTCCTTCGCAAATCTGGCGGGGTTGAAGAGGCCCACGCGCGCGCATACGCCCCATCGCTATAAGGCTGGTTTCAGTGACGGTGGCAGTCTGCATTCCAACGTGAGCAAACAGACAGCGTCGTCACACCGATGACGTTGGTACAAAAAATATTTGGCACCCTTTTATATACCCTGTATCTACATTATAACTATGTCGAAAATCACGGCTCTTTTTGCCGCCCTGTTATTCGTCGGCACACTTGCTGGCGCAGTTGTTACGGAAGGTGAGGCTGAAGGCGAGCGGCCGGACCGACTTGCGAGGTTGCAAGAACACATCGAGAAGCGGCTGGTGCGACTGGCCGACTTCCGCGAGAACCTGCCGGATGACGCCGACACGTCGCGGCTCGATGCGCTCAAGGAGCGACTCGAGACGCGCCAGGCGAAGCTGGCGGAATGCGCCGCTGACCGCGAGGCGTGCAAGGCCGAGCGCGACGCAAAGCGCGAGGAGCACCGCGAGGCGACGCTCGAGAAGATGGCCGCGCGCACGCAGGCGGCGCTGGACCGCATTGCCGAGTGCCGCGCCTCCGAGGATTGCCCGGCCGACGATGAAAAGCTGGACGCACTCGAGGAGCGGCTCACCGAGCGGCTCGCCAAGCTGGAGGCGTGCAGCTCCGGTGAGGGTGAGTGCGACATGCCCAAGAAGCCGCACGGCCGCAATCCGCACCTGAAGGACAGGCTCCGCGAGCGGCTCCAGCGCGCCTAGCGCCGACGTACTTTCTTCACGCGCCGCACCACTCGCCGGGGCGGTGTGTTTGGCATACTCTCATCATTCTCGCCCCAGACGTTGTCGGGCGCGCCGCTGGCGCCCGCGTCATCGCGCGGCGGGAAGGCGGGCGGGGCGCGGTAGCGCGCGACGGTCAGCACGACCGCTGGCAACACCAGCAGCGTCGCCGCGAGCGCGTAGAGTATCATCACCGCGGTCAGGATTCCGAACTGACTGAAGACAGTCATAGATGAAAATGAGAGCATGCCGAAGCCGGCCGCGGTCGTCAGCGCCGCGCCGGTGATGGGCGTCCCGGCGTGCTGCACTGCCGTGACCATCGCCGTTTCAGGCAGGTCACCCTCCGCCAGCGCCTCGCGGTAGCGATGGAGCAGGTGCACCGCAAAGTCGACGCCGACGCCGATGGTGATGGCGGCAATCGAGACCGTGACGAGATTCAGGCTCCAGCCGAGCGCCCAGATGGTGCCGTAGACCCACGCGGTCACCAGTAGCACCGGTACAATCGCCTCGAGGCCTTCGACCCACGAGCGGCGCAGCGCAATCAGCAGTCCCAAGCAAATAACGATGGAGAGCACCAGCGACTTCAGCATCCCGTCGGTCATGGTGCTCATCATCTGGTAGCGCTCAATCGGCTGGCCATATGGGGTCGCCTCGAGCCCGAGCGCCTCCAGCGGCGCGGCGTCCTCTTCCAGCTCCGCCATCAGCACTTCACCGCCCATGGTCCCGATGTCGGCGCTGGAGACGCGGATGAGCATCCCGTCAGCGCTGCCGTTGGCGTCGGGCCGCACGAACGCCCTGACCTCGGTCGGCGTCAGGTCGCCGGCGCCCTGCGCCAGCAGGATTCCGAGCAGCAGCTGCGTCTCAGCAGCGCTGTCGGGCAGCCCGTCGCCGTCGCTGTCGGCCATGCCGAGCTGCGGTGCCATCAGCGAGAACGCCTGCTGCATGACGGTCGCGATGGACCAGGCGCGCGGCTGGCCGCCCAGCTGCGCTACCTTCGAGTCGTTGGCCATCGCCGCTTGCGTTTCGAGCAGCGCGCGCAACACTTCGGGCCGCATCAGGTCGTCGCCCTCGATTAGCAATCCCGCCGCCTCGCCCGACGTGGTCGCGAAGTCGCGCTCGTAGATGACCCACGCGCGATACATCTCGGAAGTGGGGTCAATCAGGTCCTGCATCTCCAGCTCCTGGTCAAGCTGGACCGCCGCCCAGAGCGAGCCGCCCGTGAGCAGCAGCGCGATCGCAATCACCGTCAGCGGTCGCGCCTGCGAAGCAGTCGCCAGCGCGCCGAGCGCTGACGTCAGCATCGCCCCATCTTCGAGCGACTCCAGGTCGGGGTCAAGCCAGCGGTCGAGCAGCAGCCGCGCCGCTGGCAGGAAGGTGGTGGTCAGGATGAACGCGGCGCCGATGCCGAGCGCGATGTGGACCCCGAAATCGCGAATCGCCGGCACTTCGGAAACGCGGTTGGCGCCGAAAGCGGCCATGGTCGTCAGCGTCGTCAGCAGCAGCGCGGTGCCGACGAGCCGCACCGAGATGCGCAGCGCCCGCTCCGGCCCCTGGTAATGCTCGGCGCGGTAGCGGTGCAGGATATGGATGGCGTCGTCGACCCCCAGCGCCAGCACCAGTATCGGCGCGATGAAGGTATATTGCGAGAAGCGCAGGCCGAGCAGCTCGCCAGCGGCGAACATCCAGAGCAGCGCCATCATCACCGTGCCGAGACTCAGCACGACGTCGGTGGGGCGGCGTAGCGAGAACCAGAGCAGCACTGCCATCGCCGCCAGCGTCAGCGGCAGCAACTTCGAGAGTGTCTTCTCGGAAGCTTCCTGCATCGCCTGATTGGGGGCCGCCATCGAGTTCAGCACCAGTGTCTCGCTCTCGAAGCCGTGGAACGCGTCGCGCACCGCAAGTTCCGACTCCTCGTCGTTGTAGGCGCCCTGCTTGTCCACCGTCACGGTGACGAAGACCGACCGCGCCTGCCACACGCCATCCACTTGCGACGGCGCGCCGAACATGCCACCCGCCTGCGGGTCCTCGATGAGTGCGCCCAGCGCAGCTTGCAGCGCCGGGTCGGGGGCGCTGTCGAACGCCAGCCCCTGCAACGCCAATGCGGTCGCCACGGCCGAGCCGGGCGACCGCACGACTGCGTTGGTGTCATACGCCCACATTTGCACCTCAGGTGACGCGAGCATGTGCGTTTCGAGCCGCAGCAATTCCTGCAGCGACTCGCGCGAGAGCAGGTTCTCGCCCGGCGCCTCGACCACGGCCGAGACGTAGAACGGCAACGGGAAGTCGCCATAGGCGACCTGCCCCGCGCTGACCTCGTCCGACGGCGGCAGGTAGTCCTCGAGCGACGTCTCGGTATCCATCGCCTGCAGTGGTTGCAGCGCCAGTCCGCTCACCAGCAGCGCCAGCAGTACGGTCGCCCACGGTCGTGCGGCGACGAGCCGCGAAAGCTCCTCCATGCGCGGCGACGCGATACTGGCAGCCATCGGGCGGCGACCGGCTGCAGGATAAAAAACCGGCAGACCGGCAGAATGACCTGCGGCAGAGATTTAGCCGAAGCTAAACTTTATATTAGCCAGCCCTAAAACGGAGTGTGGCCTCGGTCGCTGTCGAAAATTACCTGAAGTCGATGTGGGAGCTCGGCCCCGCCGCCGTCGCGACGCAGGAGCTGGCGCAACACCTCGCTGTCGCGCCGGCATCCGCGACGCGCATGCTCCAGCGCCTTTCGGAGCGTGGGCTGGTCGCGCACACTCCCTACCGCGGAGCGTCGCTGACCGCAGCGGGCGAGCGCAGGGCGCTCTCGGTCGTGCGGCGCCACCGGCTGCTCGAGACCTTTCTGGCGCGGACGCTCGACCTGGGGCGCGACCAGCTGCACGACGAAGCGGAGCGGCTCGAGCACGCGCTCTCGCCAGTGCTCGAGCGCGCGATTGATGATTACCTTGGCAACCCACAGCGAGACCCACACGGCCACCCGATTCCGGGACCGCAGGGCGAGCTACCTCCCGAAGGCGACAGCCCGCTGGGTGAGTGGCCGCTCGACCGCCCAGCGACCGTCAGCCAGGTGCCCGACCGCGACGGCGAGATGCTGGGCTGGCTCGAATCGCAGGGACTGGTCCCCGGTCGCGAGTTACGGCTGGTCGCGCGCGACCCGTTCGACGGCGGCGTGACCGTCAAGCTCGACGGGCGGCTGCTGCAGGTCGCCGCGTCGGTCGCCGAAGAAGTGCGCGTCAGTGACGGGGGCGCGGAATGATTCAGCTCAAGGCGCCTGGCGCGGTACTGACCTTCATCGCGCTGCTGGCGTTTCAGGTCGTGACGCCCGCGTATTTCCTGCCGCCCGACGCCGTGATTGAGACCGATTATCAAGGCCATATCGACGAGCACGCTGCGCCTGAGCTGTTCTGCGAGCCGGGCGGCTCGCGCGACTACGCGCTGACGATTTCCGAAGTGCGCTGGGAAGTCGCGCCGGGCCAGTTCTTTACGGCGTGGACGTTTAACGGCGTCATCCCCGGGCCGACGCTCTGCGGTTACGAAGGCGAAGCGCTGCAGGTCGAAATCACGAACCGCCTTGACCGAGCGGTCGAGTTCAACATCGCGCCCGCCGGCACGACCGACGCGGTCGCGATGGCGACCGTCGCCAGCGGCGAGACGTATGTGCTGGCGCACGAGGCGCTGCCGGCCGGCACGCTGGTCTACAGCGACGCCGCCGGAGGCATTGACCATGGACTTTACGGTGCCATCGTGGTCTACGGCACCGACGAGCCGCAGGTGGACCATGATATCGTTGTCTTCGAGGACGAATTCGCGCCGCCCGTCACCGATGGTAACGACTACTTCGCGGTGCTGAACGGCAAGGGGTATCCGCTCAATCCGCACTACATTTTCGCGCTCGACGAGGAGGTGCGCTTCCGCATGATAAACATCGGTAGTGAGCTCCATACCTTCCACATCCACGGCCATGTCTGGCTCGACGAGGCGGGCAACCACGTCGACAACGAGGTGCTGGCGCCGGGCGAGACGGTCGACGGTACCATCAAGATGCGCGAGCCGGGCTCCTGGATGTATCACTGCCACATCTACGACCACATCGCCGGCGGGATGACCGCTATGTTGACCGTGCTGCCCGATGATTTCACGGGCGACCCGGTCGCCTACCTTCGCAACGGGGGCATGCATTGAGCGAGGTGCGTCCCGGCTTCGCCGCTGGCGCAATCGTCGCGCTGCTGGCGTTCATGGTAATCACGCCCGGCTGGTTTCTCCCGCCGGGCACCACCGCCAGCGGCAGTCTGCTGGTGGGGCACCTAGGCGAGCACGCCGCGCCCGAGTCGGACTGCGGCCCGGTTTCGGACGACCCCATCAAGCGCGTGACGCTGGTGGCGCAGGCGACCGTCTGGGAAGTCGCCCCCGGCGAGAGCTTCCCCACGTGGAGTTTCAACGGCATAATTCCCGGGCCGGTCATCTGCTTGCGCGAAGGCGATACGCTAATCTTGACGCTCGAGAACCGGCTTTCGACTATCGCCAGCTTCCATGCGCATGGGCTGGCGCGCGAGCCGTCGAGCGACGGTACCTACCTTACTGCGAGCTACGCGCCGCCGGGCGGCAGCTACACCTACACGCTGCAGGCCGACGCGCATAGCGTCGGGACCTGGGCCTACCACGACGCGGTCGCGGAGCTCGATAAGGACCCGTTCATCGACGGGCTTTCGCTGCCCGAGTCGGGTGAGGGCATCGAGCGCGGGATGTTCGGCGCCATCATAGTCTACGGCGAGGGCGAGCTGGACGAGGCCGGGCTGCCGGCGGGCTACGACCACGAGATGGTGCTGGTCGAGGCGGAGTTCGAGTCGGAAGTCACGGCGGGGCCAGTCTACATGACCATCAACGGCAAAATTGCGCCAGTGACGCCGCACTACCAGTTCCAGGCGGGCGAGACGGTGCGCTTCCGCATTCTCAACGTCGGCCCCAATGCCAACCACAATCTGTGGGTTGAGGGACTCGACTGGCGCCAGACCCAGTCTGGCGCTGTTGTCGACAGTGTGCTGTTTGGTGCGCTGGAGTTTGGCGACTTCACGCTCGAGGTGGGCGACGAACCGCGCGAGACGCAATACACGTGCTCCATCGAGGGGCATGAGGAAGCG
>Ga0208748_1001509_pt1 | contig 10390 bp, 10 predicted proteins | sample Knorr_S7_td_Bott_FD_185599 | JGI IMG/M metagenome (GOLD analysis project Ga0208748, IMG submission 185599) | Marine microbial communities from Southern Atlantic Ocean transect - Knorr_S7_td_Bottom_ad_4513_LV_A (SPAdes) (version 2) | ecosystem: Environmental > Aquatic > Marine > Oceanic | place... | reverse complement strand
GGTCGCTCATTTTGATTTAAAAAAAAAAATTAAAAAAAAAAGCTTTTTACCAGGCGTGAACCAACATATTGGTAACAAACCAGTCACTGTTTTAAAAATAAATAAAACTAGTAAAAAATTTCATGCAAGATTTGATGCCAAAAAAAGAACTTATCAATATACAATCATAAATAGGCAATCGCCTTTAGCACTCCAAAAAAATAAAGCATGGCATATTCGTAAAAAGTTAGACGTTAAAGCCATGAAAAAAGGAGCAAAATTATTATTAGGAACTCATGATTTTTCAACTTTTAGAGCATCATCATGTGGGGCTAAATCACCAATTAAAACTATGGAAAATATTTCAATAAAAAAAAATAAAGATAAAATAACTCTAAAATTTACCTCTAGATCCTTTTTGCAGCAGCAAGTTAGATCCATGGTGGGCAGTATTAAATATTTAGGTGATGGTAAATGGAAACTAGATGATTTTAAGAAATCATTTAAATCAAAAAATCGTCTTAAATGTGCACCACCAGCTCCTGCTTGCGGTCTTTATCTAACAAAGATCAAATATTAATTATTCTAATAGAGATTTTACGTGGTAATCGACGCTTTCTTTTAGAGCGTTTAAATCATATCCGCCTTCTAAAATAGATACCACTTTTCCATCACAAAGTTCTTTTGCAAGAGTTAATATTCTTTTTGTCAAAGTATAATAATCTTTCGATTCTAGATTGATTTGAGCAAGAGGATCATCTTTATGAGCATCAAATCCAGCTGACAATAAAATAAATTCAGGCTTAAATGCTTTGAGTTTTTTAAAAATACTATCATAAGCATTTAAAAATTCATGGGATTGTGTGCCAGCACTTAAAGGCACATTCAGCACATTATCTTTATTCCCCTTCTCGTTTGCAGCTCCAGAACCTGGATAATAGGGGTATTGATGAGAAGAAATGTATAAAACCTTCTCATTATCATAGAAAATATTCTGCGTTCCGTTACCATGATGCACGTCAAAATCAATAATTGCCACTTTTTTTAATTTATATTTTTCCAATAAGTAATAAGCTCCAACAGCGATATTATTATAAACACAAAATCCCATAGCTTTTTGTTTTTCTGCATGATGCCCAGGAGGTCTAACGGCACAAAAGGCATTATTGAAATCTTTTTTCATTACACCATCAATAGCAGTTAAAATTGAACCAACCGCATCTCGAGTTGCTTCCTTGCTGCCGGGTGAGACAATAGTATCTCCATCTAAAAAATTTAAACCCTGTTTTGGAAAAGAGTCTTTTATGTTGTCTAAGTAATTCTTATCATGAGCTAGTGCTAAGTATTTAAGATCAAATTTTTCTGGTTTTTTCCAAATTAAATTTTTTGATTTTACTTTTTTTAAATGGTCAATTACTGCAGTTACTCGGTCGGGCCGTTCTGGATGTCCTTCGCCCGTATGATGGTTTAAATAGGTATCAGTGGTTAAAATACAGGTTTTCACTTAAAATAATTTTGTAAAATATTTAGGTATATTTTTTTAAGTTTTTTCATATCAGCAACCGACACCATTTCATCGACCTTATGTGCAGTTTTTCCGACTAATCCAAATTCTACACAGGGAGATATTTTTCTGATGAATCTTGCATCAGAAGTTCCACCAGCCGTTGATAATTTTGGTTTTACTTTAGTTATTTTTTTAATGATTTTTTGAATCATGTAAGTTGTTTTATTGGGTGTCGTTAAAAATGCCTCTCCCGATACCATGTAAGAAATTTTAAAGGAACACCCACTTCTCCTACAGACATTGCTAAAAACTTTATTCAGTTTCTTTTTTAAAGAACCCGATGAATGTTTATTGTTAAATCTTATATTAAAAGTTGCTGTAGCTTCTGCTGGAATTACGTTATCAGCTGTATTTTCAATATTAATATTAACTACCTCAAGATTTGAAGGTTGAAAATTTTTTGTTCCCCTATCAAGTTTCATATTTTCAATTTGATTTAGTATTTTAGTTATAACAGGGGCAGGGTTATTTGCTTGATGTGGATAGGCGACGTGACCTTGAGTTCCATAAACTGTTAGATATCCAGTAATACTCCCTCTTCGACCGATCTTCATCATCTGACCAAGTTTTGTTAAGTTTGTCGGCTCGCCCACTAAACAAAAATTTATTTTTTCTTTTCTTTTTTTTAATTTCTCAACAACTTTTTTTGTTCCATTGATTGCAATCGCTTCTTCATCTCCAGTAATCAACAGACTGATCGATCCTTTAAATTTTGGTTTTATTTTTTTAAACTGGCTTAAAGCGGCTATAAAACAAGCAATCGATCCCTTCATATCGCTTGCGCCGCGTCCTATTAATTTATTATTTTTTACAGTGCCCGAAAATGGATTTACCGACCAAGATTTTAAATCACCTACTGGCACAACATCGGTATGACCCGCAAAACAAAAATTAGGAGATGATGTTCCAAGTTTTGCATATAGATTTTTAATGTTGTTAAAATTCATCATTTGGCATTTAAAACCAAGTGATCTTAAGTTTTTTGTTAGAATATTTATTGCACCAGCATCTCTCGGAGTGACGCTTGGTCTACGAATCAATTCCCTTGCTAACTTTAATTCATTGATAGGCATTGGCTTATTAATCTCTCAATAAATCGTTGATTGATGTTTTGCTTCTTGTTTTTTCGTCTACTTTTTTTACGATGATTACACAATATAAGGATGGACCATCAGGGTTATTTTTACTAGGCATAGATCCGGGCACTACAACCGAATAAGCAGGAACTTTTCCATAAATTGTTTCTCCAGTTGCTCTATCAATAATTCTTGTTGATGCACCTATGTAAACTCCCATAGATAAAACTGAACCTTTTTCAACAATAACACCTTCTGCTACTTCAGCTCTTGCTCCTATAAAACAATTATCTTCTATAATTACTGGGTTTGCTTGAAGAGGTTCTAATACCCCACCTATTCCAGCTCCACCTGATATATGACAGTTTTTTCCAACTTGTGCACAAGATCCTACTGAGGCCCACGTATCAATCATACTTCCTTCATCAACATAAGCTCCAAGATTTACAAATGAAGGCATTAAGACAACATTTTTTGCAATGAATGCACCTTTTCTAACAACTCCATTGGGGACCGATCTAAATCCTGCTTGAATTAATTTTTTTTCATTCCATTTTTGGGTTTTACCTTCAACTTTATCGTACCAAGTAGCATAGGGACCTTTTGAGGTTTTCATTTTATTTACTCTAAAGCTTAGTAAAATTGCTTTTTTAATCCACTGATTAACGGTCCATTCATTGTTTTTCTTTTCAGCAACTCGTATTTCTCCTGAATCTAATAAGTCTATAGTTTTACTAATAGCATTTAGTAATTTTCTACTAGACTTAGAATTAACCTGACCTTTTTTATCCCAAGCTTCGTCAATCACTTTTTGAAAAGATTTAAGATTCATTATGCAACTTTTAATAAATTAATTTGTTTTAAGAATTCCATCAAATTATTAGTTTTATAATTAATGAAATCACTATCTGAAAATTTTGCAGCCCACGGTTCATCATTTTCAATCCAAATTGTTTTCATGCCCATTTCATATGCCGGTTTCAAATTTCTTGCAATATCCTCAATAAGAACACATAAGTTTGGGTCAATATTATGTTTTTCCACTAACTTTTTATAAGGTTCCATTGTTGGCTTGGGCACAAAGTTAGAATCAACTATATCAAAAATATCATCAAAATGTTGCTCGATTCCAATTTTTCGAATTACATTTAAAGCATGTTTCTTGGAGCCGTTTGTAAATATAATTTTTTTTCCTTTAAGTTTTCTTAATTCTTCACTGAGTGTTAGATCTTTTTTAAGAAAGTCTATATCTATATCATGTACAAATTCTAAAAATTCATTTGCATCAATCTTATGATTTTTAAGCATCCCATTTAAGGTTGTATTGTATTTATAAAAATATCTTTTTTGAATTTCTTTTGCTTCAACTATACTTACATTGAGTTTGCCTGATATATACTTTGACATCCTTTTATCAATTTGCTCAAAAACTCTAGTTTTTCCTGAGTATAAAGTATTGTCCAAATCAAATATCCAAAATTTACTAAATTGAAGTTCCTTCATTTTCTAATAAGAGTTCCGGCACCTTGATCTGAAAATAATTCAAAAAGAATTGAGTGGGGTCTTCTTCCATCAATAATCACAACACCTTTTACATTATTATTTACTGCATTAATGCATGTTCTTATTTTTGGGATCATCCCTCCGTGAATTGTTTGATTATAAATAAGCTTTTCTGCTTGAGTTGATTGTATTTCAGAAATCAATTTTTCATTCTCATCATAAACCCCTTCAACGTCAGTCATTAGCAATAATCTTCTTGATTTTAAACTTATTGCTAGAGCCCCTGCTGCAGTATCAGCATTAATGTTGTAAGCTTGCATTTTTTCATCGAGTCCCATTGGCGCTATAATTGGCACGAAGTCTTTATGAATAAAATTCTTTATTAATTTATCATCTATTCTAGTTGGGGTGCCGACATACCCTAGTTCTTTATTTTTTTGTTTAACATAAATTGCATTGTTTTCACTAATTGTTATAGATTTTGCTTTACAGGATTTTTTTTCTAAAGCACTAACAATCTCTTTATTGAATGCTATCATTACATCCTCAACAATTTTGATCATCTTGTCATCCGTTACTCGTAACCCCATAATAAATTTACTTTCAATATTTAATTCATCTAATTTTTTCTTTATTCCTAATCCACCACCGTGAACTAACAGAGGAGTTAAACCTAGTTTTTTTAAGATGACAACATCCTCAATAAAACTATTAAATAGGTCCGCATCTAAAAGAACTCGACCTCCACATTTAATGACTATTTTTTCTTTTGAATATTTTTTTACGTACTTTTCGACTTCTTCAGTTGACGGCCCGTTTTTAGGCCAAAACTTTTTTATTTTATTATCTAAATTTTCGGCAGGTAACATTATCTAACGGTTTTTACTTTTGTTCCTCTTATGATGACCCATTGTTGAGCCATAGTTAAGACGTTGCTTACAGTCCAATATACTACGAGTCCTGAAGGAAATGGAGCCAATATGATTGTTAAAAAAATTGGCAAAAACATAAAAATTTTTGCTTGCATGGGGTCTGGTGGAGTTGGATTTAGTTTTTGTTGCAAGAACATAGTTAACCCCATAAGAATTGGCCACACACCTATCATCAAGAAGGTAGGTGGATCCCATGGAATGAGTCCAAATAAATTAAATATTGAAGTTGGATCCCTTGCAGATAGATCCTGTATCCAACCAAAGAAAGGCTGCTGCCTCATTTCAATTGTAACATATAGCATTTTGTAAACTGCAAAGAAAAATGGAATTTGAATAAGTACCGGCAAGCAACCAGAAACAGGATTGACTTTTTCCCTTTTATATAATGCCATCATTTCCTGTTGTAACTTAGTCTTGTCGTCTTTGTGTAACTCTTTTAATCTTATCATTTCAGGCTGAAGGATTTTCATTTTAGCCATGGATCGAAAAGAATAGTTAGCAAGCGGGAAGAATACTATACGTACGAGCGCAGTAAGAATAATAATTGCAACTCCAAAATTACCAGTTAGTTTGAAAAAATATTCAATTACAAAAAATAATGGTTTAGTAATGAAATAGAACCATCCCCAATCTATTGTTAAATCAAATTTTTCTATACCCAATTTTTCGGCATAATCATCTATGACTGCAACCTCTTTTGCCATAACGAAGGCATTTATTTCATTTGTTATGGACGCATTTGAAGAAAGAACTGTAGCTTCTTTAATGATAAAATTGGCTTTATATTTTCCATCGATAGATAAAAATTCAGATTTAAATTTTTTTCCTTTTTCTGGAACTATTGCTGTGAGCCAATATTTATCAGTGATTCCTAGCCATCCTTTTGAACTATTGATAATGAATTTTTCATCTTCAACATCTTCATAATCTTCTTCTTTAAGTTCATCATCAAACATCCCAATAAAACCTTCATGTAGAATATATATAGGTATTACATCTGGTTTATAATTTCGCGTTATCTGAGCGTAAGGAAAAAATTCATAAGATTTATTTGAAGTGTTTTTAATACCCTGGGATATTTTGAACAAATACTTATCATCTAATTCAATTTTTTTTGTAAAAATTAAACCTTCATTATTATCCCATTCAAGCACTATCGGCTTATTTGGTGTGAGTACTTTATTACCTTTTACTTTCCAAATTGTATTATCTAAGGGCAATTTTAACTTTTCATTGCTATTAGAGGCCCAGCCAGTTTCTATATAATATCCTTCGTCTGAACTTTTGGGGTTTAAAAATATTACTTTTTGATCACTTTCTAAACTCTCTTTATAATTTTTAAATATGATATCATCTATAATTGCGCCTTGGAGAGATATTGATCCCTTAATATTATTGTTTTCTATTTTTACTCTGGCAACGCTATCAATTGTATCATCTCTTACAATTTTTTTTGAAAGCTCAACTTTTTCGATTGAAGGAGAAGAAAGTTCTTCACTTTTTGTTACCTGATCTTCTGCAATCTGTCTCTCAACAGGAGGTGGTTCGAAAAAAGTTGCCCAAAAAACCAAAACTAATGTTGAAAGCACAATAGCCATCAATACATTTTTTGAGTCCATTTATTTTTTTCCTTTTTTGAAGTTAGGCGCAGGATCAAATCCACTTCTACCGCCTAAAACTTTAATTGGATGGCATCTTAAAATTCTTTTTATTCCTAACAAAAAACCTTTTAAAATCCCATTAAGTTTTAAGCAATCTATAAAGTATTCGGAGCAGGTAGGTTGATATCTGCAGCTAAAAGGGAAATAAGGTGAAATAAAATATTTATAAAATTTTATTAACAATATTAAATAATAATTAATCAGTTTCATGATTTAGCTAGTTATTTGTTTTATTCTTTTAAACATGTCATTAACTTCATCAAAAATCAGCTGAAATTTATCTTTATATACATTATTTCTTCCAAAAATTACATAAGTATAGTTTAAGTCAACCGACTGCTTTTCTTTTAGAACTTTTTGGACAGCTGATTTTAATTTTCGTTTTATCTTATTTCTGATTACAGCATTTCCAATGTTTTTTTTCATTACAAAACTTACGTTTAATATTTTTTTATCATTATTTTTTACACTGCTTGAATTTTTTTCAAAGTAAATTGTAAAATATTTTGTATTTAATCTTTTCTTCTTCAAAATTCTTAGAAATTGTTTGCTCTGATTTAGGCTCTTAAACTTGATCATTTTTAGGATTTAGTTAAGTGGATACTTTTTTTCTTCCTTTTGCTCTTCTTCGGGCAATAAGTTTTCTACCACTTTTTTTTCTCATCCTAGATCTGAATCCGTGTTTTCTCTTTCTTACGCGTCGACTGGGTTGATAGGTTCGTTTCATAAAATTGCTTTGGCTCTTTGTAAAATTTTCTGATATTTATAAGTAATAAGAGCCAATAAGTACAGATAAAAAATAATCTATGAACTTCAAATCTTTGAATTTTAAAATTTATTTAGGGAGTGCTTATTTAATCGTTCTTTTGGCAGGTATTTATTTTTTATTTTCTAATTTCGATATTAGTGATTTAACCAGCTATGAATTTATCAGAGAAAATAAAGGCTTAATTTTAAAATACAAAGAAAATAATATTCTCTTCCTGACAATTATTTTTTTTATTATTATTGTTTTATTAAATCTATTGTTATGTCCCATGTTGCTACCTACTTTAGTGATTGGCTTTATTTTTGGTAAATGGCTGGGAACTCTAATTCTAGTCTTTGGAAATACACTTGGTGGCGTTTTATTGTATCTTTTAGCTAAAACTTTTTTTAGTGAATTAATAGAAAAAAAATTTGCAACAAAATTTATTAAATTTTTTAATAAGAACGAAACGATATATTTTATGTTTTTTAGGTTTATGGGGGGAGGGGGTACTCCTTTTCCTATCCAGAATGTCTTGCCAGTTATTTTTAATATGTCCGTTAAAAATTATATTGCTGCTACTTTCTTAGGAATAATCCCTACAACATTTGTTTGGGTAGCACTTGGAAGTGGTATTGAGAATATTATTGATCAAAATGCTGAACTTAATTTTTTGTCAGTCTTTCTTTCTCCTGAGATTTATTTACCTATAATTGGTTTTTTTATTCTTTTAATTATTGCTTTTTTTATTAAAAGATTTTTTTTCAAGACTTAATTTTTTAATACTATAAATATCTTAATAAGTTTTTTTCAGTGCATAAATCAAGCCAATTGAGCTATTAGTACTGGTCAGCTACACGCATTGCTGCGCTTCCACATCCAGCCTATCAACGTGGTAGTCTACCACGGCTCTATAGGAAGAACTAGTTTTGAGGCGAGTTTCCCACTTAGATGCTTTCAGCGGTTATCCCTTCCGTACTTAGCTACCCGGCACTGCAGCTGGCGCTACAACCGGTCCACCAGTGGTACGTTCACCCCGGTCCTCTCGTACTAGGGGCAACTCCTCTCAATTCTTCTACACGCATGGCAGATAGGGACCGAACTGTCTCACGACGTTCTGAACCCAGCTCACGTACCACTTTAATTGGCGAACAGCCAAACCCTTGGGACCTGCTCCAGCCCCAGGATGTGATGAGCCGACATCGAGGTGCCAAACACCCTCGTCGATATGAACTCTTGGAGGGTATTAGCCTGTTATCCCCGGCGTACCTTTTATCCGTTGAGCGATGGCCCTTCCACTCAGAACCACCGGATCACTATGACCGTCTTTCGACTCTGCTCGACTTGTCAGTCTCACAGTCAGGCAGGCTTATGCCATTGCACTCCACAAACGATTTCTGACCGTTCTGAGCCTACCGTCGCACGCCTCCGTTACTTTTTGGGAGGCGACCGCCCCAGTCAAACTACCCACCATACAATGTCTTGTAGCCGGATAACGGCTAACAGTTAGATATCAAAAATAACAAGAGAGGTATTTCACTGTTGACTCCGCGATAGCTAGCGCCATCACATCAAAGTCTCCCTCCTATACTAAACATGTCATTTCTAATACCAATGTAAAGTTGCAGTAAAGGTGCACGGGGTCTTTCCGTCTAACCACGCGAACTCCGCATCTTCACGGAGAATTCAATTTCACTGAGTTGATGTTGGAGACAGCGGAGAAATCGTTACGCCATTCATGCAGGTCGGAACTTACCCGACAAGGAATTTCGCTACCTTAGGACCGTTATAGTTACGGCCGCCGTTCACTGGGGCTTCAGAAATGAGCTTGCACCCATCGCATTAACCTTCCAGCACCGGGCAGGCGTCAGACCCTATACATCCACTTACGTGTTAGCAGAGTCCTGTGTTTTTGATAAACAGTCGCTTCTCCCTGGCTTGTGCCACCTTTTTGTGGTTGCCCAAAAAAAGGTCCTCTTTATTCCGAAGTTACAGAGGCATTTTGCCGAGTTCCTTCAACATCATTCTCTCAAGCGCCTAATTATACTCTAATAATCCACCTGTGTCGGTTTAGGGTACGGTCTTATGATGGAGCTATTTCCTGGAACTTCTTCACAGCCAGTTCAATCCATTAAGAACTAACAATTTACAAAGTCCGTCACTACCACCAGGTCTAGGAATATTAACCTAGTTCCCATCGACTACGGCTTTCGCCCTCGCCTTAGGGGCCGACTAACTCTGCGCGGATTAACCTTGCGCAGAAACCCTTGGATTTTCGGCGACGAAGTTTTTCACTTCGTTTATCGTTACTTATGTCAGCATTCGCACTTCTGATACCTCCAGAATCCCTCACGGGTATTCCTTCACAGGCTTACAGAACGTTCCGCTACCGCGCACAAAGTTCGAAAACTTTATGCACCCACAGATTCGGTATATGATTTGAGCCCCGTTACATCTTAGGCGCAGAAACTCTATTAGACCGGTGAGCTGTTACGCTATCTTTAAAGGATGGCTGCTTCTAAGCCAACCTCCCGGCTGTTTAGGAATTTCCACATCCTTTCACACTTAATCATAATTTAGGGACCTTATCTGGTGATCTGGGCTGTTCCCCTCTCGACCATGGACCTTAGCACCCACAGTCTGTCTGTTGAGGAATTACTTTTGGCATTCGGAGTTTTATTAGGTTTGGTAAGGATCTCTCCCCCCTAGCCCATTTAGTGCTCTACCTCCAAAAGTATGTTTATTCAACGCACTACCTAAATAGTTTTCGCGGAAAACCAGCTATCTACGAATTTGGTTGGCCTTTCACCCCTTACCACAAGTCATCCAAAGACTTTTCAACGTCAACTGGTTCGGTCCTCCAGTGAGTGTTACCTCACCTTCAACCTGCCCATGGTAAGCTCATTCGTTTTCGGGTCTAATTC
>Ga0208748_1001506_pt1 | contig 10395 bp, 14 predicted proteins | sample Knorr_S7_td_Bott_FD_185599 | JGI IMG/M metagenome (GOLD analysis project Ga0208748, IMG submission 185599) | Marine microbial communities from Southern Atlantic Ocean transect - Knorr_S7_td_Bottom_ad_4513_LV_A (SPAdes) (version 2) | ecosystem: Environmental > Aquatic > Marine > Oceanic | place... | reverse complement strand
CCTTTGGTCTATGCAAAAGGCCACCTGCAATATCCAATCTCTTTCTCATACCACCGGAATATGTAACAACAGTTTTGTCTTGTTTGTCAGTGAGTTCAATTAGAGTTAAAATTTCATCAATTCTTTTGTCAATTTCGTTTTTTGGGATGTGATTGAGTTTTGCTTGCAGCAGAAGATTTTCTCTTCCAGTTAGATACTCATCAACAGTTATTTCTTGTTGAACATATCCAATATTTTGTCTGACTTGTTTGGCATTTGTCGCTACATCAAAACTAGAAATCAAAGCTTGTCCAGATGTTGGTTTCAACAATGTAGTGAGAATCATAATTGTAGTACTTTTTCCAGCGCCATTAGGTCCCAAGAATCCAAAGATCTCTCCATTTTTTACTGAAAGAGAAATATTGTTAACAGCAGTTACATCTCCAAATGACTTTGTGAGGGATTTCGTTTCTATGGAATACAACATGTTTGATCGCATTTTTCAATTATAAATTGCTAAGTATTGATTCAGTCAATCCCCATAAAAAATTTAAAGAGTAATTTGAGAATTTACTTTATGAAAGGACTTTGTCATAAATGCCAGTCATCAAACGTAGAAATAACAGTTCAGGATGGAAGTCCTGTTTGTGCAGTCTGTGCTAAAAAAACAGATTAATCAAAAAGTGTTATTTTGAAAAAAGAAGTGTGAAAGAGATCATTCAAAATTCTTGAATTCTTTTTTTGTCATTCTTAAGATGATTTTTTCTCCAACTCCCCAAATTTCTGATTTGGGTAGAACCTTAGAACGTATCAAACCATAACTCACTTCAATTGATTTTAATTCATGGATATCAGGATGTCTATGCAATAGTTTTACTTTACCAATTTTATGGCCATCAATATCAACAACTGGAATTCCTAGCAATGGGGTTAAATTACTTGACAGAAAAAAATTATGTATGGAGATTAAAGAAGATTTGTTTCGACCAATTCTCACCACAAAAGGTAGAAAAACAGGAAAACAGCATTCCGTAATGCTTCGTGCAGTCAACTATAAAGGAAGAATCTATTTTTCTAGACACAAACCAGATGGAGACTGGTTCAAAAATGCCTTGATAAATTCTGAAGTAAAAATAGAATACAATAATTTTATTTTTTTAGGAAAGGCAAAGTTAGTAACAGATGAAGAACTGAGTAAAAAAATTTCCCAGTTGAAATATCCTGGAGAAGAAAAAGCAAAAGAGAAGAGGGTAACAATTGAAGTCACGCTTAATTCTACATAAGCTATTTTGATCTAGATTTTTTCAGTGATTTCTAAGTAGTAAACACTAAATTCTAACTGTTAAAAAAGGATAGAAAGAAATGAGTTCAAAAATAATTATTGCAATAGCTATTTCGGTAATAGTTACAGCTGGAATAATGTATGCAATAGGTTTTGATCAACAACCTCAAGTTTCACAAATACCCACACCTGAAATAATCTATGTTGATAAATCAGTATCAGAATATTTTGAGGGAACAAATGATATCAAAAAAATATCATCACAAGAAGAGTTAGAGGACATTCTATATTGATGATGTCTTGTATACTGCATCTGAAAGATATCTAAAGATGAATTCCTTTAATGACCTAGAAGAAATTAATTTAATAAAACTAGAAAACACTGGAAAATTTATTGAGTATCTTGAGGAAGAGATTCTACGTTAAGTCACACCAGATGAACTATTGTTGTAACTCCTCTTCTGTCAAATTCAACATCGTTCTCAACATCACAGACAGTTACCGTAAATGAGATAACATCGCGCTGTTTGGCATTTTCTGCATGAAGTTTCAGATGTATATCCATCATTTCAAGTTCTTCAGTAGGTAAATCAGTTTCATCAAAATATGCCCCACAAGTTGATTCTATTCTAAATCTATCATCTTTAAAATGAAACCCAAGTTTAGTTTTTCTTCCCTTTCTTCCACTTGCTTTAACGATAACATCAATAATTCCAGGTTTTGTTTCAGTAAAGCTAGATTTATGATTTATAAAAATTCCAATCTCAAGGGGTTTACCGGCAGTTGATTCGGCCATCTTTTGGATTCCATCGTTCATAACAATATCAACTGCTTTGATAGATTGAGCAACCTTTGCAATCCATTCATTTGTTCTTGTAATGGTTGCGCGAATTCCTTCACGTCTTCTTTTGTCTTCATCCTCAGGCAATTTGTAATAATCAACCCATTCCTCATAGTTATGAGAAATATCTTCAATGAAATCAATGCAAGTTCGTCTGTATTCATCAACGTTAGTGGTTCTCTCTGATTCATCATCAGTTCTGGTACCGTCATAGCCTTGTGGCATTGCCATGTTCTAGCTTTAAACTAAGTTCTAAAAAAACCAATCCTGATAGAAAATTAATGATTATAAAAGGAATTTTCATCAGATATAATGATGATATTTTCTGAATTGACTTCTGACCTTCAAGCTCAACTAAAAAGAGACTTGGCACAAATCAGATTCCTTCTAAAGAAAAATCAGGGAATGGGATATACTAGAATTGTGGAGATTGGTAAAGAAGTTGGCAAAAAATACAATATCAAACTAGTAGTAAATTTTCCAAAAGAGGGAAGGATTGATGAATTTGACATGTATGGAAGAAGGGATTTGAGTTTGATTATTGATTATGAGCGAAAAAGATTTCCAATAGATAGAGAGTTAATCAAACAAAAAGCAAAAGAGATGCTTGGAGATATACAAACGGAGGATGCATACATGTATGAGGGTAAAGAAGGGGTAAGAGTCTTCACAGATAATTGGAAGATTGACATCTTGCCTCATTCACTACACATCTGGACAGAATTTAATGAAAATGTAACAGCGTTCTGTGATTGGTTAATGGAAAATGTTTACCAGATGAAAAAGAAGGAATAAGTCTTTCAATTAGAGGTTTTCAAGTTCTTCAAGTAATTCTTGGGCATCATAGTTTTCTGGCTCTAATTTCACAATTCGCTTACAACAATCTATTGCCTCATCTTTTTGTTGCAGGGCTAAATGAACATTAGTTTTGAGTTTAAGTATTTCAACATCATTGTTGTCTAGTTGAAATGCTTTTTCATAATATGGAAGTGCTTTTTTTGGTTCTTCTAAAATAACGTAAACACCTCCCATGATAAACATAAAATCAGGATCATTAGAGAATTTAGATTCCAAACGATCTCCTAATTCAATAGCTTCTACATATTCACCTTCGCTGATTAATTTTTTCAGATGGCGTTTTGGATATCTAAAAATACTTACCATTATTGACTCGTTATTTTTTGAAAGATTTTATCAATTTGAATGTAGATAATATCAGGAAGAGATAGTCATAATTCCTTCTTTGATCAAAAATTGAAGGCCTTGAATAAAGGAATCGTCATCAATTGAACCATCAGCCCACCAACCTGCATTGTTTTTTATCCATGATGGAATTTCATTGGTACCACTGCCAGTACCTTGTGTAGTTGGAGGAATCTGCATAATTCCTTCTTTGATCAAAAATTGAAGGCCTTGAATAAAGGAATCGTCATCAATTGAACCATCAGCCCACCAACCTGCATTGTTTTTTATCCATGATGGAATTTCATTAGATTTTTCATCTGAATCTTGAGTGGTTGGTGGAATTACAATAGATTTTTCATAGAGAGGATTCTCATCTATTTCAATTTCTACAGTAACAAATCCACCCATCTTTGCATCAGCGACTTGATATTCTGGTCCTGTACCATGAACAAATATAACATAACGGGCAAGTCCTGCGTCTTCTTCTACTGGGAGAAGAATATGAACCTGACCGAATCCGTTAAACAGTTCTGTTTTTCCAATGTCTTCGGCATATGAACGTAGTATGTTGTCATTCTCATCCACAACCCAAATATCATAATGAAGCTGATCTATAAATTCAATATCATTATACGGATTCATGAAGTTTATTTTCCAGTCAATATTACAGCCTTCCATAGGGAATTCTGGAGCATAATTGTACTGAACCAGTATGGTGTGATCAGGTTTTGTAGTAACATGTTTACCGACATAATTAGAAAATCCTGTAATGCATCCAAACAACTCTTCTTTTGGAATTGTTTCTACAACATCTTTGAAAGGATCATCCATTACATTTTCTTTATAATCTAACAAAGTGTATTGATGCATTATTGGAGCAATGCCTGTGGTAATCCATGTATAAGTTAGTGCTTTAACAGGAAAAGGAAAATCATCTACTATCCATATTTTATTTGTTTGACCACTATACCAACCAACAACAACGGTATCAACAGTTCCCGCAGGAATTGTTATTGTTTCTGTTGTTCTAGGAGTTAATTGAGCACCGCCAATTGCACCTATCTTCCCCCATGCGGGAGATTTGAACGCTTGTGGCCCATGAATTCGATCACCTTCATGTGAGGTAGCAAAAGCAGATAACCAAGCTATGGAAGACTTGTATGCAATAGCATAATGAAAAAGATCATCATCAAATGTTATAGGTTCAGGAGCAGTTGTACCAAGACCCATTGAGCCTTTGATTATTTTATTGCCATCAATGATTACAACTTCTACATCCCACAATGTTTCAGTTTCATATGGTATGATTCCCTTAACCCACATTTTAAATTTAATAGGTGAACAGTCATTAAGATCTATTTCACACAAAGAATACTCAAAATAATCTCCTGCTTTGAGACCTTCACCCAAATACCATGTACCATCAACATCAACACCACCTGCCGTATCAACGCCCTGACCATAAGAGAGATTTGAAAACCCAAAAATAGAGACAATAGTCAAGAACATAAATATAATAATAAATTGATTCACGAGAATAATTACGAAATATCCTAGTTAAACGTTATTCAGATTTGTAAAAAATGAGAAAAATGGATAACGATATGTTATTCAAATAAGCAAATATAGAGGAAAATTTACTTAAACTCAGAAATGTGTGAATGCCCAAAAGTTCACTTGTATGAAGTAGAGTTCAAAATGGATGGAATGACTGTAGTTCCAACGCACAAGAACTGTGGATTTGCACTAGACGGAAAACAAGCTGACAAGTTCCAAAAAGAATTAGTGAAATCTTGGGGCTTTGAGGAAGAAGAAGATTAGTTTAAAAAATAAAAATGAGATTGTAATTAGTTGTCTTATGCTGATAATTGTCCGACAGCTTCTTTACAAACGTCGGTTGCACATTTGCAATCTGCACTACAAATACAATGACCTTGCATTGCACAATCACACGAGTAATCAGGATCGCCGCTATCTGCTTCACAGCCACATGCTTGATCTACCATGACAAACCAGTAATCTTACTTGTTTTAAAAGGTTAGCACAACATACTAGAAAATCACGCTCTAGAGACTATCTCAAGTATATCATTACAGGATTTCTGGACAAGTTCTGATTGTTGTAATAATAGATTAGAATCAGATTCAATATCAAAAGCAATCTTCAGAATATAGATTAGATCCTGTTTCCGGTTCAAAGTATTCTTAATTTTTACAAAATTCTCTTTGTTAATATAACCAAAATAGAAGTAGCAGTCAGAAAGCATTGAATTTTTTAAAAAGTAGTCATGTTTTTGCTGAATAATTTGAGAATGGTTATTTTTTTCAACTAAATCAGAAAATCCAATAGTTGACTTTAGCATACGTTCAAGTAAAGTTGGAGTAGCCCGTTCAATTCCAACTGTTTGAGTGACAACTGAGATATGCTCATTGATTGGACTTTTTCCAAATTTTCGAATCAAGTTTAGCATATGAGAAGGACTTGTTCGTTGGTAGTTCAAAGAAGATATTGCATCAGCTAAATAGTAAGAGGCAGATTTTTGCCAACATGGAGCAAAAACATCAGATGTTTGAATTGCTTCTTTAGTTTTTTGACAACAAAACATAGATTCAATTAAACAATTTTTTGCAAAATCAGTAAAGAGTAAGGAACGCTTTTCGTTGATTTTTGATAATAGCATACGTAAATCCCATGATTCATCTTGAATTATCTGTAGTTTGTCATATTGAAGAAGTTTTTTTGATAGAGTTTCAGACAAGGAAGCGTGATGAATCATTACAAACTCATCTCCAGATTTAACAATTTTTTCTGGTTCTGATTTTTCATCAAAAACAACAATGTCATACTCACATGAATCAAAATGTAAATCAGTAATTCTACAACCACCCAAACCAATTGGAAAATCAGATAATCCATTTTCTGCTACGAATTTTTCAATATCCATGTGATTGGTATATTTGATTTTTCTATAAAGGAATCAACTTACAAAGTTTTACAAATTCATTCAAGCATTTCCTTTAAATTGAGATTGAGATTGTTTTTTATCAGGCTCCTATAGTGTAGTCCGGTTAAGCATTTTGGCTTCTCAAGCCAAAGACTCGGGTTCAAATCCCGATGGGAGCATTACACTTTTGGTTTAATACTAACTCTTGAGAAGATTACAGATTTTTTTATTAGATATGTCAGAATTTGTCTAAAATCATATAATCACTAAGGATGAAAACATAACATGGTCTCAGGTATGCAGTTAATGGAGAAGGTTTTGTTTAAGATAGCAAAACATTGGATTGCAGGTGATACTGTTGATGATGCGTTAATCGCAGCAAAAAGTGCATACAGATTAAGAAGACACGCAATCATAAACAAATTAGGAGAATATCACACATCAAAAAAACAAATCAAAGTAGTTTTAGAAGAATATCAAAAAATTGTAAATTCCTTTAGAAAATGGAAAATACGTGGGGCCATTGCAGTAAAGCCAACACAAATTGGTCTTTCAATTAGTCAAAAAGAATGCAATAGAAATTTTGAGAAAATCATACAGAAAGCTCGTAATGCGCATGTTTTTGTTTGGTTGGACATGGAATCATCTGAACACACAGATGAAACCATAGAAATTTATCATACATTCTTTTCAAAATATGAAAGATTAGGGATTGCCTTGCAAGCCAATCTCAAACGAACGGAAAATGATCTAAATGATTTGATAGGTGTTGGTGCAAAAATTCGTCTAGTAAAAGGTGCATACAGAGAAAAAGCAAACATATCATTCAAAACAAGAAAAGATGTAGACGATAATTTCATAAAACTAATGAAAATATTATTCAAAAAAAGTAATGAATTTGCTATTGCATCACATGATACCAAAATTATTCAAAAAGCACAAAGTCTATCAAAAAAGTATCCCAGGAAATTTGAGTTCCAATTTCTAAAAGGGATAAGAGAAGAATTCAAGTCAGATTTAGTCAAAAAGAAATTTGTTGTTTCAGAGTACATTCCATATGGTGTAAATTGGTTACCATATTCAATTCGACGAATCAAGGAAAGAAAAAGAAACATACTACTACTTGGAAGCTCGTTGATTCAATCACATCGTGTCTGAGTCTGAGATCTCATAAACTGTTGCAAATAGTTTTCACCACCAGCACCTTTTCCAGTGGAACCTGAATTTTTCCATCCAACAAAGGGCTGACTTGAAACCAAAGCTGCAGTAGTTGCACTAGCAAAACGATTAGTGTAAACTACTCCAGCTTGAATTTTTGAAAAAAACTCATCTAACTGTTTTTTATCATTACTAAAAATACCGGCAGTAAGACCATATTCTGTTTGATTTGCAAGCTGAATTGCATCATCAAATTTATCATATTTTTGAATGCATAAAAATGGCAAGAATAATTCTTCTTTTACAAGTTTATGTTCTTCAGGTAAATTTGTAACTATTGTAGGTTCTACAAAATAACCATTTTCAAATTCTGGTGAGGTCAATACTGAACCTCCCGTAAGAATTTCTCCATCTTTCTTTGCCATGTTTACAGCATTTTCAAATTTTGTTTTTGCTTCTTTGTTGATCACAGGACCCAAAAATACATCCATTTTCCATGGCATTCCAATTTTCAAGTTTTTTGTTTTTTCAACAAGTTTTGAAATAAATTGATCTGCAACTTCGTTTTGAACATAAACTCTAGAGCATGCACTGCATTTTTGTCCTCCAAATCCAAAAGCAGCATTCAATACACCATCAGACGCTTTTTCTAAATCAGCATATTTTGTAACAATTACAGGATTTTTTCCCCCCATCTCAGAAATGAAAGGTTTTGAAGTAGATTTTGTAAATTCTTGAAATCCTTTCATCCCCACTTCGCGAGAACCAGTAAATGCTATGCCATCAACATCAGGACTTTCAATCAGAGCTTTTCCTACAATACTTCCAGAACCTGTTACAAAATTGATTGCACCCTCTGGAAGTTTAGGATACAAGATTTTTGCAAACTGAAATGACGATAATGGAGTATCGCTTGCAGGCTTTAGAACTGTAGTGTTTCCTGTGATCAATGCAGCAGTAGTCATCCCTATTGCAATTGCAGAAGGAAAGTTAAACGGAGCAATTATTCCCCAAACACCATAAGGTTTCATGATTGTTTGTGTTTTTTCATGAGGGTTTGGATGAAAAGTATGTTTACAAAATCCATCATTTTTTTCTAGTTGTAATGCATAAAATCTCATAAAGTCAATGGTTTCATCCATATCTCCCATAGATTCAATACGATTCTTTCCATTCTCAAATGTCATTATGGCTGCCAAAAAGAATTTTCTGCTGGAAAAAATATTGGCGCAGTCTCTGAATATTTCAGCTCTTTTTTGATATGTAGTATTACTCCACTTTTCAAATGCATTTTTTGCACAAGATATAGCATTTTGTGTGTCATCTGCAGATGCTTTTGGAAATTCTGCTACGGCAATTCTAGTATCTGAAGGGGAACTAGCTGTAAAACAATCATCAGAATAGACTTCTTTTCCGTTAATTATTAAGGGATATTTTTTTCCAAGCTCTTTTTGTACTTCGTCGATTGCCTTGTCAAAATCTGCATGAAATTTATCGGCAGAGTTACTGACTATTGCCTTGCCCCATGTGTATTCATTTTCAAATTCAGACAAGTTATGTTTCACCTGATGAGTAAAGCACCTCAGAAATTATCCTAGAAGCCAAATGAGATGTTCGATCTTTTACATCAAAGCTTGGACATACTTCCATAATATCCATGCCTACAATTCCTTTCTTGACTATTTCTTTTAACAGATAAACCGCATCGGTACTGTTCAAACCCATTGGGACCGGAACAGAAACACCCGGAGCATATGCAGGATCAACACAATCCATATCAAATGAAACATACACTTTATCTCCCAATCTATGTAGTACTGAATTTGTTACTAGTTTGATTCCATGCTTCTGTATATCAGAAGGAGTAATTACTTCAAGATGGTATTTTGTGATATTATCCAATTCTTCTTGTTCTGGAGTTCTAATTCCTATTTGAACACTAGAGGCAATTTCAATATTTGAAAGAACATCATTTACAACAGAGCCATAGTAGTTTGTAGTTGAACTTACAAAGTCAGGATGAGCATCAAAATATACCAAAGAAATTTTTCCGTGTCTTTTTGCCAATGTATTAATTATTTGTCTAGAAATAGAGTGATCACCTCCAATGGAGATAGGGATTTTTGAAGATGCAGAAATTTTATCGTAGATATTTTCGATTTGAGACCGATTAATATTTCCGATATCATGAACTTTTTTTTCAGAGCCTTGAAAAGGACGCCCAAGAGAGATTTTCCCGTCCCGTTCAAAAGAGTCACGAAGATTAGATATTTGACGAATTTTGAATGGTGCTTCTTCGGTTCCTTTTCTTAATGCATGTGATTCGGATTCATCAGGAATGCCAACTATGACAAATTCTGCGTCATCAAAATTTTCAGTGTTAGCCCAACAAATTTTTTCCATGATTAGTTTACAATATTACTAAATTTGTATTTTTCATTCAAAAATTTCAAGATAGTTTCTTTAAATAACAAAATCAAGGCTCATTATTATTGAGTCTAAGAGAAATTGAACTCCAAGAAGAATATCGTTCAGACAGAAACGACATTGCATCAGAATTTTTCTTTCCTTGCCTAAGTAATTGTGTTGAATATGATAGGTGCGTTGACTTTTTGTCGATTCAGACGTTAGCCACAATATCTATGGCATTTGATAATTTTGTTATAGGTAAGGCAAAATTAAGAATTGTTACAGGCCACAGATTTAGAGCAACAGATCTTAATATATTTACAAAAATCTTTGATGAAAAATACACGAAATCGTTTGAAGGAAAACAAATCAAAAATACCAAAATTGAGAAAATTGCAGAATTTTTTGACAGTGGTCAAATTGAACTAAAGATTGCAATCCCAAATTCAGAACAAGTTGCAAATTCATTCTCAGAAAGAATCGGAATATTTAGGGATGAGCATGATCAAATTGTTGCATTTACTGGTACTTCTAGTGAATCATTTTCTACTCAAACAACAGATTTTGAATCCGTAGATGTGTTTACGTCATGGAATG
>Ga0208748_1001502_pt1 | contig 10411 bp, 7 predicted proteins | sample Knorr_S7_td_Bott_FD_185599 | JGI IMG/M metagenome (GOLD analysis project Ga0208748, IMG submission 185599) | Marine microbial communities from Southern Atlantic Ocean transect - Knorr_S7_td_Bottom_ad_4513_LV_A (SPAdes) (version 2) | ecosystem: Environmental > Aquatic > Marine > Oceanic | place... | reverse complement strand
ACAAAGTCTAGCGGAACGATGCGTGAAGGATTAGGTTCAATAAGTTTAGGTTAAGCTTTTGCGACTTTCATCAAGTCACGCATATTAATTTCCATTCCAAATCTTTCTTCATTCTTTTTCATATATCTAAATATGGAAAGAAGGTCAGGCAGCATTCTTAACAGATTGAATTTATTGTGTAATTTAGTTCTTATAAAATTGAAAACTTTTCCATAGATCTTGAAATATTCATCAACTTCTTTCTCATAACTTTCATTATCACCAAGATTTTTAACAAAAATGTCTGCACACATCATACTTGGAATGATTCCCTCACCAAGTAATGGATAGACAGTTCCTATAGATTCGCCTACTCCAACAACTTTTCCTTTGTAAAATGGTTTGCACATATTTGGCGTAGCAAGTCTTATGGGTCGACCTACAGTTTTTGTTACCTTACCTCCATACTTCTTAAAGAATTTGTTAGTTTCTTCTACGTGTTGTTTGTTATAGTCACCTGCACCAATATGTGCAAGGTTCTTACCCATTGGAAAATACCAAAAGTAACCTGACATATGAGGAAATGGTTTTATGTAAAAGTCATCAAAGGGCACTCCATTTTCATATTCAATTTTGTATTCATATGTAGGCAGACAGAAGTCCTGTTCTAATTTTGGTAAATAAATTCGATGAAATCCTGTGCAGTCAACTATAATGTCAAATTCTGATTCTAATTCCTCTAGTTTTTTATTTACTCCAAAATGAACTTCAGAATCCTTGATGAAATCCTTAATCAAACTCAACTTTTCGTATGTACATAATCCATGTAACCCAATTTGAAATCTTTCTTGGTTATGCATATCAACATACATTTTTTTACCATCATGCACAACATATTTTTCAAAATCAATACCTGATTTCTTGCATAAATCTATCATAGTAGATTTGATGGATCCCCACGCACAAATTGAGTCATGTTTAACCTCATCCATTCTTTCAAAACCTACCACCTCATGGTCATTTTTCAATCTAGAAACTAGATAACTGCCGGCTACTCCCATACCCATAACAGCGATTTTCATTCTAAATCAAACTAATTTTAACAAAATAAATACCATCTCTATTCGATTAGTATGGCTGGCTTGAAGGGTCTAGCGGCTTTTGCTTTATTTTTAGGATCATATTTTTCAGAGTCTGATTCGGAAAAAACACTAAGCTCAACATCATAGTCATTTTTTACAAGTGATGATAATTCTGAACTAATTATTTGCTTTTCATCTATTTGACCAACATTCATTCTTCCCTTTCTTAGTTCAACAGGTTCTGATAGAATGTCGTTGAGTGTTTTTTTTACAAAATCAGGATCTTTTTTGATTTGCTCTGTTTCCTTATTTGCAATTAATGATTTTATGATTGTACCTATGTTCGTTTGACCATCTAGCACATTTTTAAGAATTGAATTATAGGCTTTAGATTTCCATTGTTCTGCAGTGTAAATTGTAATTTTTTTTGGCGAAATTTTGGTTACTTTTAGAATATTGTTAATGTCTTCAATAATTGATTTTAGCAACGTTTCAGTTTGAATTGATTTTGAATCAATTTCTATTCCAATAGATGAAGGCCATGTTGATTTTGAAGCTAATTCTGAATTGCCTAGTTTTTCCCATATTTCTTCTGCTATGTGTGGGGCAAAAGGCGAGAGCATTAAAACTCTGGACGACAAAATTTTGTGAAGAATTCCAGAAATATTTGTTCTTTGTTTTGATTTTGTTCTTTTAAGGTACCATTGCAGTTTAGAATCAAAATCATACAAAATATGGTGCAATGCTTCTCTAAACCTAATCTTATCCATTGATTGGCTTACATTGAGGGCTAAATTTTGTAACATACTAAGTATCCATTTGTCTTCCGGTTCTAGTTCTGGAATTTCTTCCGCTTTAGTTTTGGTAGAATTTTCATACATCGATTCAAGTTTGTTTTTAATTCCATTAATTGCTTCAACATTAAAATCAGCATCTTGTAATAATTCTGCAGAAATTAAAATTGTTAGACGTATTGGATCAGCACCATGTTTTCTTACCGCATCTCTTAGCGGAATAATATTTCCCATCGACTTTGACATTTTCTTTCCTGCCATTAAGACTGAACCATTGACAACAATTTCTTGCGGCCAATTTTCCTCTGGAAAAAGTGCAACATGATTTAAAACAAAAAATGTTAGATGATTTGGAACAAGATCTCTACCAGAGTGTCTAGAATCAACTGGATAAAAGTACAGAAATTCATTTCGAATTTCTTCTAATTTTTCTTTTGTAATGTTTATTTTATTTGCAATTTCTCCTGAATCTTTTTTTCCATAAAAAACATAATCAAAAAATTCGTCAGTTAGATCATTTCCATTAATTTCTTTTTTGTTAACATATTTCGAGATAATATAGAATGCCATGTAAATAACAGAATCAGCCAAACTTTCAACCAACCATTCCTTGTCCCAGGGAATTTTTGTTCCTAATCCATGCTGCCTTGCACAAGCCCTTTCTCTAAGCCAATCAAGAACTTTATCAAACTCAGAACGTATTTCATTAGGAAGAATATTCATTCCCTCAAAGCATCTATGAGCCTTTTGTTTCCAGTCTTTATTTGAATAATCTAAAAACCATTGATTACTTAATAATTTCACAACGCATTCAGTTCCACAACGACATTTTACTGGAGAATTTGTCAGTTCTAATAGAATATCAGCACTTCCAACTTTTGTGATCCATTCTTTAATCTCGTCTTTTGCTTCAGAAATTTTTTTTCCTGCAAATTGTTTTGTATTATTCGCTAGAATTCCATCATAGAATTCTTTTGAGTAGATCTCTTTTGTGGCTTCTTCTAATTTTGGGTCATCTTGGTGTGAAATTCCCATCTTTTCTACAATGTCTTTTGCAGGAATGTTACCAAGACCTTCTGTATTTATCATAGAAATTGGTTCAATATTTTGAATATTCTTTAGAAGATCGTTGTTGATTGATTTGTTTTTTCCAGATTTGGAATCTAGTAGAGCTTGGTAATCAAACGGTGCATGTGCAGGAACAGACATCACAATTCCTGTTCCATTATCACTTTTTACAAAACTGGCTGGTAAAATCAATACTGAATCAGAACTATGTGGAGCTTTAGCACTTTGGCCAACAAAGTCACTTCCCAAAATGTCTTCTATCACTTCAATTTTTTTTCCTAGGAACTCTAGTTTCCGTGCACATTCTGGGCTAGTGATCCAAATCTCATCATTCACTTTAATTTTTTGATACACAACTTGAGGATTTATCCAGATATTTGTTACCCCAAATAATGTTTCAGGTCTTAATGTAGCGACAGGAATTTTTATTCCGTTCAAATCAAATTTAATGACAATGTATTCCGTGAAACCAGGTTCTACATCCCCAAGTGTGTCATGCTGTGAAACTGGATTTTGATCCTTTGGACACCATCCAACAGGATGTGAACCTTGCACAATGAGATTTTTTTCTTTTAGATTTCTAAATTGCCACTCTATGAATTTTTGATAAGCAGGATCAATTGTAGTAAATTCTCTTCTCCAATCAATCGAGTAGCCCATCTCAATCATGCCTGATTTAATCTCTTCATGAAAATAATCAGCAATCTTTACAGGCTCCACAAATTCCTTAATTTTATCTTCAGGAACTTTGTATAACGTTTTGAAACCTTCAATTAATTCCGCATCGTTTGCTTCTACTCTTTTTGCCATACCAAGAATGGGTGTACCAGTATAGTGAAATCCCATTGGAAATAACACATTAAATCCTTTCATTCTCAAATATCTCGAATGAACGTCTGCAATGGTGTATGTTCTACCATGACCTATGTGCTGTGGTGAGTTTGGGTAAGGATATGCTACGGTTATGAATTTTTTTTCTTTATTGTTAGGGTCAATTTCATGATCATTATTTTCTAACCATTTTTTTTGCCATTTTTTATCAATTGCACTCCAATCTATTTCCATAATTTTACACTTCCAAAACCATTGATTTTACTTTCTCTATTGCATCATTTTTTTTAGATTTGTCCTTTCCTCCTCCCTGAGCAAACCTTTGGTTACCCCCGCCAGCTCCTCCAAGTATTTCAGATACAATTTTTGCAATATCTCCTGCTTTTTTGTCATTTGCAGCTTGATCGCCTGAATAAATTATTGCTCGAATTTTATCTTCATCTTCAAAAACACCACAGTAAACCATCCATGGATCCTTTTCGATCAGTTTTTCTCCCAAACCAATATGAAAAAATTCATCATATTGATCACTGGTTGCACAACAAAAGTTTGGTTTTCCAGTCTCTGTAATATCAACAACGATTTCATCTACAATGGTTGAGCCAATTTTACTTTGAATTATACTTTCAACTAAAAGTGGAAACTTTTCTCTTAATTCTTGTTTTTGTTCCTGTCTTTTTTCTTTTAATTCAGTTTTGTCTTTTAATTCAGATGATTTTTTTATCAAGTCAGCATCATGCCGCTTAACATAATCTAGAGCAGTATCTCCTGAAACAAACTCGATTCTCACCACACCGTCTTGAATTCTTTTTGCTCTTGTAATTTTTATTAGTTCAATCTCATCTGTTTGCTTAACATGCGTTCCACCACATGCTTCTATGTCAAAATCCTTAATTGAGACAATTCTAATTGATTTTACTGGAACAATTCCTCCTTGATATATTTTAAATCCATATTTTTGCTCAGCAGTTCCTCTATCAAAATTCTCAATTGTCACCGGTATGTTTTTCTCAACTACAGAATTAGCTAGATCCTCAATTTTTGTAATTTCATCATCAGTCAAAGCGGAATGATGTGTTATGTCTAGCCTTGCATGATCTTCTTCTTTAAATGCAGAATGTTGCCAAACCCACGATCCTAAAACGCTTCGGGAGGATGAATTGAGAATGTGTGTGCTGGTATGATTTTTTGTGATACCATCTCTTCTTTTCAAATTAACAACACATGAGACAATATTCCCTTCCTTTGGAATACCATTTTTGAGTTCATGTACTATGATATTACCATGTTTGCTTACATCAACAACTTCAAAGTTTTCAATTGTTCCGTGATCTGGTTCTTGTCCCCCACCTCTTGCATAAAATGAAGTTTTATCCAACACTACATACTTGTCAAAGGATTTTAGGACCTTAGCATCAAACTCTTTTGGGTCATCACCATAATACAAAAGTTCAGTTTCTGGTAACCCTTCTAATGAAACTTGGTCTTGTTCTTTTTGCTTCTTTGATTGATGCAATTCAGATAATTTACTATAAAATGTAGATGGAATATCAGAAATTACCTTCATTTCCTTTAGATAATCAGGTGTTACGCCATCAGATTCGTACAGTCTAATCAAGTCATCAACTGTAGGCTTTTGATTTAATTTACTTACAATTTTTTCCATTCTTAATTTTGAATTTTCATATCTACCTGATTCGATTCCAATTATCGTCTTGATATCTTCACGTGTTTTTTCTAGTTCAGGATATGTGTTTTTAAGATAATCAATTTGTGCATCAACCATCTCGTTCATGTCAAATTTTAGCGATAATCTATCCATTGTAGATATAATTCTTCGAAGCATCATTCGAAGATTGTATCCTCCACCAACATTGCTTGGTAAGGCACCGTCTGATATTGCAAAAATCAGCGTTCTAATGTGATCAACAATTAAATAAACTCCCTCAAGAGGTGTTATGATTTTATTTATCTGTTCATCTGAAAGACCAGCTGATTTTATTGCATGTTTTCTAACCTCAGATAAATCACTAAATTGTTCTAAGTGTTTTGCAATTTTCGTAAAGTATGTAACTAAAAGTTCATCATTTGTATCAATTCCTGCTTGCTGTAGTAGGTTGTTAGTAATGGGTCCAAAGCAGCAATCATACGCGGTTGGTGTTCCCATTGTAAGCCAGGCAAATCTCTCTAGACCTGCTCCCATATCGATAATTTGTTGGTCTAATGTTTTGTAGTTCGATAAATCTCCTTGAAATTCAGTGAATACTGCATTACCAAGTTCCAATCCCTTTACAAAAAATTCTAAAGAAGAACCAAACGAACCACCGCCTTCCCACACATCTTCCACAAAGACAACTTCCTTTTTATCAACTCCAAATTGTTCTGTAAGTAATCTGTAATCCAAATCGACACATTCATCTTTCCAATATCCATTAGAATTTGGAATGCTATGCTGTCCAATCATACAAAAGCTTGAAAAGTGTCGCCCAGTAACACCCACATTTTCTAAATCTTTGAATCTGAGACAAGTCTGTGGAACGACAAGTGGGTTTGCAGGAAATTCAAAGACAACTTTACTTCCCATCACTCTCTGAAAGTCAACAATTGATGCAATTGTAAAATATAGATCATCACGCCATCTACAAACAACGGGATATCTATTCACAGATGTATGTCCATTTTTTACAAAAAATGATTCAACTTCCTTCCATGCTTGTGTATAATCAAATCTTTTTGTTGTTGGTGGATTTCCTATAAATGAATACGTATCGTCAGAATGATCAGGACAGTTTACACGATTCTCATCTATGGTCCAATAGAATCGCTTGCATGTTGCGCATGATTTGCGCTCAAATTTTTCATCATCAAATAATTTTACCTTGTAGTATCGTTCAGGATCAGTAGAAAATTTTGAAAGAATTTCTTTTTTATCCATTTGAAATGTTTTCGGCTGACCGATATTAAGAATTGTCTATTGCAATAAATTAAATAGAATACAGCCAGATTTAGATCATGCTTGGACTTGGAAAAAAAGGTCTTCCTAAGGAAGGAGATTTTATTTTTGCTAGACAACCAGATGGCGAATACAACAAAATAATTTTTGGTGCAGTTACTGGCATTCAGGGTACAAAAATTGGAGTTAATGGAATTATAATTAATCCAGTTGGATTAAAGAACAAAATTGAACAAGGAAAGGCAGGCGCACGATCTATTGAAATTTTAAAAAATCCCAATCCTGATAATTGTATTCAGATGCTAATTTACCGTATTGAACATGATAACTTTAACGAAATTATAGATCTGAATAAGCATCAAGTTTTAGAACTTCCCAATAGAGTGTATGCAACTTTAGAAGGATGGATCCGTGAGTCTTTATCCGAATTGGTAAATAATGTACTTTCCCTTCCACCTGGGTCTGAGAGAGATGAAGCAAAACGTATTCTAAAACAGCGGATGGACACATTGTTTGACAAGAGTTTGAAGAGGACGCTCTATTCAGTTTGCAGAAGTCTGAAAATTCTAAATTAAATTACAATTTGCTGTAATTCTCCATAGTTTTATATTATCCACTTCGAAAAAAACGGTACTATGGAATATGTTTACGCTGCATTGATGCTTCATAAGCTAAAGAAGGAGATTACTGAGGAAAATGTCACTTCAATAGTCAAATCATCTGGTGCAGAAGTAAATGAGGCAAAAGTGAAATCACTTGTAGCATCTTTGGCTGATGTTAATATTGAAGATGCAATAAAGGCCGCTCCAGTTGCAGTAGCCGCTGCACCAGCAGCAGTAGCACCAGCAGAAGGTGGAGAAGGCAAAAAAGCAGAAAAGAAAGATGAAGCAGCAACCGGCAAGTCTGAAGATGCAGCAATGGAAGGTCTTTCATCCTTATTCGGCTAATTCTATATTATCAATTGCAGATCCAATTCTATGTTTAATGTTATTTACTAGATTGTTGTTGTAATTGTATTGGTTGAATTTTCAACTCCAATCGAGGCATTCATCTATATTTTAGATCTTTTTGGAACTATGGCATTTGCTGTAACTGGCGCATTCAAGGCTATTGAGCACAAAGCTGACATCGTTGGCATAATCATTTTAGCTACAATCACTGGTGTTGCAGGTGGCACAATTCGTGATGTTGTATTAGGAAAAACACTTCCAAATTCATTGATTGATCCATCATATGTTATAATTACTGTAATTACAGGTATTATCATATTTCTTCTACATTCTAGACTTAGTAAACATTGGAATATTTTCTTAAAATTTGACGCAATAGGTCTTGGTGTTTTTACTGTAATAGGAGCCACATTTGCATACAATTTGTTCGGAATGAATCTTCTCATCATAGTTCTTGCTGGAATGTTGACTGCAATAGGTGGAGGCATACTTAGAGATATTTTTGTAAATCAAACTCCAATAGTATTCATCAAGGAATTTTATGCCAGTGCAAGTTTCATAGGCGTGATTGTGTTCTATTTTGTTTTAATGTTTAGTGATCAACTTTATGCTGCAACTATTTTGGGAATAGTAGTTACGACTAGTTTAAGATTAGTTGCAATGAAATACAATTGGAATTTACCTAAAGTTAGAGGTAGTACTTAATCTACTAGTGGCGATTTTTCCATTGGTATCTATATTCTTCCTCAAATAGATCTTTCTTAATCTCATCTGTTTTTAGGATCTTTTTTCTATATTTTTTTAACAGACAATTTTTACACACACAATCACCATCATCGATCTCATCCTTTGATAATTTTGGTAAGCTGGCACACCAACAGGTAACAGCATCTTCTTCACAGATAAACGAACTTCCACATTCGGAGCATTTTTTTTCCAATATATCTTACATCTAATCATCGACTATCTAAAAGAAATTAAAAATCATAATCATCCTTGATACCACCCTTTAGTTGATTATCAACTGCATCAGCCTTGGCATCTAATTCACTTAAATCTCCCAATTTTTGATATGTTAGTTTTTCCAGAGTTTGAATAATGCTTTTTGCCGCTCTATATTGCGGAATATTTGGTTCTAAGAGTTCTCCATACAATCCCATTCCATTAATTCCATTAAGCTTCGCATACCCCAGTATAAGCCCATTAAATCCTGTGATGACAGATTCCTGTGGTGTGGTCTCTATACCAAGTCTTTGGATTTGATCTAGGAGACTCTTCGATGTAGTTGTAACATATGTAGTTGGATGTTTACCAAACTGTTTGCTGGTATGGAATCCACCAACCGTGTAGATGAATTTTGCATCATATTTTTTGGCTATGTTAATCACATCTTGACATAATTCATTCAGCTCATCGTTTTGTTGTGGTTGTCCTGGACCACCACCAAATATTATAAAATCATTACCAAATCTGTATTCCCACTTTTCTTCAGGTATCTCTATGAAGCCACCTCTGTCGTAAACATATGGCGGTCTAGTAGATTTTACATGGCGGAATGGAATAGTGTCTAAGCTTTTGTTAATAAAATTAACAACTATACTTCCAACGTTGCCCATATCCTGCATTGCAGCTATAACTAGTGGTTTTCTAATCTTTGGCTCTGATTTATTTATGAATTCCAAACTAGACATTACTTAGTACATTCAACACTTTATTAGGAATATCTTTAAGCCTAGAAACTCCCAACGTTCTCTCAAATCCCAAGTATTTCAAATTTGTCGCAATTATTGTAGCGTTACGTGTATCTCTGCCAACTCCAATTGCTACCATTTTAATCCCAAGCGATTTGAACGATTTAACCATAGAACGAGCAGCAAACGTGTCCGACGGTTCTCCGTCAGAAAGCGTCAGAAAGATGTCTGGTTTTTTAGAATATAGAATTGGATAGAGCTTATCGTAAACTTCAGCTAAAGGCGTTCCACCATTAGCTGGAATTTGGGCAAGTCTTTTTGCACACGAATTATTCCATTTAAGACCATCTGGTTTGACAAGCCAACACATTACTTGTCTTTCAGTAGTATTGAATGCATATACTGAAAATTTAATCTTCAGAAAGGCTAAGACTTCACATAATGCTAGAGTAGCTTTTTTGTAATCTGTTTGTTGATCAGCAATACTCGATGAGTGATCAAGCAGAATTACAATGCGCGTTCTAATTGATTTCTTTAAATCTCTAATAAATGGTCGGTCATATCCCTCAAGATAAGCGTCATTGTCAAATTCATCTCCTGTAGAAAAGTGATATTCTTTCCATCCTGTTTTCCATTCTTTAAACTTGGCTTTCAAATTATTGATCAAGTCTTGGTCATAAATTTTAGTCTCATCAACATTAGATTGATCTGGTATTTGGATGCCGATAGATTTTGTATTCAAACCTTTTTTCTCGTTTTTCCTATTTTCCGTTTTTATTATTTTGAATTCATCAAGAACAGTTTTTCCTTCTAAAACATTTTTTGAATCAAATTTGCTAAAATCATCTTTTCTTGATTTTGTAACTTGTTTCATTGCTTTAGCCAAATCATTAGGAGTTATTGCTAATCCAGGACCTTTTAGTGGAACTGAAAGTGGAATAGAAATCAATGCATCCAAATCCAAAATCTTTAAAATTTCTGGTATCTTTGATTCAATCCAGGATGTACCGTGATCTTTCTCCATTGATTCGCCTAGAATATGCTTTGCGAGTTCTACTGCTTT
>Ga0208748_1001474_pt1 | contig 10549 bp, 10 predicted proteins | sample Knorr_S7_td_Bott_FD_185599 | JGI IMG/M metagenome (GOLD analysis project Ga0208748, IMG submission 185599) | Marine microbial communities from Southern Atlantic Ocean transect - Knorr_S7_td_Bottom_ad_4513_LV_A (SPAdes) (version 2) | ecosystem: Environmental > Aquatic > Marine > Oceanic | place... | reverse complement strand
GGCCTTCGAGCCCGGAGATGGTGATCCGAAAACTGCCGTTGTCGCTCGGCGGGGGTTCAGCGGGTGGGAATTGCGAGTTACGGGAGAACGCGCTCACTCTTCGACTGTCTTTTCCAAAAAGACGGGATATGGCTCGATTTTCGAGGCGGCTAGAATATTGACCCGATTCCAGGAGGACCTGGCGGGCGAAGAACTGTTGACCTTCAATCCGGGCGTCATTCTTGGCGGGACGGCCATCGAGTACGACGCGGAACATGACCGGGGAACAGCTTTCGGAAAAACGAATGTAATTTCGGAAACCACCCTCGTTGCGGGAGACCTGCGGGCAATTTCTCCAGAACAGAGAGACCGCGTAAAGAAACAGATGGAAGCAATTCTCAGCGATAATCTACCGAAGACCCAGGCCACGATAACGTTTCGGGACAGCTATCCACCCATGGGGATGACAGAGGGCAACACGAACCTGCTTGGCCTGTTCAGCCAGGTCAGTCAGGATGTCGGGTACGGGCCCGTCACTGCTGTCGACCCTAACGAAGCCGGCGCCGCTGACATATCATTTGCCGCTCGCCATGTGGACATGGCCCTCGACGGACTTGGAATGATGGGTGAGGGCACCCACACGACGAAAGAATGGGCCGATCTAAGCACGCTGCCCATGCAGACCATTCGTACGGCTGTGCTGATGCACCGCCTTGCTCGCTCATGGGGTGAGAAGTAGGAAACGCACCTGTCGCGCGCAATCCATGCTGCTGGACTGGAGACGGTTATTCGCTTTTCAGGCTGTCGACCGGGTCAGCCAACGCGGCAGATATCGCCTGAAAACTGACCGTGCTCAACGTTATGATCAAAGCGATCACGCCGGACAACAGAAACACTCCCGCACCGATCGATACCTGATACGCAAACGTTGACAGCCACTGCGACATCACGTAGATGGTTTAAGGCGAACCACGGAATGACCTTTCACGCGTACAGCCGCTCACGGCGACTGGGAAAAGCATTGGGACACATGAAACAGGGACAGACCGTCACGCAATCTGCGTTCGAACATGGATATGAATCACTTGCTGGATTCAGCGACGCTGTCAGGAAGTTGACTGGATTGAACGCTTCCGCTGCGGCGGACGCTCCCATTGTATATCTGGACCGCTTGCAGACGCCTGTCGGACCCATGTTGGCCGGTGCGACCGATGAGGCGATTTGTCTCCTTGAGTTCATCGACCGGCCCATGTTACCGACTCAGCTCGAGCGCATTCAAAAGAGATTTCAATGTGTTTTCGTTCCGGAAGCGAACCGTCTCATCCAGCAACTTGGCGGCGAACTCGAGTCGTATTTCGAAGGCAGCCTGAGCCGATTTACGGTGCCCCTTTCCTTTCCCGGCACCGATTTTCAGCAACGTGTCTGGAATGCACTGTTGACAATTGAACACGGAACGACCGTTTCATATCTGGATGTTGCGCGGCTGATTGGCGATCCAAAAGCGGTTCGGGCCGTCGCACGGGCAAACGGTGACAATCGCATTGCCATCATCATCCCGTGCCACAGAGTAATTGGGTCCGACGGATCGCTGACCGGATACGGAGGCGGTCTGTGGCGAAAGAAAAAGCTGCTGGGTATCGAATCGGGAGCGGTAGAACTCGAGCTTTTCGATTGAGGAATCGGTCCCTGTTCGCAGATCCGACTACTCTTCGATCATCGCAGACAATTCAAGGGTCGGATGCTGACCTGGCGCGGTGACTACGTTCAGCACCTCGAAGGACAAGTCGATGCTTTCAATACGCGTGATGGTTTTTACCAGCAGAATGGTAGTGTGGTGGGGCGCAACGGTCAGGATGTCAGCGACGTTGTGAAAACGGTACGATGAGCTGTTTTTCAGCGAGTATTCGGCGTCTGAGCTGTTCCACAATTCAACCCGAAGGACAGAAGTATCCCCCCCGTAGCGTGCGCTAGAAACCGATATTGAAGCTTCGACCAGAGGTAAAACATGTTCTTCGCGGCCAATCAACGTGTTCTGGTACCAGGCTGCTGTTCTGCGGGCATTCAGAGCGTCGAGGAGTCCCTGTTTTGAGCGCTCCTCAGCAAAAATGATCGTAATTGGACGATGACCGCCCTCCGCAACGCGGTACTGCCAGTCTACCAGGCCGTGAATATCGGACGTCCCGATGATTGCGAGATTGTATTTCAAAGCAATTTCCAGGGCTTCGTCTGAGTAAGTGACATCATTCACTACCTCAATACCACTGACGTAGCCTTTTTCAATCAGTTCAATGTTTGTCTCCTCCAGGCGGGCAATGCCGTCCTTGCGCTGGGAGGTCCAATTGGGGTGATCCATGAAGCTGAACGCGCCCTGTCGATGGGCCTCAGCATAGGCTTCTGTCGCGTCTTCGACGACCAACGCATTGGCATCCTGGATGAAGATCGCGTTGCCGTGTCCGTGCGGCAGATCTCGCGTGATCTCGGAGCCGCGTATGACAATAAGACCACTCTCGCCGGCAGACCCCAGAGCGATGTCAAACGCCCTGTTTCGATCTGGGTGCGGAATGTCGGATTTGTGGGGCTGATATTCGAGATGCTCGGTGATCGCAATACAATCCAATCCGTCCCGCTGTGCTTCCTGGACGCGGATGTTGGGCCAGACCGAACCATCGGAAAAGACGGAGTGCATGTGCAGGTCACACGTGAGGCTTAAATACTCGGCCGTGTCGGGGAAATCGATGACTCGGCTGCTGGAGTGGCTATGGGAATTCTGTCCGAGGACAGTAAGAGGGAATGCGAGTACTGCGAAGAGGCCAAAGAGGCCAAAGAGGCCAAAGAGGCCGAAGTGACGTTTCATCTTGCGTGTCGTTGCGTTGAACTGTTGCCTGTAATGTCCTGAAAAATCTGTTGGAATGTACGCGGGCAATCCACCCTTACGAGAAAAAGACCATCACGCTACTTCGGCTTCCATCATGGATTTCCGCCAATCTCGGTAACCGACCACGCACAGAATCAGGAAAATGAAATACTGTCCGGAAAACAGGTACAGGCCCTTAAGGGCATAGATGACGATTGCCACGACGTCGATAACGAACCAGTAGATCCAGTTTTCGAGTCGCTTTTGGGCCATGAACCACATACCAACCAGGCTCGCAACCGTGGTGAAGGCGTCGCCGAAAGGAAACGCGGCGTTGGTGTTCGTACTCATGGTCCAGCCCCAGATGACTGTGCCGACTGCTGAGATTACGATCCATTTCACGTTGTGAAGCCAGGACATCCTTGAGACCGGTAGAATAATCTCTTCACTCCTCTTTCCACTCCAATGAATCCAGCCGTAGATGTTCATGCCGAAATAGTAGACGTGCAGAATCATGTCGGAGTAGAGAAACGAATCGTAAAAAACGATCGCGGCCAGGGACACCGATATCAGTCCTGTGGGCCAGCACCAGATATTCTGTCGCGTGACGAGGTAAACGCTTATCAGACCGGTTAGCGCGGCAATTGCCTGAATCAGGATCATCTGGAGGGCACGTCGATGATGAGAGGGTTATGACCGGTAACTTCGAATATTTTTCTGACACCTCTTGCGGGTATGACGACAGTGCTGGTATTAACCAAGGGATGGCACCTAACGGATTCGGCTTCCCAGATGGCTGAATCGACGACGACTTCAACCGCATTTTCGATATCGTTGATGACACCCATGAGTGTGACTGAACCTGGATCGACGCCAAGGTACTTGAGCAGACGCTCGGGCGAGGCAAAACTGACTCTTCCGTGCCCTGTTAGGTCTCCAAGTGCTCTGAGATCGACACTTTTGTCGTGAGGGAGGATGATCAACACGTGCCGTCGGCCCCTCTTGTCTCTGACAAACAGGTTCTTCGTTCTTTTTCCGTGATCGATCTTGACCAGCCTGGTGACCTCTTCGACCGTGAAAACGGCGGGATGATCAAATCGCTCGAATTCAATCTGATGTCTCTCCAGAAAGGCTATGGCCGCGTTTTTACGTTGATCCGACATAAGAAACGAGGCCGATCGACAGGCCTAGTTGATACTGAAATCGATGTCCGAGGAATCCTCGAGGGGGCCCGCGAAAATAGAAAAATAGATCCACAATGTGGCCGCCAAAAAGAGACCCTGGGAAATCAGGATGATTCCGAGGCCCGAGAGGACGCCGACATTGTCATGGAGGTCGAACGTGATCGAGCGACTTTCGTCTGACATCCATACAAAGACAACGAGAGTTGCGCTCGTAACCAGAGAGAGGAAAAACAGTTGGATGCGAGCGATCCAACGCCAGAAAGTGCTCGGATCGAGTAGAGCCATGCCCAGGGGCAGGAGGAGGGAGTTGTAATCGACCGCGTTAACGGAACCCGCAGACAGATCCATGCCGAATCGAAGAGTGGCAAACAGACCGAAAACAGTACAAATGATTCCAGCAATCGTAGTGTGTCGAGGGGCTATGGGATTCATGGTTGGGTAGTTTTTAATGGCCGGGGCCGCAGGCCCCGGCCTTCAGTGGTTAAAATGAAAATTTTACGTCAATCGTGCAGTCACCGCGGCACCAACAGGTGAACACGTTGACATCATATTCAATCAATCTCCAGGGGAATAATCGATGGACTCTACGTCTCGCGACACAACTTCAAGGAGGTAATCAATCTCGCCGTTTTCGTTTGGCTCAAGAGCCGTCATATACGTTTTCTCAACCAGATCCAGCGAACGCAGCGCAAGGAGAGCTTCGTCCAACAACACAGACAGTCGGGTGACCGCCTTTTCTTTATAGAGACGGGAGCTGAGGCGGCGCAACAACGAAACGAAGGATTTCGCCAGCCGAACGAATGTTCAGCGGGAACAGAGGAGAGATAGAAGGGAAAACGAAGCGGTGCTTACCACTCGTGCACGTCCTGATCGACGACCTGAGAAGGACAACCCACGACTAGTGGGTCTGGTACCATTACCACATCCAGCTCCTTTCCAGGGTAGTCCAGATGGTACAGAAAATGATTCATGCAGTTGGTTCGAGCACGCTTTTTGTCATCCGATTTGATGATCGTCCAGGGAGCGTCCGCCGTATCGGTATGAAAAAACATGTTCAACTTGGCTCTCGTGTAATCATCCCACTTATCGCGCGAGAGTCGATCTATGTCGCTCAACTTCCATCCTTTGAGAGGATCAGTATCTCGTGAAAGAATTCGGGCGGTTTGTGCCGCTCTGGTCACGGAGAACCAGTACTTGAACAACAATGTGCCGGATCGCACAAGCATCCGCTCCAACTCGGGAGCCTGACGCAGAAATTCCTTGTACTCTTTTCCCGTACAGAATTTCATCACCCGCTCCACACCCGCTCTATTGTACCAGGACCGATCAAAAAAGACAATTTCTCCGGCCGTCGGAAACTGACGTACGTACCGCTGGAAGTACCACTGTCCGCGCTCCTCTTCGGTCGGTTTTTCGAGTGCAACCACCCGCGCCGAACGAGGATTGAGGTGTTCCATGAATCGTCTGATCGTGCCCCCTTTTCCGGCGGCATCTCTTCCTTCACAGACCACAATGATGCGCTGGCCCGACTCTTTGGCCCATCGTTGAACTTTCAGGAGCTCGATCTGAAGAAGCCGTTTTCGGGCATCGTAGGCAGTGCGACTGACTTTTTGCCGATATGGATAGATTCCCTCGTAAAAAAGTGCTTCGATTTCTTCCTCGGAGTATCCAAGATCTTCACGTATCAGCTCGGTCCGATCTGCGTCCTGTTCGAGGTACGAAGAACCACGCTCACCAAGGCCGAACGCCGACATTCCCTCCTGTTCGGTTTCAACTTTCTTCAGACCCAGGACTTTTTTCTTTCTCTCGATCATTTCAGCTTATTCGAATACTTAGGGCGATCAGTAGTGTATATGCTCGAAAACGAGTTCGAGTTACGGGGTTTGTGTCTTTTGTGCGTCAACGATTCAAAATCCATTTCCGAATCGATTTTGCGGCTGGGGGCCGAAAATACGACGCCGTGGTCAGTAAATGACATCATCCATTTATTTCCACTTGTCCATGTACTTCCAATTTCATGGCTTTCCTTGGGCCATCCACTCAATCGCCTGTTGCATCCTGCTCTCTCGGGTAGCTTCCCGCTTGGCTCCGGTCACCCATTCCAGGTATTCTCGCTTGTCCGTTGGGCTGAAGTGGTGAAACGTAGTAAACGCAGGTTGATTTGCTGACATGGCATCCATAAACCAGGACGGCATTTCGATCTCGGCCTTCTGCTTTTTTGGTCTCGCAGGCGGTTTGACGCCGCGTTCATTGAGGTCGATTGCTTCAAGAATTAGCGCTTTCAGCTCGGCTTCATCAGGAAAATCCTCCAGCGAACTAATGTTCAGAGCACCCATCTGGGTTTTATCTCCAATTTGGGAAAGAGAAGATGGAAATCCGCTTAAGAGAGACCCCTTCCAGAAGATGAATCGGACGTGATTCTTGTATCCAGCCATCTGCGCGACAATCCCTTTGTATTCGAAGTGAGGGCAGCTCCACTTGATAGTCTCCTCAATGTCCGGAAAAGCTTCGTGAAACAACTCGCGAATCCTGAGCAGTATGGGTTTGGCGAATTCCTGGACTCCGTCGATGTAGGCGTCCACGTCTCGCGAATAAGATTCAGACATAGCTGTTAATCATCCTGATCAATGAAGAGCCAGATTATGTGCAAAAAGGCACTATTGACGAGTATTTACCTCGAAAACAAAGTTACGATGCCGGTATATTAACGGTGTTATTTTGTTCACCTCAAGGCGCATATGAAAAAGGTTCTTCTATACCTGCTCGTTGGGTTGTCTGTTTCGACCGTCGCCGTTGCACAGCAATCAGTTGCGCGACTCTGGAATGAGGCTCTTTTGCAGTCCATTCGAGAGGATTTCGCCCGCCCAACCGTCCACGCGAGAAACCTGTTTCACACTTCGGTAGCCATGTGGGATTCCTGGGCAGCCTATGACACGTCGTCCGAACCCTACATGCTGGGCAATTCCATTAACGGTTTTGAATGCGGTTATAGCGGCATACCTGCGCCTGCTAATATTGAGTCCGCCAGAGATAAGGCCATCAGCTACGCTGCGTACAGGCTCCTGACCCATCGGTTTACTCTATCTCCTGGCGCGCAAAATGCCTTGGCCAGATATAACGTTCTAATGAACGACTTGGGCTATGATGTATCGCTGGCATCAACTGATTATGCGGGTGGTGATCCTGCATTTCTGGGCAATTACATCGCCGAGTGTATCATCAATTATGGCCTCCAGGATGGTGCGAACGAGGCCGAGTTGTACACGAACAGATTCTATCGCCCGGTCAATCCGCCGATTGCTCCGGCTCTGGACGGCAATCCGAATATCAGCGATATGAACCGCTGGCAGCCCATCTCGCTGGACGTGTTTATCGATCAGGCCGGACAGGAAATTCCGCTCGGAACGCCGGAATTCCTTGGACCCGAGTGGGGCTCGGTCGAGCCGTTTTCGCTCAGTCGGGATGACCTCAACATTTACGAGCGCGATGGGGAAGAGTACGGGGTGTATTTCGATCCAGGGCCACCACCTTATTTGGACATCCAGGATGGAGGTGGGCTATCAGACAACTACAGATGGAATTTTGCGCTGGTATCTGTGTGGTCCTCGCACCTGGATCCGACCGACGGTGTGATGATTGATATATCCCCTGCGGCCATCGGAAATGTCGATATCGACACCATGCCAAGGGATCTGGAGTCTTTTGACACGTTTTATGACACGATCGGAGGGGGAGACCCAGGCCTGGGGCGACGGCTGAATCCGTTTACCGGCTCACCGTACGACGCACAGATCATTCCCCGCGGTGATTATGGACGCGTGCTGGCCGAATTCTGGGCCGACGGGCCCGATTCGGAAACACCTCCGGGTCACTGGTTCACATTGCTCAACTATGTGAGTGATCACCCCGCGCTTGAGAAACGATTCCGCGGTGAGGGGCCCATCCTGAGAGACCTGGAATGGGATGTAAAATCCTACCTGATACTGGGTGGAGGCATGCACGATGTGGCCATCGCGGCCTGGGGTATCAAGGGATGGTACGACTACATTCGACCTGTTTCTGCCATTCGAGGGATGGCAGAGTTCGGACAGAGTTCGGATCCGAATCTCCCCAGATACCACATGGCTGGCCTTCCACTGATGCCTGGATACATAGAGATGGTGGAGGGAGGAGACGCTCTGGCCGGGACCAACAATGAAAACGTCGACAAGATCAAACTGCTGGCGTGGCGCGGACCGTCCTATGTATTCGATCCCGCTACAGAAACCGGGGGAGTAGACTGGATACTGGCTGACAACTGGTGGCCCTACCAACGACCCTCGTTCGTGACGCCGCCCTTTGCAGGCTACATCTCGGGTCACTCGACCTTTTCACGCGCCGCGGCCGAGATTTTAACGTTGTTGACGGGAGACGAGTATTTCCCTGCCGGAATGGGCGAGTTTCTGGCACCAAAGAACGAATTTCTCGTTTTTGAGGATGGTCCGAGCGAGGACGTGGTACTGCAGTGGGCAACCTACAGGGATGCCTCCGATCAGTGCAGTCTTTCACGAATCTGGGGAGGAATTCATCCACCGGCAGATGATCTGTTCGGCCGTTTTATTGGCGAACAGATTGGCCCTGCAGCATTCACTTTCGCCGAGCGATTCTTCTCGGGGCAAGCTACTGCACTCGAGGACGAAAGCTTGCCGACGCGAGAAGGCTTCACGATGATGTATCCGAATCCGATACGGGCAGGCCGCTTCGTTTCCATCGAAACCCATAAACCGGGCGTGCTGAGAGTTCTGGATGTGCAGGGACGAGAGGTCAAGCAGGTGGAGCTGCGTGAAGGCTTTAATTCGATCTCGACAGAAGGATTCTCCGCTGGAGTCTACTTCTTACGCTTCGTCCAGGATGGCACTGTTTCCAGTCGATCTCTGGTGGTAGTGAGGTAGGCTGGCCGGGCGACCTCATTTAAGACGCATCGCCTGGCTCGGTGTAAGCCTGAATGACGCGATCGGGAATGGCCTTGGGGCGTCCCGTTTCCCGATCCAGGCAGACCCAGTTGGTCTCACCTTTTGCCAGAAGTACTTCACCCTCCGTGTTTCGGAACTCATATTTTCGGAGGGACGTCACTCGCTCTACGGTTTCGATCCAGGTCTGGATCTGAATTTCGTTTCCCTCGAAAGCGGGCCTCAGATATTCAATTTTGTGTGAGCGAGTAACCCAGATAATGCCCGCAGCTGCCGCACGAACGTCGCCTCCAACACTTTGTGTGTGGCGAATGGCCACATCCTGCATCCATCGAACGTATGCGACATTGTTCACGTGGCCGTGCACGTCTATCGGCTCAGAGCCCACGGTGAAGGTCCAGGTGAAACGCATGCTTGGAGGCCCCATCTTCAATTATCGCCCCATCTTCAGTTTTCCGGAGTGTCCTTCCGGGTTTTTATCCAGACCACGATACCCCACAAACTGATGATGATCCAGAAGACTTCTATGACGACTGAAGCAAGATTGAAATTGTACGCGAGGGAGACAAGGATCATGAGGGCACCAAGCAGGTTGAGCGCCGAATAAGTCAGACTAGTGACATCCATTTTCCGAAGCTGAACACCCGCGTACGTGACGATGATGAGCGCGACGCCGATCGTTCCTACAATGTCATGCAGCTGCATTTCTCAATCCGTGAATAAGTTGGAAGATGTTCGTAATGCCGCGGAGCCCCGTCAAGTCGCTTCATGTTGTTTCATTTCACTAAGATGAGCGACGCCAGTTCGGTCAATACATCGATGATATCGTCGATGTCCTTCTTGTGGGTGCGAAAACAGACGGCCGCCATCCGGAGCATATATACTCCATTTATCTTCGTCGAGCTGACAAAGATTCTTCCGTCCTTATGTACGGCCTCTACCAGTTTTTCGTTGAATGAATCAGCGTCGCTCCCGGTCGGCACATACCGGTAAATCACTACCGAGAGGTCCGGAACGGGTCCCACCTCCCAGTTCGGGAGTTCGGAGATGCGATCATAAAAGTATCTGGCAAGATGCAGTTTTTCGGCCAAACCGGCCCGAAAAGGGGCAATACCAAGTACCTGAAGGGGCAGCCACATCCGAAGTCCGCGAAAGTGCTTGGTTAACTCCGGTGACACTGTTGCAGCGGACGTGGCCCGAATGTGAATGGCATCCTGCATATAATCCGCACCGGCAGCGTGCGATGTCAGTAGGTGCTCCTTGTCTCTGACGAGCAGGGCGCCCGTTCCGTAGGGCAAAAACAACGTCTTGTGTGGATCCAGGACTATTGAATCGGATAAGTCCATGCCTTCGAAAAGCTCGTTGGTTTCCTCACACAGGGCGAACAGACCCCCATAGGCAGCATCGATGTGATACCAGGCCGAAAAGCGCGTCGCGAGCTTCCCGATCGGTCTCAGAGGATCGACCGATCCTGTGTTGGTCGTGCCAGCTGTGGCGACTATCAGAAACGGAGTCAGTCCCTTTTCAACATCTGCCCTGAGCTGGCTCTCGAGGGCATCGACATCCATGCGATACCGCTCGTC
>Ga0208748_1001447_pt1 | contig 10717 bp, 10 predicted proteins | sample Knorr_S7_td_Bott_FD_185599 | JGI IMG/M metagenome (GOLD analysis project Ga0208748, IMG submission 185599) | Marine microbial communities from Southern Atlantic Ocean transect - Knorr_S7_td_Bottom_ad_4513_LV_A (SPAdes) (version 2) | ecosystem: Environmental > Aquatic > Marine > Oceanic | place... | reverse complement strand
TTTATGTCCGTTTCCATTACACCAGAAAGTTGAATCTTTGCCTTTTCACAAGCCTCTCTGAGTCGCTCCATGGCTTTCTTGTCACTTGAAAGATCAACACCTTCTTTTTTTCGAAATTCTTCTTTGACATAATCCATTAGTAGTTGATCCATGTCCGTGCCGCCCAATTTAGTATCACCAGAAGTGCTCTGTACTTCAAAAACGCCACCACCCATTTCCATTATTGTAACATCAAGTGTACCACCACCAAAATCAAATACCAATATTTTCATTTCCTGTTTTGCTTTGTCAAGACCAAAAGCAAGAGAGGCTGCGGTAGGTTCGTTGATAATTCGTGCTACCTCGAGTCCAGCAATTGTTCCTGCATCTTTGGTAGCTTGTCTCTGATTATCATCAAAATAGGCAGGAACTGTAATTACTGCCTTTGTAATCTTATCACCAGTAAATGCTTCAGCATCTTTCTTAATTTTTTGTAAAATAAATGCAGAGATTTGTTGTGGTTTGTATTCTTTGCCTTCAATTTTGTAAACATGATCTGTCCCCATCTTTCTCTTTGCTTTAGTAATCGTATTTTCAGGATTTGTTACAGCTTGGTTTACAGCAGGTGTACCAACAAGCATGGCACTACCATCTTTTGGAAATGCAACGACTGATGGAAATGCTTTGCCATGTGCTGTCTGACCTTCAGCTGAAGGAATTATTGTTGGTTTGCCACCTTGTATAATTGCAGCAGCTGAGTTGCTTGTTCCTAGATCAATACCAATTATTCTTTCTGCCAAATTTTTCACCTATTTTTTAATTAATTTTTTTGAAACGCATACCTTCGAGTATTTGATTACCTCGTCACGAATAATATATCCTTTTGTGATCTCCTTCACAATTGTTCCCTCCTCATGATCATTATCTTCAATCTCTTGTACTACTTCATGTAATTTAGGATCAAGTTTCTTCCCTTCCGCTTCAATAGGTTTTACTTCATAATGATCCAAGATGCCTACCATATTTTTTATGATGCCGTTTAGACTGTCTACGTTTCCTCCCTCCTTTTCATATGCATCTTTTGTACGAATAAAATCTTCGTACACAGTTAAGAAATCTAAAATTATCTTGTCACCCCGTGCGTTGATTCTATCAATTGTTTGTTTTTCCAGATTTTGGTAATCTGCTAGTAAGCGTAAGGATTTTTGTTTTTCTTTTTCTAAAAGATCATTTAATTCGTCTAATGTTGCTGCCAATGGATTCGGATCTATTTCTACCTGTTTTTCTTTTTCTGAAAAAATATCATCATCCTTTTCGTTTTCAGACATTGTTCCCTCTAATTTTTTAGATAATTTTATCTTTATGACTAGATTTCACATAGAGGATTTGCTTTAATCACAAAAACATCGTCTCCTTTTTGGTTTTCTTTTATTTCTTTATAATCAGAATCAGAACAAGCTACTACAATTGTTACTTTATCATGATGAAACAATTCTACTGAACCAGTTGATGTTTCTACATCACCAATATAATCACGTAGCTTAGAGGCAATAGTGTTTAACATTTCAATCTTATCTCCTCTCATCTCATTTGTATCCAATGTCCAAGACAATACAATTTTTGTCTTGGAAGCCTTTAGATCATTTTTTTTCAAAGTTAACCTAATGGTATCAATTAATCTCTTGATATAGCTTGAAATTCCTCTAACGCTTCCGTTAATAAGATACATCAAAGTTTGTGCACTTTCAAATGAGGCCCCAAGCATACGCAGATCATAAAGGCCAGTTATCATATCGTCAAGGTATAGATCTTTAAAATTATTAAATAATTTGGTGTGCTTCGCATCATTTTTTACAAATTTGCAAACCTCTAAAACACTACACAGACTAGAGAATTTTTGGATGGTATAGATTGCATGTAAATATTCTGCCGATGAAATATCTACAAATTTTTTTTCTTTTTTATCCGATTTTAACAGTGATAAAAGCTTTTTTTCGTCAGTTTGTTTTAGCGAGCCAATTACATCAGGTGTATTATTCAAATCGTTTAATGGAAAATAAAAGTAAGAAATTTCCTTTCCAGCCGTATGACCAGTAATGTGTCTTAAAAGCGAGATATTTTCGTTATTTCCACCAAATCCAGTTGCAAGACAATTAATGATCGAACTGTCTTTCTTCAATTCTCCCACTGCATCTTTGAACTTGGAATTTACTTCTGTTTTTAAATCCTGACCAGTTTTCCTGATTCGTGGTGTAAAGAAAAGATATTCAGCTTTTGAAATTGCAACATTACTTGGTTCCATAGCAAGTAGAGGTTCGTCTTCTCTAAGTGATATCACATTTGTATAGGTTTTTGCAGTTTCAGGTTTTAACAATATTGCAGTGGCATTAGATTCATCAATTATTTGTACATCTGCACCATTTATGGCCATCTGGCTTGCAAGAGAATATCCTTCCGTACTTAGCCCAAAAAATACAACTTTTTCTTTCGTCATGTATCCATCTTAGTATCTAGGCTAAGAAATACTTATTGCAGTTTGCAATTCAGTCAAAATACTTGAAGATTTGGTTTGATGTTTTAACCCCAAAACAACTTGTTTTTTTTGAACCAATGATAAAACGTATGAAAAAAAGTCATACAATATTATGTACTTCACGCGATTATAATCAAGTAACACAATTAGCAAAAATAAGAAATCTGAAGTTAATAATAGTAGGAAAACATGGAGGATTCAAAAAGCATAGTAAGCTAAATGCTAGTCTACACAGGGCAAAATTACTATCTATAAGAATAAAGGAGTTTTCACCTGATATCACGATAAGTTTCTGCTCACCCGAAGCAGCAAGAGTTTCTTATGGATTAAACATTGATCACATATGTTTTTCTGATTCACCACATGCCAATGCTGTTATGCGACTTGTTATACCTCTAGTTCAAAAACTGTTGATCCCATGGATTATTCCAAAAAAAGAATTCGTAAAATTTGGAATAAACATCAAAAATATTATACATTACAGAGCAATTGATGCCGCAATAATAACGAAACGAAAGATTTCAAAAAATAGCAAAAATCCAGTTAAAGAAAGTAAAAGAAAAGTGATTCTGGTGAGGGTTGAAGAAGAATATGCTTCCTATTCATCTAAAAAAAGACCTGCAATACCCATTATCAAAGAAATAATCAAAAATTTTTATGATGAAGAGATCGTTGTAATGGCACGGTATACGTCTCAAGCAAGACATTTAGAACAAACTTTTGGCAAAAAAATCAGAGTGTTAAACAAGGTTATTGATAGTAAAATATTGTTAGAAAATACTGATGTTTTCGTTGGATCCGGTGGAACAATGACCGCTGAATCTGCACTACTTGGCACTCCGACAATTTCGTACGATGCTGTTCCAAATATTATAGAGGCCTATCTTGTCAGGAAAAAATTGGTGATAAGGAAAACAAATCCTAAACAGATAGTAATATCAATCAGGAAGATTTTTGGGTCCAAAAATTTAGAAATAAAAAAGAAATCTAAAAAGATGCTAGATTCTATGGAAGATCCTTATCCTATCCTTGTAAAAACAATGAAATCTATCTTGAAGTAATATTATAAGGGGATAGGGGAAAAATGTACTGAAGCCCGGTAGTGTAGTGGCAAGCATAGGGGCCCTTGGAGCCTTTGACCTCGGTTCGAGTCCGGGCCGGGCTACTATTTTTTTAAAAATCCATTTTAGTTAACAATTTTGTTGCGATGACAAAAAGAATTGATGCGAGAACTACCAAAACTACCATTTCTAAAATAACAAACTCTGTAATGGTGCCAAAAATTCCAGCCCTAATTATATCGACAAGATATGTAAGTGGATTCAGATAAAATATAGTTGCAAGAGGTTGTGGAGCACCAGCGGCAGGATAAAAAGCTGTACTTACAAAAGCAAAGAAAATAAAAACTGTATTAATAATTACGTTAAAGCCCTCGCTTGAACGCAGTCTTGCGGATATGATTGAAGCAATAGAACCAAATAATATTGCACCAACTATTGAGCTGAAAACTATGAGTGGAATTGTCACTAAACTAAATTCTACTGATTGGAAAAATACTGGATACCCAACTGCCGCGATTAACGCTGCACTAACTAGACCTACTATTGCAATAGTAGTGATATTGCTAAGAATGTAGTTTGATCTTGTGAATGGACCTGACATTATTTGTTCAAACATTCCATGTCGTCTATCATTCCAAATTATAATTCCAGAAATGAGTGTACTATTCATAATGTTAAAACCAATCATCCCAGAAGCTAAGAATGCTGGATAGCTTAGATTCTTAGTTCCAAAAGATACTTCGTCTATCAGTGCACTGTACGCAAAACCAGCTACAAAAATCCAAATCAGGGGAAAAATTACCTGCCAGATTAAGAAACCTGGATTCACTGAGATGGTAATATTTCTCTTAACTAATCTGATTATCGGATGCATTAGAATCACCTACAACTTTGAGAAATATTTCTTCAAGATTTGTTGGTATTGCCGACAAATCATCTATAGCTATATTGTTTTGATTTAAAATTTTTAAAATGCTCATTAAAACAACTTCAGAATCAGTAGAATGTATTGTAATTGTTGCCCCCGTATTAAACTCAATTTTACAATCCTGAATGTTTTCTAAAAGATTTCCTAATGCTTCAGTGTTAGAAGAAACGTGAATTTTGATTGTTTTTTTACGACCAAATCTTTTTTTAAGTTCGTTTGGGGAATCAACAGTAATTATTTTGCCTTTGTTAATAATTGCAATATTATCACAGAGATATTCTGCCTCGGTTAATACATGTGTGGTATAAAATATTGTTAGGTTTTTTTCCTTTACTTTATTTTTTAAAAAATCTAGTAGTTGTCGTCTAGCAGTTGGATCCAGTCCAGCAGTAGGTTCATCTAAGAACAATAAATCCATATCATGCATAAATTCACGTGCAACCTGGACTCGCCTTCTTTGACCAATGGAAAGATCCTCATTTCTTTTCTTTCTAATTTCAACTAGATTAAAAGCGGTAAGAAGTTCTTCTGTTCTATCCATTCTAGTTTTTTTGTCAATGTCCCACATCATTCCATATTTTTCCAGAGATCTTTCTACTGAGAGTGTGGGTTCATAACTTGGTTGCTGTAAAACTACACCGATTTTTTTTCTTATACTTAATGGTTCCTTTACAGTATCAATTCCTAGAACTGAAATTTTGCCACTGGTTGGCTGGATCAATGTGGTTAACAGTTTAATCACAGTTGATTTTCCTGCTCCATTTGGTCCTAGAAAACCAAAAATTTGTCCATCATCAATGTCAAGATCTATACCGTCTACAGCATTTATTTCATTATATGATTTGAAAAGCGATCGGGCAAAAATAGATTTCATATTTCTTGAAATCCTAGACTCCTTAAATGTTAATAAGAGCTAAAAAGAAGAAATTGGAGGGAGCAACTTGTCAGAGTTTGAAGAACTATTAGAAAAGATACAGGAACAAAAACCTGAATTAACCAAACAAGATATTGATGATAAAGTTAAACAAAAAATCGAAAAGATAGGTCCAGGTTATTTGACAGATGAAGGAGCTCTTTTTCTTATTGCAAAAGATTTAGGGATATCATTAAAGCAGACTTTGAAAACTGAAATGAGTTTAAAGGATATTTACGTAGGTGCTAAGGACGTATCAATTGAAAGTAGGGTTCTCAACATTTCACCCACAAAGCAATTTTCTAGAAAAGATGGTTCTCCTTTCCTACTTAGAACTATGACTGTTTATGATAATGATTCAGCTGTAAGTGTCAAGCTTTGGGATGAAAAAGCTAACCTACCAGGAATTGAAGAACTGAAACCTGGTGATTTGATAAAAATAATCAAGGCGTATATCAAATCGGATCTTAATGGTAGTCCAACGATAAATGTTGGTTCAGGATCTAATATCGAGTCAACCAATAAAGAAAGTAAAATTATTGCAGTTGATGAACTGACTGTTGATATCAGTCAGGTTAAGGAAAATCAAAGTAATCTGGTCGTTTCTGGTAAAATAGATGGTAGTATAACTACACTAGAATTTACTAACCGACGGGGCGAACCAGGAAAAGGACTTAAAATGAGATTGAAAGGAAATGATGATGCCACAAAAGGAGTCGTCATATGGGGGAAAGATGAATCGTTTTTGCCTAAAGTTATTCCCCAGAATGCAAAAGTTAGGCTCTTGGGTGTTAGAACAAAGATAGGAAACCAAGGTCTTGAAATTCATGGAAATGAGGCAACGCTGATTGAAATTGAGGGAGGAAAAGAATCAGAACCTGTTATTGTACGTGTTGCTACAATGAAAAGAAATGATGGAGGAAAAACTGTTGCAATGGGTATAGACAATAAGAAAAATACGGTGTACTTGACAGACTCTTCAAATATGCTAGATTCTATTAGTGCTGGAGATGTTATAGAATGCATGCCAGCACAAGTCTTTGGTAATGCTGTAACGATAAACAATGATTCGTTTGTAAGAAAAATTGATGATGATGGAAGCATACCATCATTATCAGATCTGAGAACAAAAATCTCCGAGATTAAATCTGAAAATAATTACTGTGTTGAAGCCATAATTTTGAAAGAACCAGAAAAGCGGGAGGTACAAACAAAAACTGGAGAAACAATCTTGCTATCAGAAATGTTTGTTGAAGATGATAGCGGTCAGATTTGGATTAAGGGATGGAGAAACCAAGCTATTCTTTTAGATGGCCTTTCTAGCGGTGAAATAATTTCTGTGACTGCTGTTAACGCAAAAGCTGGACTTGAAGGGAGAACTGAATTGTTTTTAACTCCATTTTCAGCTGTTGTAAAAAAGAACTAATCGTCCCAAAAACCTCTTGTCATTACATACTGCCTTTCGGCTTCGTAAATTTGTTTATACATAAGCTCTTGGTCAATCATATTTCGTAAAATCCTTGCGCCAGTGTCAGCACCAACACCATAACCAGATAATACGATTATAGCATTTTTACCAAAAGTTTCAACCAACGAGGCAACTTTCCAAGCTCGCTTAAACCTATGATTTTCTTCGGCTGAAAGTTTTTTCCCACTATGTTTTTTCTGAATGATTTTAATCAAATCATAATCTGAATAAAATGTGGTTGTAATTTGCCTGCTTTTGCAATATTTACAACTAAGATTTTTCTTTACTTCTTCTGTAATAATGGCCAGTTGCCATTTGCCACAACGAGCACAAATTAGTCGATGTTTGGTTTTAAACAATCGCTTTTTTACTAAATCAAGAATTGCCTTATCAACACTTGCTGGAGATGAATAATATTTTGTGGCGTGATCTAAGAGTGGTTCTGCTAATTTGGAAAACTTGTCAACATCAACCCATTCAATCTGAATTTTGTTGTTTCTAATTCTGTTCAAAACGGTTTCAGTGGATTTTAGATCAAATTTATCATGGAATAACTCCCTTAATGCTTCCGTAACAACAGGTGTGTTTTGATACCGCTCATAAATAAAACGGCTAGACTTTCTATCATAAATAGCACCACGACCTACCATTCCAAATTTTTTTGCAACACACCATGTTCTCCAATTAACATTATGTGTTCCAACCAAAGATGCAGTTACAACATCACGAAGGACAAATTCTTCGGTTAAAGCTTCAACAAATATCTTCTTGTTAATTCTTGCATTAGATTCCAAAACAATTCTATATGCATCTGATCTTGATTGAACAACATATCCAAGAGTAGATTCTAGTAGTGAAGAAAGTATAGTTGCCAGAGTTGAATTGATTTTTGTACCAAAACAGGCATGAATAACAACATTACGATCTGTTCTTACAGATTCAATTACAATAGTTTTCTCATCGGGTATGATGTTAAAATCTAGTTCTGGAATTATTTTGTTAAGCATTGTTAACGAACCATGTTTCACTTTATTTCTAAATAATCCAACTTTTTGTGCAGTATCGTAATCTATGGGAATATTTTCTCCCTCCCAGTAAGGCACGTTTTTTGGTGCACCACTTATTGGTTCAACATTGACTTGCAAAGCTTTTTCGTCAATATTCAGTATTCTCCACTGCATTCCACGTAGAACAAATATGTTGCCCGCTTCACCATGATCGCCTACAAACCTTTGATCTAATGATCCTATGATCTTCTTTCCTACTGAATCAAACACTTTAAATTTTAAAATATCTGGAATTGTTGAAAGATTCTCAAAATAATACCTAAATGCTTTTCGTGTCCTCCAAAATTTCATTTTTTTCCTGTCAAAAGACAAAATATAGATACTGTCTAAGATTTCTAGAACACTACAAAATTCATCTAATGTTATATTCCTAAATGGATACGCTTGTCTGATTATTTTATACGCAAAATCAATAGACAGTTCTCCCATCTGCAGTGATAATCCTACTAGGTGGTGAGCCAAAACATCAAGAGATTTGTTATGAATTTTTTGTTCTTCAATAGAACTATTTTTTATTCTATCAAGGATTGCTTTTGTTTCAAATTCATCATCAGGACTGTTTGTGATAATTAGCCCTCTTGCAGAAGAATTTCGAAAATGTTTACTCCTGCCTATTCGTTGCATTAATTTTGATACCTGACGTGGTGAACCATAATGAATTACAAGTTCTACCGAACCAATATCTAATCCTAATTCAAGAGATGATGTGCATACAACTATACCACTTGACCCACTACGAAGTATGCTTTCTGTTTCTTCTCTAACTTGTTTTGATAATGAGCCATGATGTAATTCTATGTTCATCAAAGTCTTTTCTCTTAGTACTGAAGCTAAAAATTCAGATTCACCCCTAGTGTTAGTAAACAAAAGAATTGGAGAGTTTATACCTGATTTTTCAATATATTGAATAATTGAATCGGCTACTTCAGAAATTGAGCCTTTCACAAATTTGACTTCAACATCATATTTCCTCATTGATTTATCCTGAATTATCTTACATGGCTTCTTTGTTCCAACGAGAAAATGTCCAGCATCCTCAACATTTCCAATGGTAGCTGATAAGCCAGTTCGGATGATTTTTTGGTTTGAGTTAAGCTGTAACCTTTCCAGGCTTATTGAGAGTTGAGAACCTCTTTCACTTGACAAAAGCTCATGCACTTCATCAATTATGACTCGTTCCAATTCAGAAAGTGCAGTTAACATTTTCTGCTGGGTAAGAAGGATAACAAGCGTTTCTGGCGTTGTAATTAATACATCAGGTGGTGAGTCTGAAATTTTTTTTCTAAGTGATTGAGATGTATCACCATGTCTAACTTGAATTGTTAGACCATCTAATTCAGCATATTTGGTTATTCGTCGAAAAATATCGCGGTTAAGTGCTCTTAATGGTGTAATGTAAAGCACCTTGATCATTCCCTGCTTTTTTGTTTCCTTTACCTGTGAAAAGGTAGGAATTACGACGCATTCTGTTTTACCGGAACCGGTTGGTGCTATAACCAATGAATCAATTTTTTGACAAATTATTGGTAGTGCTCTTTTCTGTATATCCGTTAACTGTTCGAATCCTAATGAGTGAAATTTTTCTTCTAGAAAAGCTTCAGGAGGATGACTCTTCAATATTTTTTGTTCTAACTCGCTCATAAACCATCGCACCTATAATCCCTGCAGCAAATAAAATAATTCCAATAATAGGAATGTAATCAAAAAATCCTGCCATTGAATACACACGTTCCTAGGATATTAAATAGATTAAGAATGATCAGTAAGGCCTTTCGATGTTATAGTATATTGAAATCGTTTATTTGCAAAGGGAGAAATGGCTTGGCATGAATATCCATTACTATTTTTTGAAAGTTTAATTTTAGTATGTATGTACATGCTGATTGATTCTTCCAAGTTTTCCTTTTCATGTTTGTTAACAGTTCTAACGATGTTAGTAACAATTATAGGAATTTTGCTGTCAATGGCAATGCCTGATAAAGTATGCATATATTTCATAAAGGAAATATATTTTTCAAGAGTCTGTTCTTTTTTTGAATACTCAAATGAGAAAAGATCCGTTATGCTATCAACTATAATCAAAGAATAGATCTCGGGTGATGTTTTTGATAAACAATTAATCTGCTGTGCGGTATTGGTAATACGATTTACCTTGATTTTATCAAGTAATGATGAATTAATTTTCTGTAATTGCATCATTTCAACAAGTCTTTCAGGTCTAAATTCACCAGTTGTATCTTGGAAAAGAATCTCTTTCCCATTATGTAAAGCATTAACGCAGATTTGGAATATCAACTGCGTTTTTCCCGTAGCGCTTTGTCCAGAAATACTAGTAATTAATCCATCTTTAATACCACCGCCAAGAAATTTATCAAGTTCTTTTAATCCTGTTTTAATCATGTCTTTGTTTACACTAAAAAACTAAAGAGATTTTCCTAAATAATCGATAGGCAAGGCTTTAATTATAGTAACCAAGGAAAATTGCATCAAGTGGATAACAAGTGTCACAAACAACCGCAAAAAGACCGTTAACAACCTTACAAAAAAACACAAAAAAAAGCATTATTGTCAGATTGAAAAATGATGTTGAATACAGAGGTAAGATAGATAATGTTGATTCTTATATGAATTTGATAATGTCTGATGCAGAAGAGCTAAATGACGGAAAAATCGTTGAAAAGTATGGGAGAATAATTTTGCGGGGAAATAACGTACTCTTTATCAAATTAGAAAACGAACTTTAAACTATAATTACAAATGTCAAAAAC
>Ga0208748_1001439_pt1 | contig 10767 bp, 18 predicted proteins | sample Knorr_S7_td_Bott_FD_185599 | JGI IMG/M metagenome (GOLD analysis project Ga0208748, IMG submission 185599) | Marine microbial communities from Southern Atlantic Ocean transect - Knorr_S7_td_Bottom_ad_4513_LV_A (SPAdes) (version 2) | ecosystem: Environmental > Aquatic > Marine > Oceanic | place... | reverse complement strand
TATAGAAGAGAAAACTGAAACTATAGAAGAGAAAACTGAAACTATAGAAGAGAAAACTGAAACTATAGAAGAGAAAACTGAAACTATAGAAGAGAAAACTGACTAATAAATAAGACATTAATTTTCTAAATTTTGAATTAGATTAGTATGATTACTGTAAAATTTGTTGGTGGCGCAAAAAAATCTTTCTCAACAGAACAATTACATATTGATAAATCTAATATCTCCATTCAAGAACTGGTTGATTTATTGCTAGAATTAAAACCTGATGATACTCCTGATCTGGATACTGAAAATATTTTGATTGCAATAAATGGAACTGATTCTTCTGCAATGGAAGGAAAATCTACTAAGATAAAAAACAATGATCTTGTAAGCATTATACCTGTAATTCATGGGGGCTCTTCCAAAAAACTAACTTTTCAAGTCTTAAAAAAACAAATTCAAATAATTGAGATTACAGGTCAAAAAACAATTGATCGAAAGTTACTTGATAATTTACGAAAGAGATATCCAAAAATTCAACTTCAGGCGGTATCAAGTAATTTTATCTTGAATAATTATCACTTGAAAAAAATTTTATCTTTATCTTTAGAATCAGAAAAAAATGATATTTTACTTTCAAATAAACTTGAAACTGATATTTTGATGCGTTTTGCATTGACAAAACAAATTTCTGATGCAATAATAAATGCTGGAATAAAACCAAAAACTAATTTTATTTTGATTGCAGTTGGAAATAAAAAAATATTAAATTCATTATACAAGGAATTATTACCATTATCAGTAAATCTATTTTCAAAAAATAATGATTTGTTTCTAAAAAAATATTTTAAGATTACAAAAAAACAACTTGATTCAGTTTTTTCAAAAAATCCACTCGAGGATATTTTGATAGAAAAGGCAGCAATTTTACTCTGAGATACTACGTTTAGTCTTTTCAACGCTTAACACATCTACTTTTTTTAATATCGAAATCCCTGTTTTATCACCTAAGATTTCAATTAAGATAACCTTGTCAGGAAATTCAAGTGATACTTTATTTTTTATTTTACTTGCTATTTTTGAAATAATTTCTTGACTAGATAAATCTGAATTCCTTTTTTCTATTGATATTCTGTATGTTTCTCCATCAGAAATTTGTTTGGATATGTCTGTAACTGTTTTTTCGATTTCTTCAATTTTTGTTTCAATGACTTTTTGAATTGGTATAATTCTTAGACAATATCTGATACTCCAAGGTTCATCAAGAAGCATTTCTTTAATTTTTCTTACAACCTCAATCGGTTCGAGCTTCGTTTTGGCAGTCAAAATTCCTGACATGTTTGTGATTGAAACTTGTACATCAGAATCTCCAAATTCTTCTAGAATATCCCTTAATTCTTTCTTAGTTTCAGGTTCAAGATGCCTAGCACAAGTAATGATCAAATTCATAATCCCAAAATCTCCTCGTGACTTAATGAGCCTTCTCGAATAATTTTGATCTTCTCATTTTCTATCTCAATTATGGTTGATTCTGATTTGCTAGTAATTATTCCCCCATCAACAAAAATATCATATTTTCTCAAATTGTTAAAACATTCATCCGGCTTTGTAAATGATGAATGTCCAGAAATATTTGCACTAGTACCTACTAGGAAATTACATTTCTTCAATAATTCTAATGTACATTTATGATTAGGAACTCTTATAGCTATTTTGTTGGTTACATTTAATGATTTTTTTAGCTTTTCATCAGTTAATTTTAAAATCATTGTTAGTGGTCCTGGCCAAAACTTTTCTGCAATTTTTTTAGTAAACTCATCAAAAAAAGCAATCCTTTCTGCAATATCTTTTGAATATACTAAAACTGGGAATGGTTTTGAAATGTTTCTGGATTTAATCTCATAAATTTTTCTCACTGAATCTTTATTGTATGGATCACATCCTATTCCGTATACTGTATCTGTTGGGAAAACAGCAATCCCTCCTCGATTAATAATTTGAAATGCTTTTTCAATTCCTTCTTTATCACACGTTACTTTCAATAACATTTCTATTCTTTTTTGTTTAATTACCATTTAGTTTTGAATAAGTTTTTAACAGTGGAAAATTTTTATTTCTAAAGTATGTCGAAACCTTCTACTAATCCTGGGGATACAGATTTTGAAGATGATTTTGATGATGAATTAGATGAATTTGATGAAATAGAAGACTAGATGCTTAATCCAAAACTATCTGCAAAGTTTGTAAATGTATGATATGCTTGAAGAAATTTTCTACCAGATTGACTAATTCTATATTTATTTGAGCCCTGAGACTCAACTTGTTCTAAAAGCCCTTGTGATACTAGAGTTTTCAAAATTCTTGAAATTCTGGAATGAGGGATGTTTGCCTTTCTAATCAGATAAGTAACCGATGATCCATTCTCATCTTTTAAGTCATCTTGAGTTGTTGATAGAATATCTCCAATAATTTTCATATGAGTTCTATATTCTGCCATTTTCTTATACATAATAGATCAAATTTCTATGAGAGGACAATGATATTTTCCAATATACTAAAAAGATAAAAGAAATTGACAAATTTTTAATTGTTCAAAATTTTGAGGCTGTGTTAAAATTATTCTAATCCTTCATCAAATTTTATTTTGGTTAATGGTACTTTGCTCACAGGAATGAATAATGCAATCAATCCCACAATTTTGATTATCATTGATACATAATACAGAATTGATTCTGGGAATAGAAATGAATACCATCCTAAAAATTCGCCTAATGCTAAGAGCGATAGTCCAACAGAAACTAATATTGTGCCCTTTTTTCTATTGTCAAAATACGATAACATTGTTTCAATAGCTCCATATACCAACAAAATGAACGAAACTGCTCTGAAGATATGTTCTATCTGAACGGAAGAAATTAGGAATAATGGAAAAACTCCAATTGATCTAAAGTATCTAGATTTAGGAAAAAATGATTTTATACTATGTGAAAATGCAATGAAAAAGTATCCTACTGTTTGAATTGCGATTCCCAAAGTCTGAACCCATCTCGCTATACTTCCAGATTTTATAATCAAGTCTTCTGCCATGTATCCTACCCATATTACAAAAAATCCTAAACTTATTGAAAAAAATGCAATTGTTAATCTAAATAGTGTTGGACTTCCTGTATTTCTAAATCCAATAAGTGACATTATCCCTATACTGAGTCCTACCAAAAATCCTATCAGGTTAAGTATGTTTTCTAATAAAAATTCCAATGATGTTTAGAAACTTGTTAAACTAATTATTTTAATCTGATGAATGATTTCACCATATTGTTAATCCCATTCATCCAACGAACCTGAGGATTGACCTTCTGTGCTACCTACATAATCTCCAAGAATATCTGAATACCTAGATTCATTATGTGCAACATATTTTACATATTCTCCATAACTCATTTCAAAATCACAAGAACCACATTTGACTAAAGAGAAATCCATTGTTAATTCTGCATCTTCCTTGCATTTTGGACATTTTATCTTCATGCATAATTTTGCCTATGTTAATTATTATTACTTTAGAATCAATAAAAGATAAAAGGAGTTCATTATTGTTAATTTTCATGAGTCGTATTTGCACAAAATGTAAGAATTCTATTCCTGATAACGAAGAACTTGGTATTGTTGCTGAGAAATACCCTACTTGCAACAAATGTTGGGCTGAATGGAAAGAATACCAAGTGATGGTAATGAATGAAATGAAACTTGATATGTCTATGTCAGATCATCGGAAATTATTGAAAAAACATGAAAAGATCTTTGTAGGTGTATTATCTTCTGAAGGAGAAATTATAGATTACTCAAATGAAGATAATAGAAAACCTGATGAACCTCAAGGTGCCTAAAATTTCAAGTGCTTTTTAGCATTATCTGGTATTACTAACAAAATTTTTCTTTTTCCTTCTTCATTCAGATTATTGATGATATTTTTAATTGTATTAGAAAGAATTTCTTTTTCATTTTCCTCTAACGTTAAAAAGATTTCTAGAATTCCATCTAAATTGAATGTGATTAATTTTTGTGGAGATTGTGATACCTCTATAATATATGCTGAAAATAATCCTACTCTTTGCTCTTCTGAGAGAGTTGTTAAAATTTTAAGCCATGATTTGAAAAGCTTTGAAAAGTTGGGAAATGGAATAGTTGGACCTGCTTCTAATGCATTGTTTATAATCTCCTTTCTTTCAGATTCAGACATTAAAAAAAATTCTACCATTCTTTTTTTTAAAATTGGATTTCTTAAAAAGTCTGGAAGACTGGCTAAATTAATTATAATATTTCCAGCAAAATTTGGTTCAGTCATAGATCTAAAAGAATTATTGTTGGATATAAAATCATGTGCAAATACTTTAGCTTAAATAAACGAGATAGAAGTTCAACAACATGACATCAACCGTAGTTGTTGGCGGATTTTTTGGAGATGAAGGTAAAGGAAAGATCATCTCATATTTGGCAATCAAAGATAATCCAAAAATCATAGTACGTGGTGGTGCCGGTCCAAATGCTGGCCACACAATTAGAGACGGTGATAAAGTATACAAAGTTAGAATGCTTCCAAGTGGTTTTCTTAATAAAGATGCTAAATTAATGATTGGTCCTGGAGTCGTTATCAATCCAGATATTCTAAAAAAAGAAATTCAAGATTTTAACGCGTCAGGACGTTCCTTTATTGATAAACACTGTGGTATTATTGAAGAAACTCATCTAACACGAGATTCCAAAGGTGAATTAAAAGAAAAAATTGGAAGTACTGGCTCTGGTACAGGCCCTGCTAATGCTGATAGGGCTATGAGAGTTTTAAAATTAGCAAAAGACATTGACTTCTTATCTTCACTTGTTATGGATGTCCCTCAGGCGATAAATTCCGCACTTTCTGCAAATGAGAATGTTTTAGTGGAAGGCACACAAGGAACTTTTCTTTCCTTATGGCATGGAACATACCCATTTGTGACCTCAAAAGATGTCACTGCATCTGGAATATGTGCCGATGTTGGTCTTGGTCCTACCAAGGTTGATGAGGTAATTGTTGTTTTCAAATCATATGTAACGCGTGTTGGAACTGGTCCTCTTGAGAACGAACTCTCACTAGAAGAAGCAGAAAAAAAAGGATGGTCTGAATTTGGTACTGTAACTGGTCGTCAGAGACGTGCTGCTAATTTTGATTTTGATTTAGCTAGGCGTGCAATCATGCTTAATGGTGCAACACAAATTTGTATAACAAAATTAGATGTTCTTTTTCCTGATTGTGCAAGTAAGAATTCATTTGATGATCTATCTAAAGATGCAAAAGCATTCATAAAAAACATTGAATCTGAATTACATACGCCTGTAACAATCATTGGAACTGGCCCAGATACTATTGATGTCATTGATAGAAGAAACTAGGCTCCAAAGTTTTGGATAAGTTTAATTTGATTATCTACAGAAATTCTTTATGAACAAATTACAAAATTCTTCTGATGATAAATTACCACGTTACATTCAAGTTAATTCAACTTTAGAATTCTCTAGACTTGTTTGTGCACTTGAGCGTGCACCACGTGTATCTTTCTTACATGATTATAATGGCAAGAAAATTTTATCTGTACAAATGGATGTACTTAAAGAAAAACCAATAGTATACTTTACCCCTCTGGAACATATTGGTCATTATCTCTGCTATGGATTAAAAAGAGGAAAAGAAGAATCTAAAATTGTTGATACTACTTCTGATACCAGCAAACTCTATTCTCCTATAGTTAGAATTAAATCTCTTCCAAAAACTTTGAGACCAGGTAACGGAACTTTTGATCGGTATCAACCAATTGAATTAGAAGATTTGTCTAGTCTTGCAAAACTTACTTGGGGTTTTGACGAAATTCCTTTTCCACTATTTCTATTTCCACGCAATGACAAATGGTTAATTGGAGTTTTTATGACTTTCAGTGAAGACGGAACATCTTACTTTTGTCATGTAGTTTTGGATAGTGATCCACACAAGCCTTTCATGAAATTTTCATTAACTAATGGCTTTGAACCCATTTTTGTCGAAAATCCATCTGAACATGGTTTTTCATATGTCAAAATAATAAAATTAAAAGATACACATCCGTTAGTTGATTATGGTAACCTTCAGAACTAGACTTTCAAAATCCTCAAATACAAATGGAAACGTAATCCTTGCCAATGATTATGATCTCTCAGTTAAAAATTTAGAAGCAAAAACTATTGAAAATATAAAACAATTACATCCTTTTCTATGCGGAATTAAACTAAATTTTCATTTACTCCTTCCTCTAGGCAGTAAAGAAATTCTCAAAATTAACAAAACAGCCCATAAATATGGTTTGCAAACAATTGCAGATATCAAACTCAATGATATTGGAAATACTAATCAAGTAACAACCAAAAATCTTTGGAATTTAGGATTTGATGCAGTCATTGCAAATCCCATAATGGGTCTTGACAGTCTGAAAAATCTTGTAAAATCTGCTCATAAACATGACAAAGGTGTCATTACTTTATGTCATATGAGCGCACCAGAAGCTAAATTATTTTATGATATGGAGGTAAAAATGGGAAAAAAACAGCAACTATACCAATTATTTCTAAATTGGGCTCTAACTGCAAAAGTTGATGGTATTGTAGTAGGAGCAACTTTTCCAAAAATTATTCGATATTGTGCTAAAAAAGCAGGAAAAAACTTAAACATATTCTCTCCAGGAGTTGGCACTCAGGGTGGAAGTGCAAATGAAGTGATATCAGCTGGAACTGATTATCTGATTGTTGGAAGAACTATCCTTAATGCAAAAAATCCTGCAAGTGTGGCAAAGAAACTCCAGCTACAAAGTCTTGGTAAGTAGCATTTGTGCTCTTGTTAACACAGTTTTTGCATTATCAAATGTAGTTTTTTCCATGGATGTATTATAATCCATCCAAGTATAATCAAGATGTTCATGTGAAATCATAACTTGATTAGTTTTTGTTTCAGCCAAGAAAAACACCACCTTTTTGTGTACTAATTCCCCCTGATATTGAAAATCATATTTAATCCATTCTTCAAAATTTTCTAAAAATGTAATGTCTGTAATTCCAGTTTCTTCTTTAGCTTCTCTAATTGCAGTTTCATGAGTTGATTCCCCATCTTCCATTTTTCCTTTTATAAAATCCCAATGTCCAGAAGGATAGTGTAAAAGTAAAAACAAAATTTTTGAATCTTCTTTTCTAAATAATACCATTCCAGCTGAAGTTTCTTCTATCATTTTCCTAATCTCCTTTTTCTTTCTTGATAAGTTCTAATTGCTCTCATTAAATCAATTTTTCTAAATTCTGGCCAAAAAATATCCATAAAGACCAATTCACTGTAAGCACTTTGCCACATAAGAAATCCACTTAATCTCTTTTCTCCTGATGTCCGTAAAATCATATCTGGAGATGATTGTGGTAAGTGTGATGTGTAAAGATTTGATTCAATCTCTTTTTTGTTAATATCCTCTATCTCCAGAGACCCATCTTTGATTTTTTCTCCTATTTTCTTAACTGCATCTACTAACTCATATTGTCCTCCATATGCTAATGCAATATTTAGAAAATGATTGTCATAATTTTTTGTAGCATCATCTAATCGTTTTAAAACATCTTTGATAGAATCTGGCAGTAGCTCAATTCTTCCAATACCTTTGACTCTCATTTTACATCTATGGATTCTAGGATCGTTGTATAATTTCTCCAGTCTCATACGAATTAATTCATAGATGTATTCTAATTCCTCATCCTTTCTATCCAAATTCTCAGATGAAAGTGCGTATAATGTAACAATTTTGATATCAAATTCTTCACACCAATCAAGAAGATTTTCTACTGCATCAGCTCCTTTCCAATGCCCTTTTTTTGCTATTGTTAAATGTCTCTTAGCCCATCTTCTATTTCCATCTAAGATTAGAGCAACATGATTAGGAATTTCTCCATTTTTAATTTCATTTTCTAGTCTCTTTCCATAAATCTTATAGATGCCTGTTAACTGAAAAACTACTTCTATTATTTTACTAATGCCTTATCACCTTTGATAATTAAAACATAATTGAAGATATCAGTGTTTTTCTGAAATTCATTTTTATGATGGATTTAGGCCTAAATTAGTCTGAAATCATCTCTTGATCTTTGTGTTTTCTATATTTCTTAAAGAGAATAGTAGCTGAAACCAAGGTTGCTGCTAGTCCTCCTAAAAGAGGTGGAACCAAGGTAAATGAGCTTTCATCATAAATCATTATGTTGGTAAATTGCAATATAGTAGGATACAGTGCTACTAAAACAATAATTCTTAGAATATCCGTTATTTGTCTAGGAACTCCTCCAATCCAATTACTAAGAAGTGTTCCAGATACTATAGCTCCCATCCCAATCCATAAGATTGGTAATAACCCTGCAACAAATTGTCCAATGATTACCTTATTTGTAATTAGTACAATTAGTTCTGTATTATCTTCAATTAACTCAGAATCAACTGCACTAATTCCAGCTGGCACTGAAGAAAGAATTAGTAATGCCCCTGCAACCATTGTAAAAATTCTGATAAAACCCATCGGAGTTGGTTTTGACCAATTTGACCATGCTCTATCAATATCAAATGCCCTAATCAAGAATGCTCCACCCAAAATACTTACGAGAACAGCAAATATTTCTGCACTAAAATCAAATACAGTTGCAATTCCACCAATTAACAAAAGAATTCCTGGAACACCTAAAAAGAATTTTGAATATCTTGAATCATAAGCAATCATTTTAAGATATTTTCCAAAAACTGCATAGGAGTATTCTACACTTCTACTCACCTTCATTACAACACGTTGTACAGAGACAACTGGTAGAACATTTTGAATTACTGGAATAACACTTTCATCATCTTCGCCATCAGAAACAATAACTGCGCCATTTGCAGAAAACTTTTCTAAAACCTTTCTTGTCTCAGCAAGAATTTTTTCATCTGCGTGGATTCCTCTATTTTTAACTCCTGCAACAGTTACTACTTCAACTTTGTATCCTTTACTAATTAAATCCTCATATGTTTTGATTGCTGCAAAAATTGAATTTGAATCAGCATCTTCCGGATCTTCTAAGGCTAATCTTTGTGCTGCCTCAATACATGCATTTCTACCTATTACTGGTGTGATAATTCCTGCTTTTTCCCCCACATCATTATCTCTATCAATACAAATTACAAGTAATTTGTTGGCAGTGGATGCATTAACATCTTTTTCCACCTTTCCAGACTGTTGAGACATTCTAATTATTATCATAAAATTGCTTTTTAACGATTTCCGACAATTGTTATTAGTAAAATTCGGTTTTGAGGCTATGTGGGTTTTAACTCATCAGAAATTTTGACATACTCCAAAGATTCTACTTTTAATGACTCTATCTTTTCTAAAGTTTCAACCATTTCTGCTTCTGAACTTCCTTTTTCAATCATATTGGCCAAAACTTTGGTTTCTCCAATATATGAATTGAATTTTTTCATTGCATCCATGTAACCAATGTAACTTGCTAGCCATTCTTCAGGTGGTTTTGATGTCACAAATTCACTTATTTGAGTAGTTACTTGTGATGATGTTACTTCAGTAATTGTGATATAATCTTCTGGAGAAATTTCTCCACTACGCAGATTTTGATATTCAATATCTATTGATTCCTGTAAAACTTCATGGATGTTTTTTACCTCATCAAGATAGTTTCCATAATCCGATATTACAAATGTTGTTTCATTATTTTCTGGAATTATCCAAAACAAAAAACTTGCACCCGTGATTGCAGCTAATATTATGACAGTGACTATAACTCCCTTTTTTGATGCCATTTTGTAACTTAACAATTAAGGAGTTTATAACTGCTAATCTCCCAAAAAATCATCACTTGTTAAATAAATGTTAGAAAAAAAATCCTTATTGTATAATTCTAAACAAAATTTTTAAAAAAACACTTACATTTATTAAAATTTTTATAAATTATTGCTTTTTGATGCCTAAAAAAATTTACGTACATCTAGTCTATAGTTAAATAATTTTCACAGCCTCTTCCTAAATACCACCAAGTTTGACAAATTTTAGAATGGTTACAGCATATTGTGTAAAGTGCAGAGCTAAAAGGGACATTAAAGATCCTGAGGAAACTAAATTAAAGAATGGACGTCCTGCAGTAAAAGGTACATGTCCTAAATGTGGAACTAAAGTTTTCCGTATAGGAAAGATGCCTGAGGAATAACGAATAATACTCCACACGATTTCTCTTTTTCAAAACCCATATAGAGTCTAGTATGTATGATTTTTTGTGACCAAAGCAGAATATGAAAGTCTACTCAAACGTATTCAGGATAAACTAGGTGATACCAAAAAAGAATCCTCTACTCGATTTGAGCTTCCTGTTGTAGATGTTATGTGGGAAGGCCAAAAGACTTTCTTGCGTAATTTTTCAGAGTTCCCAAAGGTTCTACGAAGAGATCCAGACAAAGTTCTTCAATACCTATCAAAAGAGTTTGCAGTTCCTGCTGAAAGACTAGGTGACAAGGCAATGTTTGTTGGAAGACGAGCTCCTGATGACTTTACAAGATTATTCCAAATCTATGTAAAAGATTATCTTGAATGTCGTACATGTAAAAGTCCTGATACAAGAATTACCAAAGAAAATCGTATCTCATTTTTAATTTGTGAAGCTTGTGGTGCAAAATCTGCTCTAAAAGGTAAGTATGCATAATGCAATTTTCAGTAA
>Ga0208748_1001437_pt1 | contig 10777 bp, 16 predicted proteins | sample Knorr_S7_td_Bott_FD_185599 | JGI IMG/M metagenome (GOLD analysis project Ga0208748, IMG submission 185599) | Marine microbial communities from Southern Atlantic Ocean transect - Knorr_S7_td_Bottom_ad_4513_LV_A (SPAdes) (version 2) | ecosystem: Environmental > Aquatic > Marine > Oceanic | place... | reverse complement strand
AGGAGCTGCGTTTGGAGTAGTCTTTGGAGTAGTCTTTGGAATAATCCTTGGAGCAGCTATCGGTAATGTAGGACTAGGTATAGCATTAGGTATAGCATTAGGTGCAGCTTTGGGTTCTACGATGCAAAAGGAAGATTCTTCAAGTAGAGAAAAGTGAAAATTAGTATCGCATTAGCCCCTCAGTAGCAGGGCTTTTTGTTTGCCTGTTGGGTTATTTTTTGTAAATTATAATTATTACATAAAATAATAAGGAGAAAATTACAATGTCTTTCAAAAAAACAGGTGTATTAACCTTATTGGTGACTGTATCCTTTCTACAGGCTCAGGTTGGTAACGAAGCAGACATATCAAATTCAGAAACAGTTGCAGAAGCTTGGATTCAAGCCTGGTATACCAGCCAGGAAGCTTCCATGAATATGGTCAAGAATAACATGGCTGAGGATGGCAAGCAGACAGCAAATCGATACGTGGGGTTTGGTTTTATGTATGACCCTGATGCAGATAAAGGAAAAATGAAAATTACAAGTATAATGGAAGGCAGCCCTGCTTCTGAGAGGCTTATGGTTGGAGATGAATTTGTTTCTGTGAAGGGTGTTGTGGTAAATGAAAGGAATATGGGAAAACTTCCATTTCGTGGAAAGCCTGGTGAGGAGATTAAAGCTCGCATAAAACGTGAAGGAAAAATTCAGAATATATCTGTTGCCAGGGGAGTAATTGCAGTTTCTTATACTAAAACAGAAGTCTTAGAAAATATAAGTATGGGTAACAGTGAGAACTGGGCAGTAGAAGAATTTAATATTGATGAAGTTATTAGTGAAAAAAATATAGTTTATGTGCTTCATAATTATAAGGATACCGATAAGATTTCTGGACTACCATATAAAGCATATACAATGACAAGATTTGTATTTAATGAGAGTGGAAAGGTAAGTCAAATTAGAAGTCTTTCAGAAGATCGTTTTGTTCTAGAACAGCAGGGGTATACGATTTCAAGATAAGGCATTAAGAGAGTATTTTAAGACAATATCAGTAGATGGATATATTCATTTATTTCATTGTAACTGGCCTAGGCAATATTGGTTTTAAGTGAGGATGTTATCACAGAACTAAGCTTTACAGTTGGATATAACCACATATTTAATACTATAATGAGTGTAGGTACTGAATACCAACTAAATAGAGGTATGACAGTTACTGTAGAAGATGGTGCTGTTGAAATAGATTCTTAATTAGTAAAACATTAAGCCCCACCAAGGAACGGGGTTTTTTGTTTGAGGGGAAATATTGTGTAATTTTCTATGTGAAACAAAAGAATAAACCAAAATGTCCAAAATGTTCTTCAAACATTAATGTTGTAGAAATTAAATATGGTTTCCCAGGATTGGAAATGCAAGATGAAGCGGCAAAAGGCCAGATTGAGGGATGAGAAAGAGAAGAATTAATTAAGTTAAGCTATTATCAGAGGCATATATGTATCAGTTAATCAATCTAATTTTTCAAATATTATACATGTGCTTGATTGCACGTGTAGTACTGTCATGGATAGACCATAATCCAAACAACGAAATAATTCAATGGGTTTATAAAATAACAGACCCGATAATCAGACCAATTCAGCGCATCCTGCCTCCTATGAGCATCGGGATTGATATTTCGCCCATTATTGCTATTATTGCCTTGGGGTTTGTTAAAAGGTTAATTATTGGAGTGATGTTTTAGGGTATATTAAAATTGAAAAAGAAAAAAGATTTATAGGATTTAACCGAGGAGAATAAAATGAAAAAGCCACTCGTCATACTGCTTGTTTTTTCCCTGTTTAGCCCGTACTTGGTCTCTGCTCAGCCCGGCTCCTGCCAAGACAAGGAGTTCATCCGATTAAAGGATGTGAACATCAGCGATATGACAGACAGAGAGTATCAATACTTTATGATGATGTCGGAGGAGTGCGTTGATAATGAGGACGAAAAAAAGTTAATGCTTAAACTCAAACCCAAACTATTATGGTTCATAACTGGTATTGCAATTATTTACTTTATGTATGATGAAGTGATTGATGATGAAGACGAAGATAATGACGATTAAATTTTATTTTAATTGGTGTTTACTAAACCCCACCCAAAGGGATAGGAACTAAACAACATTTAAAAGGTTTATTTATTGAACCAAGGGAATGCCGCAGGGTATTCCCTTTTTTTTTAAAAATAATAAAAGGATAATCAATGAATAAACAGTTAATAGTTATCACATCACTCTTATGCGTTTTGAATGGGCAGATTACTTATAATGAATGGACAGAATTGCACGAAGTGTCGCCCGTTGAAGCTGTTCTCTACATGTGTAGTCAAATCAGCGGACAGGATAACGCATTGAGATATGCAAAGAATATGACCTCTCAAATATTTGAAGCATCAGATTCAACAAAAAGAAAGCTTAATGATATATATGCAATGCCTGATAATGGCATAATGGTAGGTGAATTATTTTTAATTACTATCGATTGGATAACTGATCGACCACAACTGTGGAATCTTGATATACTTGATTTAACTCTATATGCTCGTCTTGATATCTATGGTGATGATGAAACGAAAAAATATGTTAAGGAAAAAATAGTTAGGGCTTTGTCAATAAAACTTTAAGCAAGAGCCCCGCAATTAGCGGGGTTTTTTGTTTGCGGGTGTGGTGGTGAGAGATATCGGTCATGGCACTCAAGGAGATTTAGAATTATTACAAGAGGATTTGAGTGATGAAGGATTTAAGGTTATTACATTCAGCTAGTCAATTCAAAACATTTGAGAATAATCATTGATATAAAATCAAGAATAGTATACATTCAACCAACGTTATGGCCGTGCTTTAACCCAACTTGCAGGCGGCTCAAAAGAAACTGCTAAACCGGGAAGGAAATGACTCCTGCACCGGAGTCATTTTTGTTTTCGGGTGTTAATTGAAATAACCGTGGAAACATGACAAAATTCCTCTTGATTTATACATACGATTAACAGTACACTAAACAGTACTATTAATAAACTATTAAAGGTCATCTATGAGTAAACTCACAGCCAATGAATTAAAAACAAGGGGAGTATCCGTCTTGGATGAAGCGCTTCATGGGGATGATGAAGCAACCATTTCCGTAAGGGGCAAGGATAAATATGTCGTTATGGATCTGGAGCGCTATAACTATTTACGCGTGTGCGAACTGGAAGCGGCCTACCGGGAAACCATGGCTGATATAGAAAGCGGACATTATATAAAAGAGAGTGTTGCAGATCATATAAAGCGCCTGGATGAAGACATATAAAATTTGGTATTCCGCTGCGTACATAAAGCGGGCCAAACGATTTAATAAACGACATCCGGAATTAAGAAAGCAGTATGAAAAAACACTGCAAATTTTGGAAGTGAACCCGGCACATCCGTCCCTGCGGCTCCATCGCTTGAAGGGAAAACTGGAAAATCTTCATTCCGTCTCCATCAATCGCCAATACCGGATTTTACTCCATTTTATTATCAGGGATGATGTGATTATTCCAGTGGATGTGGGCAGTCATGATGAGGTGTATTGATGCAGTGAAATAACACCACGCTTTCCGCTGAATACCCGCCTGTGCTTTCTCCTGCGTTCCGTCTGCGTTGGGCTCGCGTCAGACAAAGTGTGTCGTTTAATTAAAATAATACTGTCATATTGATTGTAATTTTGCGTTTTCTTCACTACCTTGATTAAATATTGTAACAACCAAAAGGAGATACAAATGTGTATAATACGAATTCTAGTTACTATTGGAATTGTCGTTTCTTTTTCAACCCAGGCAACGGCACAAACCACCGCCCCAACCAGAGCCGCCGTTGATGAGCGTGTATGGGTGGTCTTAAACCACATCAAGTATGATAAAAAAGAGCAGTTTGATGACGTTTTGTCCAATGAGGTCATGACAGCAGCAAAGGAATATCGCGATCCGGACGATGAAAAGCATGCCTTGAATCTGCAAGTCTCTAAAGGACTGAGAGTGCTCCGCCCCGCAGTAATGAATGAAGATTCTACATGGACATTTATTTTTATTTTCGATCCCTACATTGAAGGGGCGAATTATACTATCGGCAGACCATTGAGACAAAAGTATGGTGAAGACGGCGCTGAAGAGGTCTTTGGTAGATGGAGCGAATGTTTTAACAGCGGCCAAGAGCTTTATATGGTCAACCAGACCGATTTATAACGAAGCATAGGTCATGCCAATATGCTCACCGCGGGATTCCAGCAATAGACCCAAATGCTGAACTTACTTAATAACATATTACCACATCATAGCAAAGACAAATATTATTTCTTCAGTGGTGATCACTATACACGCTATACAAGTGAAAATGGAACCGACAAAAACTTCCCTCGTGCCGTGTCTGACAATTGGTCTGGGTTGTGGGATCTTTTCCCTGGTCCTTACGATGCTTCTATCATTAAATACAACTATACAAAATATTACTTCTTTAAAGGGAACCAATATGTACGTTACACACCTGGAGAAGGTGTAGATTCTGGTTACCCTAAATATATTTCAGAATATTGGACTAGGCTATGGAGGGAAATGCCTGGTCCATATGATGCCTGCTTCTATGCCAAAACCAAAGATAAATACTATTTCTTCAAAGGAGAAAACTATGTAAGAATGTCTACCGGTAGTGGCGGAGGTGTAGATGCCGGTTACCCGAAGAAAATAAAAGATCATTGGCATAACATGCCGGAAGTTTTCCCACCACCATACGATGCCGTAGTTCAGAGTAAAGCAAATGAATCCATTTATTTTTTCTTTAAAGGAAACGAATACGTTCGCTATAATACAAGCCTAGGAATTGACACCTCTGAAGGAGAATACCCTCAATCCACAGAATATAGCTGGCCTGGAGTTTGGCAGTTAAAAACCTATTCCGCCATAACGCTTGGTTCATTTACTCCCCTTGGCCCCCTATTTTCAATCCGATTGCTTGAAAACAAAGCGATAAACATGGTCCCTTTGGACAACATAAATCTCGAACTTCTCTATACAGTCGAAAACGATGGGTTTGTTGGTTACACAAAAACATATAGGGTTAACATGGCTGCAGGAGCCAATAAAACCATTACGCTTCAAATAGATGGTGAAAATATCGCAACCTTACCAATCAAGAATGCTCCTTCAGATTCAGACTCGGAACCATTTTCCCTCGCCATGGGCTCTTGTTTAGATGATGGACGTAACCTTCAGCTACAAATTGGCACTGTAGAAAAAATGGTCAGCGAAAATCCTGATATGATGATTTGGAATGGCGACACCAGTTATTATATCGGCAAAAAAACAAATGGTGGATGGAATACTTTTAAGGATAATGTAGTAGAAAGGGGCGACATGAAAAACCCTACTCATTCCATGTTTCTTCGCATGTTTAAAACCAGACACCATCCTTCCATAGTTAATGCCATGTGTAACATTCCTGCAATTAGCACGTGGGATGACCATGATTTTGGTTTCAACAACTCTACCACCCAGAATATGACGCCACAACAAATTACAGACGCAACAAAGGTGTTTAGAACTTGTTGGCCTAACAATTACAAGCAATCGCAGCCAGTCAACCTGCAATCGCCTTTAGATAAACCTATTAATCACAGCGTAAGATATGGAAGAACCGAAATTTTCTTCCCTGACTCTAGAAGCCATAGAGGCCCTGACCCAGACCCAGAAGATGGTAAAATATTGGGCGATGTACAGCTTTCCTTGTTGATCACTTCAATGACTAACAGCGATGCTTGCTTGAAAATCCTTATTCTTAGCTCACAATTGATTCCAACCAAAGAAAATGGCGAAGGATTTTATGCGAGTGCGCGTGGAGAACGAACAACTTTGCTGGATGCTTTTAAAGCTGATGACTTCGGCGGACGTGTGTTGATTTTAAGTGGAGATGTTCATTACAGCGAATTGTCTTATGATGGGAATACTAGTGATAATCCTACCATAATTGAGGTAACTTCCTCTCCAATGTTATTGAAGGCTGGCCAGGACGCTAAAACTCCAGCTGAACTTGACTCTGACCCCTCCAAGCAGACAAGAATATGGTCTGTAAAAGGAAATACCTATGCAATTTTAAACATTTCGTACACTGATAATGATAATGAGCCAATTATAACCATCCAAATGCGGAATTCTGATGGCACTACAGCAGATATTTACATAGATGACGATGAACTCGTGCCTGATCCGAAACCAGCAAATGCCATTTGGAAAGGAGATGGTGAGTTAGAATCAAGTTTTTAGAGGCTATTAGAGTTATAAAAACGATTAAACATGATTACCCAATGAGGTACAATTGGAGAATTATTAGACAATCTATACAATAAAAAATAATGGAGCATTTTAATTATGAGTAAAATAAATATTATTACCTACAACATAGGTATGGGTGTTGAAGACAACGAAGGTGAAAGGAAGAGTAACGGTCCGGAAAAATCCGCCTTGTGCGGGGTTTTTTGTTTTCCCATATTTATCCTTACACTCCAGCGTGAGTATTAGTTATGCAACAATAAGGCTTTACTCCCCATTTTTTTCTCCTAACTAGTAATCATATTAACCCAACTTACTTTGACGATGTCCATTAGAAAAATATTTACCTCTATTAGATTTTCAAGACTAAACCTGGTCTTTTTCGGGATACTCTTTTTTTATTGTTGTCAAAAAACAGAAGAGGCATCAGTGAGAATAATTGGCGAAGATTCAGCAGTTTTGTTGCCCATGCACTTACTAAAAATAAAAGGACGAAGGGATGGATACTATGCCTACATTCATGCAAAGTTTGTTTCTGATAATCATTTTATCTCAAGTGAAGAACTAATTGCACCTGACAGTATCATCATGGAGATTTCCATTAAAATTGGAGTGCCGTCTCAGCTTTCTTCTGGTAATTACCGATTGCACAAAAATAGACAATTGTTTAAAGGATCTGTGAGCTCATCTTATATATACTTTACAGGTGGCCAAGGTGGACTGCCAGGTTTTGGAGGTGTCTTTCTCTTTAAAACATCAGGCGGAGCTTCATACAAAATCAATCTGCCTCCAGCAGAGTTAAAAAGAAGGTGATATGAAAAGATGCGAATAGAATGGATTGGTTGTCAAATGTATGCAAAGGTTTGCACTAAGTTGACTTGAGATGCAATAAGAAGGATACCTGCAGAAGAATTTGAAACTATTTATGATTATAAGATTGATTAAGGAGAAATAAAATGACCTACATTATTGCAGAACCTTGTGTTGGAATTTGTGATACTGCTTGTGTAGAAGTTTGTCCAGTGGATTGTATTCATTTTACAAAGGGTAAAGATATTGGCGTGGAAGCCAAAGCAGAAGGATTTGACCCAGAGGGAAAACAACTATACATAGACCCGGAGGAATGTATAGATTGTGGAGCCTGTGAACCAGAATGTCCAGTTGAGGCAATTTTTGAAGAAACAGAAGTACCAGAAGAATGGGATAATTATATTAAAATTAACTATGAGTTTTTTGGACAAGAGGCCCCGTAATGAAAACATTAAATGTATATGACACAGACCCGAATGAAATAAATTCTTTGGTTGAACAGTTTATTGATACTGGTGAAAGACCAATTCAGATAATTACTGATAATGCATTTTACTCTAAGCGAAAGAAAGTTGTTAGCGAGATTTTAATTAGAAAAAGAAAAGAGGAAGGAATAAAATTTTATTGTCTGTATAATACACCATATATTACTTGGAGGATTTCTGACTAAGTTTAAACCAGGACAAATTATGTGTCACAAATTGTTTCATTATAGAGGTGTAATACTAAAAGTTGATGAAACTTTCAAATCGACAAATGAATGGTATGATCTTATGGCAAAATCAAAACCTCCCAAAGATAAGCCATGGTATCATATTATAGTAGACAATAAATCTCATATGACATATGTTGCCGAAAGAAATTTACAGCCGGATCATTCAAGTAAAAATATTACACATCCTTTAATGACAATTTATTTTACAGAAATTATAGATGGTATTTATCAAAGGAATCTGAATTGGGAAGGTGATGTCCCAGTGCCGGTAGGATATATTGGGTCTGCATAATATATTTAAAATAATTGTGAATATTTCGGACAAGCATCCTCAGCGGAAAGAATAACATTAGCTGGATTAGAGATATCAGAAAATTGGTGTTCTGATATATTATGGGTCTGAGTCTGGTGTTGATGGGGCTGATGTTTTATTAAAGGATGGAGCTGCTATTCAAGTTGGACAATTTGATATTAAAACTATCCATACTCCTGGTCATACTGCAGGTTGTGTATGTTATTAGACATGCGGAATGTTATTTACTGGGGATACGTTGTTTATAGGTGGGGCTGGCAGAACTGATTTCCAAGGGGGATCTGCTGGTCTATTGTATGACAATGTAGTAAAGAAATTGTTCTGCTATCCGGATAATACAATTGTATATCCGGCCCATGATTATTCCGGGAAGTCACTATCGGCAATTGGTGAGGAAAAGAAGTGGTATCCAAATGTTGGAGTAAAAATTACTAAAAGTGAATTTATTGAAAATGAAAGAAATAAAAGCAGGCCATACCCTAAAAAAATTGATACCGCAGTACCCGCCAACATCAAGTGTGGACAAACTTCGACATTCTAGGCAAAAATTTATATGAATCATTTATTAAATTGTATGTAATAAAAGGTTCACTTTATTATGAATAATGAAATGCAAAGCTATAAGTGTATTGATGTAAATGAGGCGAAAGAATTAATAAAAAACAATAAGGTCACTATTGCCGATATTAGGGATACTGGTTCTTATCAAGAAGGAAATATACCGGACTCGATCAATCTGACCGATCAAAATATTAAAGAATTTATAGAGACTGCGGATCGCAGCGCACCTTTACTAGTTTATTGTTATCATGGTAATAGCAGTCTGGGCGCAGCACAATATTTTGCCAATAATGGTTTTACGTCAGTTTTCAGCCTTGATGGCGGTTATGTTGGATATACTCAGCATGATTGAAGATGGAAAAAATACAGTTTATAATGTATGATCACGAAGAACGTTCACAACGGGTCAATGATGGAAAGTATGATTTAATATGAAAGGTCAATCAATGCGGCTTGCGCACACAATGATTCGTGTTAGAGATCTTGATGCGTCTCTTGAATTCTACTGTGATTTTTTAGGGTTACAAGAAATTCGTCGCAAAGATCTTGGTGATGAGGCTACTTTAGTATTTTTGACTGACGATAGTCAAAATTATCACATTGAACTGACATTTAATAAAGATGGGCGTGATTATACAATTGGTAATCAGTTTGGGCACCTCGCATTCCATGTGGATGATTTAGATACGGTAATTTCTGATGTTAAAAATCGTGGTTGGTGGTTTCGGCAATCAAAACCAACATCTTCATCTCAATATATTTTTATCCATGATCCAGATGGTTATGATGTAGAAATACTTCAAGCTCCATCCACTTAAAATTATTTGCCTTAAAATATGTAGTGCCCCCGCAAAGAAGCTAATGTGATTATATGTGGGATAAAGAGTATATTCGAGCATGAAAAGATATTTCTATTTAATATTTTTTCCAATCGCACTGATAGCGCAAACTGCAACCGCACCGTCTTCTGGAGATGGATCTTCGGGCGATCCCTATCAAATAGACACCTTGAACAATCTCTACTGGATCACACAGAATTCAGGTGAATGGGACGCACACTACATCCAAACCGCCAATATCGACGCTTCTTCCTCAAGCAGTTGGGACGGCGGTGCCGGCTTTACACCCATTGGCAACTCCAGCACCAGGTTCACTGGCTCTTATAACGGCGATGGGCATACCATCAGTAATTTATTTATCAATCGCTCGACAAGTTATATAGGTCTGTTTGGGTATATTGGCGTCGACGCCAACAGCACTACCGCCATCCAGAACCTGGGCTTGACAAATGTGAGTATTACGGGTTATGGTTATGTCGGCGCCTTGGTGGGATATAAACAAGAGGGGACGCTCAACGTGAGTAATTGCTACATTAGCGGAAGTGTGACAGGAAGTGGCAATTATGTCGGCGGCCTGGCGGGATATTTGAGAAATCAGTCCAATGTAGTTAATTCCTACAGCACCGGCAGTGTGAATGGTAATAATTATGTCGGCGGCCTGGCGGGATATTTGAGAAATCAGTCCAATGTAGTTAATTCCTACAGCACCGGCAGTGTGAATGGTAATAATTATGTCGGCGGCCTGGCGGGATATTTAAACGCCTCCATGAGCAATTCCTTCTGGGATACACAGACATCAGGCACAAGCACAGGAATTGGATGGGGAACCTCAACCGGTGCAACAGGAAAAACCACAGCGCAGATGAAAAGCGCAAGCACATTTACCAATGCAGACTGGGATTTTGAATTAGAAACGACCAATGGTACTGATGATTACTGGGATATGGATAATGACAATAGCGCCTACAACAGCGGATATCCTTTCTTAAGCTGGGAGAATGGTGATACTGTCTTGTTTAATCTACCCCCTCAGGCCACCTTTAGCCCGGCAAACAATGCTATCGATGTGGCCCGGGACACCGACATCACCATCACTTTTACTGAGGCTATACTGAATGCGGATGCCAGCAATATTACAGATACGAATGTGGATGGGCTTATTACCCTGAAAGATACAGATGCTTCTGGCACCGACATTGCTTTCGATGCCACGATAAACGCCGGCAAGACAGTCATTACGATTAAT
>Ga0208748_1001434_pt1 | contig 10814 bp, 6 predicted proteins | sample Knorr_S7_td_Bott_FD_185599 | JGI IMG/M metagenome (GOLD analysis project Ga0208748, IMG submission 185599) | Marine microbial communities from Southern Atlantic Ocean transect - Knorr_S7_td_Bottom_ad_4513_LV_A (SPAdes) (version 2) | ecosystem: Environmental > Aquatic > Marine > Oceanic | place... | reverse complement strand
CTCGAGCCACGGCCCGCATCTCTCGCCGTTCGCAAAAGAGTCCGAGTATCGGACGCGACCGTTCTCGTGGTAGACGATCAGCTCGCCGTCCCAGATTCCATCCGCGAGCACCCCCTGAATCTGTTGCCTGCGCTGATCCGCCTCGAACGTGCGAAACACGCGACCGGTGTAGGGAACGAGCGTCTCGGGGTCCACGTATGTGCTGTCCCGGATCACAAGCTCGTCGAGCGAACGAGGGGTCGCCGTCTTGGCGCACGCGCAGAGAAGGGCGGTGAGGAGAGCTATTCGGAGCATATGGCGACGAGGGTCGGGCTCGATGTGGCCTCGGTTATACCGGAGTCGACCCGCCGGGATCCGATGCCCTAGAGGAGCCGCGTTCGTCAACAAGCGACTGACCCGGTTACAATCTTCTCCTGAAGCGAAAACGAGCATTGATCCTTCTAGGTTGAGTACCGTGAAAAAGATGAGCAGCCGTTCCAGGATGATCGCCCTCCTTTTCCTGCTAGCAAGCACCGCCTGCAGCCAAGACGACAACGTCACAGAGACCGAGCCGGACCTGGTCGCGCGCGCCCGCGGAATCCACGAGCGCGTCATCACGCTCGATACCCACAACGACATCAGCACGGCCAACTTCACCGCGGATCGCAACTACACGATGGCGCTGTCCACGCAGGTGAATCTTCCAAACATGGAAGCGGGCGGGTTCGACGTATCGTGGATGGTCGTGTTTGTGGGTCAGGGAGACCTGACCCCCGAAAGATACGGGGACGCCCACCGGCAGGCGCTGGCAAAGTTCGAGGCAGTCCACCGCCTCACCGAACAGATCGCTCCCGATCGTATCGAGCTCGCGCTGACCTCGGACGACGTGCGGCGGATCATCGCCGCGGGCAAGAAGGTCGCGATGATCGGGGTCGAGAACGCGTACCCCATCGGTACGGACCTGTCGAACATCGAGCTTTTCCACGAGATGGGCGCTCGCTACATGTCGCTCGCGCACAACGGGCACAGCCAGTTTGCCGACTCCAACACCGGCGAGCGAGACGAGGTCTGGTTGCACGGCGGTCTCAGCGAGCTCGGTCGCAAGGCGATCGCGGAGATGAACCGACTCGGCATCATGATCGACCTTTCGCACCCTTCGAAAGAATCGAACATGCAGGCCCTAGCGCTGACTCGAGCACCGGTCATCGCGTCGCATTCGGCCGCGCGCGCGGTCGGGGACGTGAGCCGCAATCTGGACGACGAGCAGCTCATGGCGCTCAAGGAGAACGGCGGCGTGGTACAGACCGTTGCGTTCCAGAGCTACGTGAATCCGGAGAAGAACCAGGCGCATCGAGACGCACTCGACAAGTTGGAAAAGAGTGTAGCTGAGGAAATGGGCTTCGAGCTCATGGGCCGACGCGCGCGCTTCGGGCTGAGCGATTCGGACCGCGAGGCATACGACATCGCAGTCCGGCCCGTGCAGGAGGCCATCGATGCTCGCGTGGACGCAGAGGTCAACTCCATCGCGCCACCTGTCGATGTGTCGGACCTCGCCGACCACATCGACTATCTGGTGAACCTCATCGGCCTGGAGCACGTGGGCATCAGCTCCGACTTCGACGGGGGCGGCGGTGTCGAGGGGTGGAACGACGCCGCCGAGACTTTCAACGTGACGCTCGAGCTCGTGCGCCGTGGCTACACGGAGCAGCAGATCGGGATGCTGTGGAGCGGCAACCTGCTCCGCGTGCTGGACGAGGTGCAGGCGGTCGCTGCCGAGATTCAGGCGGGGAGCTGAACTACGAAGGCAAGGTTCACGCTCATCGCGTAATCGGCTGTACAGCGCCCGACGAAGCCCTCAAATTTGGCGACCCATCTTATCGGAGTCCTGCGATGCGTGTCACTCGCGTACTGTTCCTTCTCTCCGCCCTGGCACTCCTACTGCCCACACATAGCGAGGCACAGTTCCGACGGAACACCGTGCCTACGATTCCGCCGCCGACAATCACGGAATACAACCCTCGTTCCACGCTGGTCGTGCCCGAGCACGAAGTGCCGCGCGCGAAATTCCCAGCCGTGGACCTGCACGGACATCCGCCCACCCTGAACAACTCCGAGGCCATCAACCTGGTGATCTCGGCGATGGACGAGCTCAACCTGCAGGTGATGGTGCAGGCCCGTGGCAGCTCAGGCGAGCGCCTAACGAGTCAGATCGAAGCCGTTCGCGCGGCGGGTTACGAAGACCGGTTCGTCTTCTTCACCACGCTGAACCTCAGGAACGTTGGGCCGGGCTCGGGCGCGCGCATCGCGGCGCAACTCGAGGCGGACGTCGCGGCGGGTGCCGTGGGCATCGGTGAGATCGGCAAGAGCTTCGGACTGGGCACGCGCAAAGCGGACGGAACCCGACTGCAGTTGGACGATCCCGAGCTCGATATCGTTTGGGAGACCGCCGGACGCCTCGGCATTCCAGTATTCATCCACACCGGCGATCCGTCGGAATTCTTCCGGCCGCTCGACCTCGAAAACGAGCGCTGGCTCGAGATGGCGCTCTTCCCGAATCGTCAGTTCAACGACCGTTCGCGGTTCCCGACCTTCGAGGACCTCATGGCGGAGCGCGATCGCCTGCTGGCGAAGCACACCAACACGACCTGGGTGCTCGCCCACATGAGCTGGTATACGCAAGATTTGGGCAAGCTGGGCGAGCTCTTCGATCGCTTCCCCAACGTGCACGGAGAGGTGGGCGCGGTCCTCTACGACCTGGGTCGCCAACCCCGCTTCGCGCGAGCGTTCTTCGAGAAGTACAAGGACCGCATCCTGTTCGGGAAAGACTCGTTCCAGCCCGACGAGTACCCGTACTACTGGCGGGTCTTCGAGACCGAAGACGAATACTTCGACTACTACCGGAACTACCACGCCTTTTGGCAGTTGTACGGCATGGGCCTGCCCGACGACGTGCTGCAGGCGCTGTACTACGGGAACGCGCTGAGGATCATCCCCAACATGCCTACGGCGGGGTTCCCGGGTTAGGGAAGCGCGGGGTACCCGTGTTAGGAACTGGCGGTACCCGGGCTGCGCCATGACGTCACATCGATCTGGGCGGCGCGAGGCCAGAGGCGTTTCGTACTTCTTTGCGATCTTGACGCACTCGCTGATCGTGGCAGCGCCCTGCGCCGGCCAGGAACCCGAGCCGCCGATGCGATCGACAACCGCGATCCCCCCGTCCGTCGATATCCACGCGCGGCCATCGGCATCGAAGTAGACATCCCGCACGCGGCTGTGCGGGAGGCCTTCTTCTACCCCCGTGCACTCGAAGGCGTCTTCTACTTTGAGACAGACACCGGCAGCCGTTCCGACGACCAGACGTCCGAGCGCATCCACATGGAGCGAATGCACGGCGTTGGAGGGAAGACCGTCGTTACTCGTGTAGGTCTTGAATTCCCGGCCGTTGAATCGGCTCAGTCCGCCGTAGGTACCGATCCACAGGTATCCGGCCGAGTCTTGGAGAAGTGCCAGACCCTGCGTCTGCGGCAGCCCATCCCGGTTCGAGTAGTGCTGAAGATTCAGAATCTGAGCCTGGGAAGCCGATGCCGTGACCAGTTGCACGCAGAGCGCGATGAAGGTCCACTGCCCAACAGCGTGCCGTCGGCACGGCTCTAGGGCCACACCCGCTTGGGGGGCGACGGACGTGGATTGGGAGTGCCTCTGCACGCGGCTGTCCGAACTCGAAGATTTCTTTGGTCATCTTCTAGCATCGGTGGCTCAGCTCGGTTTCTAAAAGGACCCTGGGCTTAGGAGTCGGGGAACGCCCTACACGCCGGCCGCCACAGCCTTCAGCGTCGGGTCCGACCGCCACATCAGTTGCCGGACCATTAGGACCGAACAGATCGTTGCGCACACTCCACCCGTGAGGATGCCGATCCACACGCCTTTGATGGACTGGTCGAAGACGCTCACCGCCAGCCAAGCAACCGGCACGCCGACCAACAACACACGGAGCGTGGTAATGAAGAGTGCAGGGAAGCCGTGCCCGAGTCCCTGCAGCAATCGCCCCGTCGTCATGCCCACGGCCATCATGGGGTACGAGAAGACCATGAAGCCCAGATAGGTCGACCCAATGGCGAGCGCCGTGGGGTCGGAGGTGAATATTCTTAGGATGCTTCCAGACGTCAGAAAGGCCGTGCCACCGATGACAGCCGCCAGCGTGATCGCCCACCGATAGGTGTAGAGAGCTGTCGAGCGTACCAAGTCGCTTCGGCCGGCTCCCGCGAACATGCCGACAACGGTGACCGCGGCTCCGGATAGCCCGAAGATCGGGAGCACGACGATCATGTCGACCTTGGACGCCGCACCGTACGCAGCAACTGCCACGGAGCCAAAATCAGCCAGGATCAGATTGAACAGAATGCTTCCGGCCGACATCACAACCATGCTCGCCGCGATCGGGATCGCCAGCCCGTACAGTTTCACCAGCACCTCTCGCGACGGGATCAATGCAGATACGCGGAGCCGCACGAACGCGGTCTTTCGGCGCAACAGGAGTACGGCAAACACGGTGACTGAGATCACGACCGCCAGCGTGGTCGCGATCGCGGCGCCGCGAAGCCCCATGCCCAGTACCAGAATGAAGAGTGCGTCGAGCGCGATGTTGGCCAACGTCGAGATCGTCAGCACGATCATGGGCGTCTTCGCGTCGCCCTCGCCGGCGAGAATCGAGCGCAGGACTGAGGACACGAAGAACAGCGGCATGAAGGCTGCGAGGACCTGGAAGTACTCCCACCCCAAGTCCACGACGCGGCCCTCTGCGCCCAGAGCCGCCAGCATCCATCGGCCGCTAGCGAGCCCAACACCACCGAATAGCACTCCCAAAAAGAGGCCCGAGCTGATGGCCGTACCTGCGGCCGCATCGGCGCCGTCGCTGTCGCCTCGACCTACCGACTGAGCCACCACCGCCGTGACCGCGGTGCCGAGTCCCATCGTCAGGGCGATCATCAAGAAAAACAGCGGAGCCACGAAGGTCGCCGCCGCGAGTTCGTCTGTCCCGAGCGACCCGATGAAAGCGGTATCGGCCACGATGTACATCGTGTGGACCGCCATGCCGGCGATCATCGGCAACGCCATGATCCAGAGCGCGCGCCTGGGCGCGTCCAGGAATTCCTGAAGACGGTCCGTGCGAGAGCCGGTCACAGGCTGGCTAGCGGTACTTTCGCTGGTATCAGCCTTTTGGTCGGTCGTGTGCGTGTCGGGCATGCTGGACGTGCGGGGGGTGGACCGGCGGTTGCGGACTCGTCGAGTTCGGCTGGACCGGAAAAGTTAACGACGCTCCCCGCCTACAACCCCAACCAGTAGTTCATTTTGATGATGAACCGGTTGTCCGCCGGCGCATCGAACAACGCCCCCGCGTCCCGACTCAAGTCGAAGTCACCGATCAAGGCGCGGTCCACCTGCTGACGCTGCCAGACCAAGAAGATCGTCGAGCCCGGCCGGTACTCCCAACGAAGAACGGCGTTGCCGATCAGGGAGCGCACGTTGAAGTCCCTGTCCGAGAACGAATAGTCCGTGAACCCGTCGCCATCGAAGTCCACATGCTGCCTGCCATCGACGTTGCAGATGTTCGAGCTGCAGCTGATCCCGTTCTCGAGCGCTTGGGCCGAACCCGGCTCGAAGCCGAGGAACTCATACGATTCGGCACCCGCGAGCTGCTTGTACTCGACGTAGTCACCCGAGGACAGCAGCGGTTGAGCATAGAGCTGCAACGTCAGCGTCGGTGAGAACGTCCAGTCGAGCCGCGTTACCATCGAGAAGGACTGCCGGTCGAGCTCGGCAAAGAGATAGCGCCGACCGTAGGTCGGATCGTACGCAAGTGTTGAAGTCGACGTCACGTACTGCGCGTCGGAGGTCGCCGTCGACCAGTTGGGGCTCACCGACACCGACAGGCGGTCGGACGGCTGAACACGGATATCGACACGGATATCGGTCGAGCCCCCCGCGCCGATACGATCGTCTGTGACCTTGAAGTTCGAGCCGAAGCTCACGGCTTTCCTGCGATCGCTGCTCATGTTGACGCTGAAGTCGGTCGATGCCGGGTTGACCATGATCGGACCGCCCCGCGTCGAGGACCGGCTCATCGCCTGCGGGCTGTACGAGGCGTTCATCCGCAGATTCCAGTAGTTCAGGAACTGGAAGCTTGTGTTCATGCGGAACGAGCCACGCATGCGGGCGTCCCGCCACGAATCGAGCGACCACGTGTCGTCGAGCGCCTCGTGGCTCCAGTTGTGGTACGTCATCGCGGTGACATTGTAGTTGCGGAACACCGAACCGGGCTGAATCTCCCGGTAGCTTATCCGCACACCTCCGTCCAACCGCTCCGCCGTCGCCGAGAAGCCGAGGTCGTTGATCTCGAAGCCGTTGGTGACCTCGGCTGCCCAAATGCCACCCGTCCAGTGCTGTCCAGCGCGCTTGTCCAACTGGACACGCCAGTTCAACCCGGCGATCGACGTAGCCGTTTCGTCCACCGCGAATCGCGTTGCGTCCGGACGCTGGAAGTAGTGATTGGCCGCCCGTTGAATGCGGGTAATCGCGGCTTCGGAACCTCGAACCTGGCTCAGGCCGACCACGCCATAAATGCCCCATGTCCGGTCGGCCCACTGATGCTCGAAGCGGGCCCCGCCGCTGAATGCCGAAGAGGGGAGCCAATCGAACGATGCGTCGCCTGGCAGCTCCCGACGCATGCCGGTCGCTATAGCTGAGAAAGTCGTCGCACCGTCGTTAAGATCCTGTACCAGAGACAGGACGCCGAACTCCGAGCGTGGCTCCACGAGGAAGTCGTCTCGCGAACCGTCCTCGAAGAGCCCCTGCCCGAACTCGTTGCCCGTGACCGCCGCGAGCACACCGATCGACAGCCCGCCAGCCGTGCGACCCGAAAGCTTGGCCGCGCCCAGGATCGTGGAGTTTGATGGGATGTCCTTGTACTCCGCATCCGACGGACCGCGTCCGTGGGGCGAGCGTCCGACGCGTCGGCTGTAGAACAGCTGGTTCCGGCCGCCCGAAAGGTTGAAGTCGAAGACGCGCGCGTCTTCCACGAAGAATGGGCGGCGCTCGTCGAAGAACGTCTCGAATGCCGACAGGTTGATGACCGCGGGGTCCGCCTCGACCTGCCCGAAGTCGGGGTTGATCGTAGCGTCCAGCGTGAATGCCGAACCGAGGCCGTAGCTGAGGTCCACGCCAAAACGACCACCCGCAGAGGAGCCGTCGAAGAACGGATCACCCTCGACGGAGGGGCCGTTGTGAAGGTTGCTCACGACGTACGGCAGGGCCTCGAGCCTCCTCGAGGGACGCGACACGTGCACGCCTTCGACACGCCCCATCTGACTGACCATGCCCCTCTTGAGCCGTGACACCAGTGAGTAGTACGACTGCTCGTTGTTCGAGATGCGCGAGCGAAAGAAATTCACGCCCCAGGTCTGCTCGTCGTCGGACGCTTGGTAGCGAATTTGGGAGAGTGGAATGCGAAGCTCCACGGTCCATCCCTCGGCGTCGACGTTCACCGCTGAGGACCATACGGCGTCCCACGCCTGGTCCATCTTCTCGTCGTCGTACAGATACATGTCGGCCTGCACGTTGGCCGCGCTGACTCCGAACATGTAGCCAGTGAGGCCGTCGAGGTTCGGGTCCAGCATAACCGCGAAGAGGTCGAAGGCCCCGTACGTGTCGCGCCGCGTGAGACGCCTGACGATGCTCTCCGGTTGGGGATCGTACATGCGTGCAGCAATCCACACCGCCTCGTCACCGATGATCATGCGCACTTCGGTGTTGTGTTCGACCGGCGCGCCCTCCACCGGCTGGGTCTGCGTGAAGTTTGTGAAGACCCTCGCGGTTGCCCACTCGGCGTCATCGAGCACGCCATCGACCACGATCGGTAGCAGCGGCGCGTCGGCATCGAGCGCGTCGCGCCCGTCCGCGGGGGTCCGGGGAGCCTTCAGGGTCGGAGTCGGGTGCTCGGAGCCCCCGGGGTTGGATTGAGCTGCGATGCCCATGGGCACACACAGCGCGAGCAGCGCCGCGATCATGAGATCGCGGCCCGCCCCGTATCTATTCTCGATCATCTATCTCTGTGAAATCCAGCTTTGAGTCGCTGCATGAAGTGGGATTGGCGCGTCGCCGAGGCGATCCAGGTCGATCTGCTTCGCCATGGCGTGGACCTGCTCCAAAGAGACACGGTCTTCGGCCAAGATGTTCAACAGTATCGTCACCACCTCGTCGTCCAGAGAGTCCATGCCGACCATCCAGTTCTGGACCGTCAGCATTGGAATGGCCACTTCCACCCCGGGGTACGCCAGCTCCGGCAACATCGTGGTGGTGTAATACGGATGCTCGTCCCTCATGGCGGCGATCACATCGGGATCGACCGGGAGCAGACGCACGCCCGCCGTGGTCGTCGCCTCGAGCACCGCGGCGGCGGGGAAACCCACGGACATCACGGCGGCGTCGATGGCACCGTCCCGCAGGGCGGATGACGACTCGTTAAACGACAAGTACTGCGGGTCGATGTCGTCGTAGGTGAGGCCGTACGCAGCAAGCAGGTGCCGAGCTACCTGTTCCGTGCCGCTACCTGCGGCACCCACGGAGACGCGCTGTCCTGCAAGGTCAGCAATCCCGGCCGCTTCCGAACCCGCCGGCACCAGCACGTGCGTGAGGTTGGGATAAAGCGGAGCGAGGACGCGCAGCCCGGAAACAGGTACCTCCCAATCTCCCTGGCCGGCTTGTGCTTGGAAGGCCGTCACCCCCAGCACGAACGCGAGGTCGATCTGACCGGCCGCGAGCCGGTTGATGTTCTCCACCGAGCCACCGCTCACCTCAGCCGTGTACTGGCGGCCCTCGTCCGCGATGGACAGGCGGCTCGCAAGTGCACCGCCCAGCGGGTAGTAGATGCCACCGGTTCCGCCGGTACCCAACGAGAGGAAGACCCGTCCCCCCTCTACGCCACACGCTGCCATCCAGCCGGCTACGGCTAGAGCCGCCCACCGGATTCGGACTCTCTTCACTGTGATCCTCCCGCAGGGTCGCTACCAGCAACCCGCGGTAGAAGTACCGCAGGCTACTCAGCCCTAAAGAAAACAACAGAGAGCACCAATAGCCCAGCCCCATCGGACATCAGACCCGGGAAGACCAGCGCGAGGGCACCTACGCCGAGCAGCACACGTTCCCACGCGGGCAGGCGCCGACGTGTATATCCCATGGTGGCGGCAGCGAAGGCGGTGACGCCCGCTATAGCGGTGGTGAACGAGAGGGCGATCTCCGGGATCGTGCCATCGAGCAACAAGGCCGGTCCGTATACGAACATGAACGGCACGATGAAGCCGGCGCTGGCCAAAAGCGCAGCGGAAAGCGCCGTGCGGACCGGTGGCGAGCCTGCGATACCCGCGGCGGCGAACGCAGCCAGCGATACTGGTGGCGTGACGTTGGAGATACATCCGAAGTAGAAAATAAATAGGTGCGCCGACAGCAGCGGCACACCGAGCTGGACCAGTGCGGGGGCGCCGAGCGCCGCCAACACGACGTACGCAGCCGTGGTCGGCAGGCCCATGCCGAGAACGATCGAACCCATGGCGGTCAGTATCAGCGCGATCAGCAGACTTCCACCGGACAACGTGATGATGAGCTCCGACATGCGGAGGCCAATGCCGGTGAGCGAGGCAACACCCACGACGATCCCAGCCGCGGCGCAAGCGGCCGCGACTTGAACCGCTCCGCGACTCGCACCCTCCAGAATGAGGCGCAAATCCGGGAGCGATGGTCGGGTCGCCGGCCGCAGATACGCCATGATCAGTGCCGAGGTCACGCCCCAGAAGGCAGCACGCATCGGGGAACGGCCCATGGCGAGTAGCACCACGATCGCAATCAGCGGAAGCAGCAGGTGCAGCCGGTCCAGGACACGCTCGGTGGACGCCTCTCGAGAAGGCTCGATGCCCATTCGCCCCGCCCGGAAGTGGATCGCCGCCACCAGAGACACGTAGTACAGGATCGCCGGGATGATCGCTGCGGTGGCCACCTCCAAGTAGGGGATGTTGGTCCACGTCGCGAGTATGAAGGCGCCGGCGCCCATGACGGGCGGCATGAGCTGGCCACCGGTGCTCGCGGCGGCCTCGATGGCTCCCGCAAAAAACGGGCGGAAGCCGGCGCGCTTCATCAAAGGAATCGTGAACGTGCCTGTCGTGACGACGTTCGCGACCGCACTTCCAGACAGTGATCCCATGAAAGCGCTCGCCATTGCGGCGGTCTTCGCCGGGCCCCCTCGCGTACGACCCGCAACCTTGTTCGCCAGTGCGATCAGCAGCGCACCACCGCCCGCCGTTTCGAGCACTGCGCCGAACAGAACGAATAGGTATACGAAGTCGGCCGAAACGCCGAGCGGCACACCCCACAGCCCTTCAGTCGACAAGAAGATGTGCTCGACGAGCCTTTTCACGCCGTAGCCGCGGTGCGCCAAGAAACCGGGCAGGTACGGTCCCGAAAACGCATATACGAGCGACAGCAGACAGACGGCGACGAGTCCCCACCCGGTCGTGCGCCGCGCCAGCTCGAGTACCAACAGGATCGCGATCGCGCCCGCGATGAGATCCATGCGGGTGGGATTCCCCGACCGCGCCACCAACTCTCGGCTCTCGGACGCAAGATAGAGGCACACGGCCACCATCATCCCAGCGAGCAGCCAGTTCAGCCAGTTGACGCGCGGTGCCTCGAGCGCTCCGGCGCTGTCGGCCGCCTCGTCTTGCTCCTCCGCCTCCCCGTGCTCGGCTGGGTCCTCAGCGACTCGGTCCGCCTTTTGGCGCCGGATTTTT
>Ga0208748_1001433_pt1 | contig 10819 bp, 12 predicted proteins | sample Knorr_S7_td_Bott_FD_185599 | JGI IMG/M metagenome (GOLD analysis project Ga0208748, IMG submission 185599) | Marine microbial communities from Southern Atlantic Ocean transect - Knorr_S7_td_Bottom_ad_4513_LV_A (SPAdes) (version 2) | ecosystem: Environmental > Aquatic > Marine > Oceanic | place... | reverse complement strand
AAAAAGCAATCGAGTCAGTCGAATATGCAAAATCACGAGGCTTGCAGGTAGAATTCTCAGCTGAAGATGCAACGCGCACAGATCGTGATTTCTTAAAAAAAATATTTACTGCGGTTACAAAAGCTGGCGCTGATAGAATAGATATACCCGATACTGTTGGATATTCTACACCACAGTACATTGCTGAAATTACAAAGGATGCGATTGAAGCAACAAAATTGCCAATTAGTGTACACTGCCATAATGATTTTGGACTTGCTGTTGCTAATGCTATATCTGGAATACAGGCAGGTGCACAATGTGCACATGTAACAATAAATGGTATTGGTGAACGTGCAGGTAATGCATCTCTTGAAGAACTTGTGATGGCATTACAATGTTTGAAATTTGATCAATCTTGGGAGACTAACATCAAGACTAAACTTCTTTATGAGACATCAAAATATGTTTCAAAGTTAGCTGGAATGCCAGTTCAACCTAACAAGGCAATCATAGGCGAGAATGCATTTGGCCATGAATCAGGTATACACACTCATGGAGTTTTAAGTAACCCACTTACCTACGAACCAATTAGCCCTGAAATTGTTGGTCGTAATAGATGGTTACGAGTAGGCAAGCACGCGGGTGCTCATGGAGTTGATGCTATGCTTAATGAGTATGGAGTACAACCTGATAAGAATCAGTTAAAAAAAATTCTTGAGAAGGTAAAAGCAATTGGGGATCAAGGAAAACGTGTTACTGATGTTGAATTGTTATCAATTGCTAACGAAGTGATGGGTGACTCTAAACTAAAACGCATAGTACAGTTAACTGGTTTTTCAGTTTCTACCGGAATTGGAAATATGCCATATGCATTTATAAAATTAAACATTGATGGCAATGAGCATACAGCAACAGATTATGGTGTTGGACCAGTTGACGCATCCCTTAACGCAATTCAAAAAATTACGGATAAAATCTCGGAGATAAGAATTAAGGATTATAATTTAGCGTCCATATCTGGTGGTTCTAGTGCTTTATGTGAAGTAACTGTTAAAGTGGAAGATGCTATGGGAAATAATGTTTCTTCAAAATCTATCGGCGAAGACATTGTTATAACAAGCGTACAGGCTGTTATTGATGGAATGAACAGACTTTTGCTAAAAAAATTACTTAAGCAAAAAAAGGCATAATTGTTGGTATAGAAAAATGAGCCGTAAGTATGATATTTCATTAGTTACAGGTGATGGAATAGGTCCGGAAATATCTGAATCCGCCTTTAGCATTTTACAAACAATAAATGATAATATGAACATTAAATTCGAAATAAAAAAACTTGAAGCGGGTGATACTGTTTTAAAAAATACTGGTGAAGCATTGCCCACTGAAACTTTTGAAATAATAAAAAACTCTGATGCATGCTTGAAAGCACCAGTAGGTGAAAGCGCAAAAGATGTAATTGTATACTTGAGACGTGTGTTAGATCTTTATGCAAACATAAGACCTGCAAAGTCATATCCAAACATGCCATCTTTACGTGACGATGTGGATTTAGTAATTGTTAGAGAAAATACAGAGGATTTGTATACTGGAGAAGAATTTGATATTGGTGATGCAGCTGTAGCATTGAGAATCATCACTGAAAAGGCATCAAAAAGAATTGCAAATTATGCTCTTACAATTGCAAGTAAAAGGAAAATGAAGAAAGTTACATGTGTTCATAAATCGAATGTAATGAAAAAAACTGATGGACTATTCGCTCGTACATGCTCAAAAGTTGCCAATGATTTTCCGGACGTTAAATTTGAAGAGATGTATGTTGATGCATGTTCGATGAATCTAATTCGTCAACCTCAGTTATTTGATGTGATTGTAACAACCAATTTGTTTGGTGATATACTTTCTGATGAATCAGCTCAAGTGGTAGGCGGTTTAGGTATGGCGCCTGCGGCAAATATTGGAGATAATTTTGGTTTGTTTGAACCAGTACATGGGGCAGCCTTTGATATTGCAGGAAAACAGATTGCAAATCCTACATCATTCATCCTTTCAATCAAAATGATGTTAGACTGGCTTGGGAATAAACACAATGACCAGAAATGCATTGAAGTTGGGCAAAAATTAGAGGGTGCAGTGTACGATGTAGTAAAAAATAACATTAAAACAAAAGATACAGGCGGAGATAAAACCACCATGGAATTTACTAAAGAAATTATCTCAAGGCTTTAATCTTTCTGGGTCTCTTGGATACAAAATAACTTCTCTTACATTGTCAATTCCTAGAATTACCGTCAGTAGCCTTTCTAATCCTAATCCCCAACCTGCATGTGGTGGCATACCCCAATCAAACGCCTGTAGGTGTTCCGAAAATTTTGCAGGGTCGAGATTTTGCTCGCTTAATCTTATTTTGATCTTCTCTGGATTATGCAGTCTACTACCACCAGATGACAATTCAAGATAACCATATTGCAAATCAAATGACTCGGAAAGTTCAGGATTGTCCTCCTTTTCCATAATGTAAAACGGTTTAAGCTTGATTGGCCAGTCTGTTATAAAATAAAACCCTGGATGATTTTCTTCTAATATTCTCAAGTGAGAATCTAAAAGATCGTCCCCAAATTCTAGTTTAGCATCTTTTCTATTTAGTTCTTCTAAAACTTGTGAGTATGTAATTTTCTTGAACGGGCCATTTGGTATCGTAATTTTGTTTCCTATAATTTCTTGTTCCTCTTTACAGTTTTCGGAAACATACTTGAAAGTATTAAGAACAAGATCTTCTAAAATATTCATCACATCAGTGTAATCCATAAACGCTGCTTCGATATCAACGCTAGTAAATTCGCTTAAGTGTCTGCCTGTATGTGATTTTTCCGCTCGATAAAATGATGCTATTTCAAACACTCTTTCTAGACCAATTGTCATCTGTTCCTTATAGAGCTGTGGGCTTTGTGCCAGGTATGCTTGTTTTCCAAAATAATCCAATGAGAATAAATTTGCGCCTCCCTCACTTGCACTACCAATAATTTTAGGCGTAGTAATTTCGGTAAATTTTTTTTCTAAGAATATTTTTCTTAATGATGCTAAAACATGATGTCTAATTTTAAAGATTGATGCTGTTTTTTGGTTACGCATATCTAATGCCCTAGAATTTAGCCTATTGTCAATATGGCTTTCCAGCCTACCAAGAGGATCAATAGGTAGGGGATGAACAGCTTTTGATAGCACGTTAATTTCATCAGCCTTAATTTCACACGCAAAATCTCTAGCCTTTGTATCCTGAATTTTACCAGTAACTCTAACAACACTTTGTCTGGTAATACCGTCAATTGATTTTGCTACATCATCCGTAAGTATGATTTGAGTAATACCAGTCACATCGCGCAAAGTAAGAAATGTCATTTTACCCATTTTTCTTAAATCTTCTATCCAACCCCCGAGAATCACTTCCTGACCTTTCATATCCGCATTAACATCTTCAATATAGTGAGTTCGATTAAGCTTCACTGAAATCATCTTAAATGATGATCCATTTAATATATCCTTTCTTGAAAAAATAAAATGTAGTATGTAGTGTTAACATTATGCCAAAAATAGAAATATCTGATCTGTCTGTTGATTACAAAACCTCACATGGTAACATTCATGCATTAGAAAATATTGAATTTCAATTGGAAGACGGCGAGTCAATTGGAATTGCAGGTGAGAGTGCCTGTGGAAAGAGTACTTTAGGTCTATCGATCATCAGAATGATCCAGGGAGGAAACATAGTTTCAGGAAAAATCACATTTATGGATGAATCAATACTTGATATGCCTGAATCCAAATTTGATGAAAGCATACGTTGGAAACAGATTTCAATGATCTTTCAGGGTGCTATGAATTCACTGGATCCAGTTTTTACAATACAGCAACAATTTGATGAGGTGTTAAAACAACATGGTTTTGATAGTAACGCGGATAAAATTATACGAGATGCTATTAATTCTGTGAATTTGGATTATTCTGTTTTGGAAAAATATCCACATGAACTTAGTGGTGGAATGAAACAAAGAATTGTCATTGCAATGGCGTTGTTGTTAAAACCAAAATTTGTTATAGCTGATGAGCCCACAACTGCAGTCGATGTACTAGTCCAAGCAAAAATCATCAATTTACTAAAGAACCTAAAAAAGAAGGGCATGTCTCTCATGTTAATTTCACATGATCTTGCAATATTATCTGAGGTAGCTGAAAAAATTGGCATAATCTATGGCGGAAAAATGGTTGAGTTTGGTACATCTTCAGAAATATTTCGTAACCCTAAACATCCATACACGCAAGGATTATTAAATTCAATTCCAACCTTACGCAAAGAAAAAAAACTGAAATTCATTACCGGTAGCCCACCTGATTTATCCGATACGAAGCCAGGATGTAGATTTTTTGATAGATGTCCTGAGGCAATGGATAAATGTAAAACTGATCCACCAAAAATAAAGACAGATTCTGGTTATGTTTTATGTTGGCTTTATGAGTAGGGCTTTACAATTGTAAGCTTTCATTACTTTGATTTTTCCTCACATTCATCAGAACAATATTTTGCTTCTAGCCTTGTTAGTAGTCTACCACACTGTGAGCATGTAGAATACACAATTACTATACTAATCGATCATAAAAAAACATATTTTGATCGCAATTGACGACTAGTAATTATTTTTTTTAGAGTTAAATAAAGCGGAATGTTGATCGACATGTGGATCTTTGGGAATTGTTTCCTTTTAGTCCCGAAGTAGGTTATCTCGGTTTAACTATTGTCAGTTTTTTTGGTTCACTAATACCGTTTGTTCCAGTCCCTTCATTTGTTTTGGTGGCTACAATGGCAGCAGGAGAACAATTTGATATCCATGCTTTGGTTCTAATTGCCGCTTTGACGGCCACTGGAGCTAAGCAGATAATATTTTATGCAAGCTATGGCGGTAGCAAAATCATTTCTGAAAAAACCAAAAAACGAATGAAACCATTTCAAAAATTAGTCAAGCGATACGGTGGTTCAGCGGCTTTTGTTGCCGCAGCAACTCCCATTCCTGACGATTTAGTTTACATTCCATTAGGATTAGCAAAATACAATCCAAAAAGGTTCTTCGTTGCTACATTACTTGGAAAAATTGTTTTGTATTACGTTATTGTATTAATTTCACATTACACAGGTTTGTCACTTTTAGAACCAATACTTCAGGATATTGAAGATCCATTGCCTGTTTATGTTGGTATTATCATACTGGGTGCAGCAATGACAATCATCGTAGTTCTTCTCCTACGATTAAACTGGGAAAGAATACTTGGTAGTGTTGCTCCATGGACACTAGATGATAATGATGACAATAATCAAAACTAGATCTTAAAACTGAAATTCCATAGTTTGCTAATACCTGTCTTTATTCCTACTCTAGGTTTTGCTATAATTTTTGCTGGCTTTTTACCATCAATAATAAACAGAGATGAATTTTTTGTTAGGTCTAGGTTATATTGTTTTAAAGTAATTTGCATTGCTTGCGTTAGTTTTCCAGGTCCATTTGCTAAATTAGAAACAACATTAGTTTTTCTATTTTTTATCATATGTTTAATTCCATGTTGTGGTAGAATTGCTCGTATTAGAACAGCCCCAGACTTATCTTCTTCTTTTTTTGCAACCACATTAAAACAATAATGCATACCATACGTGAAATAAACATACGCACGTCCAACTTCACCAAACATGACCTTATTTCGTTCAGTTTTTTTTCTAGATGTATGACTGGCCGAGTCATTTTTTCCCTTATATGCTTCAGTTTCTATTATGACTCCAGATAGTACTTGATTTCCAATTTTTCTCACCAATGTTTTTCCTAAAAGATCTTTTGCAACCTGTTTAGTATCGTTCACGTAAAACTTTCTTGGTAGGACCTTCATTTCAATCTGTAGATTCGGTCTTTAGTTTTTGTAACTCTTTCATTAGTTTTTTAATATCGTTTTTGAAAACTTTTCCAAGTTTTTGATTATAAATTGCAGCTGCAGGATGAAAGGTTACAAAATACATGCGATTATCTTTGGAAACAAATTTTCCATGATTCTTTGAAATTTCCTTACCACCTAAAATTGAGTAAAATGCTGTACTTCCCAGCAGGCAAATTATTTTTGGATTAATAATCGCAAGCTCACCCTCTAGATAATTACTACACATTATTTTTTCAAGATCATTTGGAATTCTGTTTTTAGGTGGTCTGCATTTGACAATATTTGTGATATATACACTGTTTCTTGTTAACCCAACATTTTCCAGTGCATCGTCAAGCTTTTTTCCTGCAGTGCCAATAAAGGGTTCGCCACGAAGATCTTCATTTTTTCCAGGTGCCTCACCAATAAAAACAATATCAGCATTTTGATTTCCTTTTCCAGGAACAGCATTTTTTCTAGTAATGCACAAATCACACTTTTCGCAAGTTTTGACTTTTTCTTGAATTATTTCAAGCAGTAAAGTTTCTTTCATAAATTGTAATGTAAGTTCATATTCTTAATAACTTAATTCATACATTATGGGACTTGTTCATACAGTTTATTATCTAGATTTTTCACCAGAGTCCTGGAAATTGGTATCTAATAATCCAACCATTTTTGAGACAACGGTTGATAATGTAGTACTGGATATTCGTGATACCTCACATACAGAGCATAAACTAGTATTCAAAAAGGGTGGTAAGTTAGAATACATGCGTTCTGTTGGAAAATACAGATTAAAATGGAATGATGAAGATCTTGTAAACTAGTTTTTATGTAAAAAATTTAAACTTAATTTCGCTTGCTAAATCACTATGCGTTGCTTTTAATATGTATACACCGTCATTTTCCCATCCACCACCACCAGCTATAACGAGTGTTGAAAATTGACCATCTTTTTTGGGATTGATATTTTCTTTCCATATTTTTACACCATCAGTGTTTTCTATTGATAATTCAACTGATTGAGTACTCGCAGACTTGGAATTACCTGAGATAGAAATTATATCAGCCCTTTGGTAGACAGCTTGATCAACATTTACCAATAATGGTTCAGTTATTGTTACACTTACAGCGGAATCAGTTGTACCTGTTTGGTTAATTGCTGTAAATCCTACAATTACAATAATAGCAATTGCCGCAGCTACACCAGCAAGAACACCTAATTTTTTATTAGATAAAAAGCTAAATGCGACATTACTTTTTGAATCTGAACTACTGGTAGCAGGTTTTGGCTGTAATTCAATTTTGGTATCTGATTGCTGGCGAGGTAATGGTTTGGCAAATGGTTTGTTTTTTAGGTACATAGTAATTAATGATTCAACATAATTTTTGTTATCAGTAGTAATGAAATTATCATGTCTAACTGTGTCTCTAATTTCTCTTAGTTTTTTTACATCTCCATGGTGGTGTCTGATCAAATCATCGAGATCTGTTATGAATGTCAATAAATCACCATATTTTCTCTGTCTAATTAAAATTCACTATTGATTCTTTGTATGATGGAACTCAAAACTATTCACTGTCTAAAATTCATGAAATTGTTTTATGATTTTTGGGTTTGATTTTAGAAATGTGATGTATTTTCTTAACTGCCTAATTGTTTTGGGATTTAAATGATGTTCTAACCCTTCAGTATCTTGATTAGCAATTTCTTTACCAATATTCAAAATCTCAAAAAATTCTAATAACGTACTGTGTTTCCGGCGAATTGTATCAGCAACCTGTTTGCCCATGTCAGTTAAATTAATACCGTGATATTTTTCATATTCAAGATATTTTTTTTCATCCAGTTTTTGAAGCATCTTGGTAACACTTGGTGGACTTACATTCATAAATCTGGAAATATCTAACGCAGTTGCATATCCTTTTAATTCTACTAATTCTGCAATTACTTCCAGATAATCTTCCTCTCTTGTTGTACTTGATACTTTTTTAGTTATATGTGCAGCCTTGATAGATTCTAATCTTTTACTAATTTTTTTCAACCCTAATAACTAAATTATTCTAGTATAATTCAGTGTCTTTCGTTAATTAATGAAATTCTATATACAGTCATGTGTGTAATAGTTTTTTGACCTATGATTGACAGAACTTTACATCCGTATTTATCTAATTTTGTTTTATTATCAGATATGAAGGATCCTTTACAAAAGCATATCGAGAAATTGAAAATAATGAAGGAATCAGCCAAGAGGCGCAGTGAATTGTATTCGGGTATTGTAAAATTAAATGATGAAAACACGACACGTTCTTTGAGAGCCTTAACCAAGGCATCTGCTCCAGGTAAAAAGATTCAAAAAATTGGATTCATCATGTTTTGGATTCCTGAACCAACTGGTATTACATGTGCTGTTGGGGGGCCAATGATATTAGCTGGTAAATATCTTGAGAAAGTTTACAACGGTGCAAAGATATCAGATGTTGGTGACCATACCAAAGATACTTTTTCTACCATTCGTGATTTCAAAAACTCTATGATGTGACATTTCTTTTAGTTTTTAAGCGCATTATTATCATCTTAATTTATGCCAACAAGAGCCGGAGTTTTAATTCCTCTTGTGGTGGCTGCAGTTATTATTGGCATAGCTGGGATGCTTACAATTCCAACTGATGTTAAGCTTGAGTATGTTGAATTTCCACGTGGCACAATCAAAGTTGATGATAAAATCTTGGAGGTACAAATTGCAGATACTGATTCATTAAGAGTAAGAGGATTGATGTTCCAAGATGAACTTCCATATAATGAGGGAATGCTGTTTGTTTTTGAAGGATCTGAAACACGCCCTATGTGGATGTTGAACATGCAGTTCAATTTAGATGTAATTTGGTTTGATGAAAATGCGAATGTTGTTGCAATTGAGAAAAATATTCCACAGTGTATAACAACTGTTGAAGTTGTAGCATGCAGAGAAAACGGCGTTTCAGGTGATAATGCTAAATACGTGTTAGAAGTCACTGCCGGGTTTGTTGACAAATTCAATATAACGGAAAACTCCAAAATGGAAATAATATCGATATAACATGCTAGAAGAACTTTGGTTAATTCCGCTCGGGTTTATTGCGGGAATATTAGGATCAATAATAGGTCTGGGTGGCGGGATAATTATTGTCCCAGTATTGACATTCATGGGATTTTCTCCTACACTAGCTGTAAGCAACAGCCTATTTGCTGTGTTTAGTAATTCTGTCGCGTCAACAACTATGTACGCTAGACAAAAACGGATAGAACTTTCACTTGGTTGGAAGCTTGGCTTAATGGCTGTTCCTGGCACAATACTTGGAGCATTCATATCTTCTGAGATATCTCCAGATATTTTTAAAATTTTGTTTGCACTGGTTCTTATTTCTTCAGCGTCATACATATTTCTCAAAAGAAAAATTGAGGAAAAACCCATAGATGTATCTCGTCTTTTACTTGTTTTCTCAGCGGGTGCTAGTTTCTTTGCAGGAATAATATCAAGTCTATTTGGTATTGGAGGTGGCCTAATCTTCGTACCATTGATGGTCGTCGCACTTGGTATCTCAATGAAGCGCGCAGCACCTACTTCGCAGTTCATCCTGATGTTCGCATCTTTTTCTGGATTGATTGTTCATTCCATGCTGGGTCATCCTGACTATTATCAAGCATTATTGTTATCGATCGGCGCATTTGCTGGAGGAATTCTAGGTGCCAGATTGTCACTTGAGATAAAGGAAAACAAATTGAAGATTATAGTAATCATTGTGCTTATCGCAGCAGCAATTAAGCTGATTATAGATTCTACTGGTATTTTCTAATACTATCTTGTCTCGTCTGGGCAGAAAATTACTTCCGAACTTGATGCTGCTTCGTCTGACACCAAGTAGTTAATAGTATTTACAATATTCTCATCATTGGGTTCCTTCCCATCAACAGTTCCAGGCAAAATTAAGAAGACCCTGACATTTGATTTCAGTACATCACTCAATTCCTGATTGACAGTAGTCACAAATGGTCTAAGGAGACCTCTGAAAACTTCAACCTTTGCCCTCTCATGCCCGCTAATTTTTTTGCCAGCGGGAAGGGCGGGACCAATAATTACAATTCTTCCCTTTGCGTCTTTGAATTTTCTTGGGTCATCTGAACCGCCGGGGACGAAATCATTCAAGGCATGTTGTGTCCATTTGGCAGGCGTGTTAATGAATTGGTCAACTAGTTTATCCCATTCATCTCTGGATAATTCAGTTAATTTGGAAAAATCTGGAAGATTACCAGTGATATGAATAGCTAAATCAAAACCATTAGAAGTCTCTAACTGCCCACCCTTCTCTTCTATCATTGATGTAATACTGCTTACTCTTTGTTCGGTTTGTGACATACCACCAAAGATAAATCGTTTTCCATCCAAGTTATTTTTCTCAGCTTTAGGAACAGATGATCTAATGTGTGACTTGACAGGATAGAAAACTCTGTCACCAGGAATTATTTTTCCATTGAGAATTTTTGCCTGTTCGTCATCTGCAAGAGTTAGAACAGTTGTGGCTACCTGCTCTTGAGATAAAAATTGCTGATCTGGAATCATCGTTGATGTATTCTTTTGAATTTTTTCTGCAATGGTTTTGACTTTATCTAGTAAATTGGTAAGTGTAGTTTCCTCCTTGCCTAACTTTTCTGCAGCTGATTTTATTCCAGCCTTTATAGTTTCATCATCTTCTCCTAGCAATCCAACAATTTCATTATTTGCGGCTTCAACTTCACTTGGTGATAGGTCTTCAAAACCACTAACACGTAGAAATTCTGATGCAGCCTTTGGATAAACCGTCTTGTAAATTCTATCCGAATGGACTGGACCAGGATTAGTTCCAA
>Ga0208748_1001429_pt1 | contig 10846 bp, 8 predicted proteins | sample Knorr_S7_td_Bott_FD_185599 | JGI IMG/M metagenome (GOLD analysis project Ga0208748, IMG submission 185599) | Marine microbial communities from Southern Atlantic Ocean transect - Knorr_S7_td_Bottom_ad_4513_LV_A (SPAdes) (version 2) | ecosystem: Environmental > Aquatic > Marine > Oceanic | place... | reverse complement strand
CAGGGGAGAGGACGCCTGGGGGCCGTCCCGGTGATCACCTCCAAAAAAAACACCATATTCGTGGCGAACTTCTCGGTACAGTGCAGTGGATCACCCGCAGTATTGATTGAGAATGGCTCAAAGGTGCGCATCACCGGAAACACACAGACAGAAAATCCGGTCTATTTTGGACTCACTACCCAGCGAGCCAAGGGGGGCTTTTTTGGCAAGTACACCGCCAAGATCGGGGCCGGGGCGCTTGGCCAGACTGGCGAGCCGTGGCAGGTCGAGGTGCCGCTTAGCAAATTCAAGCCAAAGACCGAGCATCTCCCTGATTTGCCGATTGGCATGGAGTTAACTGACATTTGGGTTTTTTCGCCCGAGGAGAGTGCCGAGTTGGAAATTCATCGAGTCGAGTTCCTGCCAAAGGAGGTCGGCCAATGAACTACAGCGCATCAGTCATCGATGAAGTCGCGCCGGCCGGGTCGAAGGGGCCGCCTTCACCACGAGCTGCTGAAACCGCAGCGCTTGGCCAAACGGAAAAGGAAATCCGGCGCGCCGAGAGCCGGAGACTCGCCATTGCGGCGCAGGGCGGCTGCATCGAGTCGTTCGAGTCGCTGGTCGGGCAGTTCGAGAAACCGCTGTACCACTTTCTTTTGGCCAAGACCCGCAACCACCACCAGGCGGAGGATTTACTGCAAGACACCTTCCTCATTATCTTCCGTAAACTGGATCGCTTCAATCCCGACTACCCCTTTTCCTCCTGGATTTTCACCATCGCAAACCGGCTAGCCATCAGCCATTACCGGAAACAAAAACCGATGGTGGAAGAGGTTGAGTTTGCCATCGAGACGACCGCGAGCGGCGAGGTGATGGAGCAGGAGTGGGCCCGCTCGCTATGGGCTCATGCGAAGCGGCTGCTTACGGAAAACCACTTCACCGCCCTTCGGCTTTTTTACAGCGAAGGAATGACCATAGACGAGGTGGCGGCGGCCATGGAGAGAAAGCCCAACTCGGTGAAAGTCTGGTTGCATCGTGCCCGCAAAAGGCTTGCCCGAGAGTTAAACCCAAGACCTTCTGTGCCATGAACATACTCTATACAGCCATCGCTGGAATCCTGCTGGCTTCCGGATTGCAACAACCGGTCTTTGGGATGGAGGCCGAGGAAAACCCATACCTTGCAATCGTCAAGCGCAACGCCTTTGACTTGACCGACACGCCGCCTGACACGCAACAGAAAGCGCCCGAACCACCCAAGGTAAATGACATAAAACTTACGGGTATTTATCTACGAAACGGTATTGAACGCGCTGCATTAGCCCTGATGAATCAGGATAAAAAAATCACCAAGCCCACTTACCTCCAATTGGCGGTGGGGGAAAAGCAGGGGACCATTGAGATCAAGGCCATCGACAAACTCGCCGGCCGGGTGACATTGCTGCAGCTTGGTTCAGAGCGGGAACTCAACTTCAAGGATGACGGCTTCAAGACTGCCGTATCCAAGGCCCCGCGTACTTCTTCCTCTAAAAGTTCCTCCTCCAAGTCCAGATCATCAAGTGATGCTGCCAGAAGAGCGGCTGAGATCAAAGCAGCCATCGAACGCAAAAAAGCAGAAAAAAAGGCCGCAAAACCTAAAGGGGATGACAAGAGCGCGAAGGTCTATAAAGAACTGGACAGTAAGTTGAAAGAGGCAGTTAAGTCGGGCCGGATATCAAGAGATGAATACAGCCAAGCCTGGCGAGAAATCAAAGGGCGAGATGGAGGCAGCGACCGGGGCGATCGCAAGCGGTAAGAACGGAATAAAGAAAGATAGGGGTACAAAAAAGCAGACACTGGAATCAGTTCTAAATAACTGACCGGTACATCATATGAGAGAAAATGAAACGTTTTTACAATGAAGTAAGTGTTGTCTGCGTTTGGCTGAACTAGGATACTTCCGGCCACAGAAAGAAATTGAGAAATGGGATGGTGATAGCTAACGGTAACTCGGAAATGAAAAGAACTTTTAATCTGAGAAATTGTTTTGCTGGAGCGATCATCGTGCCCGCCATCCTGTTCGTTGGCTGTGGTAAGGCCCCCATCGATGACTCCTCCACTGAGGCCGACCAAGTCGAGGCGCTCAGGAAGGAAGCCGCATCGCTCAAGTCCAAGCTGGCTAGCGCCCAGGCGGCCATCGACAGTCTCCGTTTGGAACTCAACAGCACCGTAGCGCCGAGTGACTCCGGGGGGCTGTCCGCACCGGATATCCTGGACGAGTTGATGGAGATCAATATGACTTCCGGCAACCGCGGTAGAATTCAGCGCCGCATTAATTTTCTCTTCGAGAGCTTGTCGGAGCAGGGTGAGGCCGCCGTGCCTCATATCCGCGAGTTCCTCAACAGGATGGAGGATGTCGATTTTGCCGTCCAAAAATCACCAAAGGATAAATCAAGCGAACTCAATTACTGGCGCACTCGCATGGTTCATGGCCCACTCGATTTTGAGCAACCGCCTTCGCTGCGAATCGGGCTGATTGATATTCTGACCGAAGTTGGCGGAAAAAAAGCGGAGGAGGCGCTGGCAGAAGTGCTTTCTACCACCGGCCGTGGTTTTGAAATCGCCTACGCTGCAAAGAAGTTGCAGAAATGGATTGGCAAGGATGCCTACCGTGACGAAGCGCTCGGTGCCGCGCACGAGCTTTTGTCGGAACCGATCGAAGTGGCTAACGGCAACAAGTTTGATGCCGCCTCAAGACAGTACCTGTTCATGGTGCTGGAAATGTATGGCGACAAAACTTTCGTCCAGACCGCCCAGGGGCAGCTCATCAATGAGGAGGGAAGAATAGATCGATCCGTGCTGAGCTATTTTGAAAATATCGGCGACGGACACGCCATCGACGCAGTTGTTCAAGCAATGCAAAGCGGGCAGCTCAGAGAAAGTGATATGAGAGAAATGGCTAGAGTAGCTGTGCAGGGAGTCGGTAAAAACGATGCCCAGGCTGACTCATTGTTCCAAGACATCATGACAAGCGACCAGTACTCTCTTGATGTCAAGATGGAGACCATCCGTTCTATGGACAATGCCGAAGACCTTACTAACATGGACAAAAACGAACAAGCGACCGTTCTGCAGTCTCGATTGGCCCTGATGGACACGATTCAGCTTGGGGATGACGACATCATGTCATGGGCGAATGAAATATATTACGGTAGAGTGGAATCAAAAATCCAAGGAAGAGGATTTGATGACGAAAAAGCTTACGATTCGATGCATGATTCCTTTCGAAAAATCAACGAACAGGTCAGGCGAGAATCACGGGGTGGAAATTCCGGCACTGAAGTTAATAATCAACCAACGATTATCCGAGGGAAACCTGGGGATTGATCGTTTCTTTGATAAATCGGCTATTTATTCACATAGGTGGCTGAACAAGCCTTTTTTGGAATAGAAAAATCAAAACAATATGAAACTAAATTCAATTCTCTCGGTCTTGACCTTGGTAGGCTCAATGATTTTCGCCTCGTCTGTAATCGCTAAGGATGTTGACGATATAAGATCAGAAAAAAAAGAGGACTCTCTTTCAAAATTTAGTGATGAACTGAAGTCGGCTGTTAAAAACGGCGAAATGTCCAAAGAAGAGGCTATTGCAAAATACAGAAAAGCCTTGGCCGGCGGCACAATTGAATCACTTGAAAAGAATCAGGGGGATGAATCGTTATTGACGCTAAACGGTTTTTTTCTGGGAGGGAAAGAAGATGACGATGGTCAATATCAGGCTTCATTTATCATTCAGTCCAAAAGCAAAGATAAAAGTGAATGGCCCAGAATTACCTTCACTGGGGAAAGGGTTGAATCGCAATTCCGTGATCTCGAAAAAAGAGATGCCATCTTGATTAATCTAGGTGAAGGAACAGCCAAAAAGGTGGCCGGCGAAAAAGGCGGGAAGAAAAAAGGAAAATTCGTTGCCATGCGAAAAGGTGGAGGCAAAGGAGGTCCTGTTAATTTTTATTCCATTGTCATAGGCAAATTGAAATCAAAGGATATCGAACTGGGAGAATTTACCATGCAAGTCGACTATGCCACATTGAACAGATATAGCGGGGCACGGATAAAAGATGAGATTATGGGCAAGACGGTCAAGGTTACCGGTGTGTCAGGGCAATTCAGGGACAATCTCCTACTGATTAAAACCGGTCAAACGCTAAAGGTTCGCACTAGTGGCTATTTTTCGGACACAAAAACATTGGCCTTTGCACATAAATTCAACGTGCTTGAGCGTGCTCTACCCTTTAGCCCGGATGCACACGGGGTACCTCCAAAAACATTCCGTGGATTTCAGGGAGAACTCCGTGGGAAAATTGTGGAAGTCAGTGGCTACGAGATGTTGCTCCGTGCAGAAGAAATTACAAGCTTGGATGATGCCAACACAGCCTCCGATGCCAATAGCATAAAGGGGAAGCTAGTTCGGATTAATGGATTTTATAATGACCACGCGGACAAATTTAATGAACTTCAGCCAGGCGACATCATTCGAGTTAGTGTCCGCCATGCCAATCACATATTTGACATGTTTGGTGTGACAGATGTTTTGGAGATCGTTGAGCAATAATTTTTATGCTCACTTAAATCAATATGGCAGCTTTTCTATAAGCAGATTAGAGCTCAATGGATCTAATTGGTAAAATTAATGGTTTTGTTGCTCTGCTCGGCTGCCTATTTATTGGAGTTATGGTCGGAAGAGCAGTTGAGGAAAGCTCTTCAGCGGCTTCCCGCTTTGCTGGGGCAGATAACAAGGCCGTTCCTGATTTCCAGAAGCATGTTATTCCCCTGCTTGGAAAGCTGGGTTGCAGCTCTGCCAAATGCCACGGCTCATTTCAGGGCCAGGGAGACTTTCGGCTATCTCTTTTTGGTTTTGGGTTCCAGAAGGATCACGCAGCACTCGTAGCGGAAGCTTCTTCAGAGGACGGACATCGTATCAATCCTGCGGCGCCTGCCCAAAGCCTGATCCTTCTCAAGCCAACGAAACAAATCAAACATCGTGGCGGCGAAATCATCAAAAAAGATTCTTGGGAATACAATCTGTTGCATCGCTGGATAGAAACCGGAGCAAAGGGAATTCAGATTACCAAGACGGATCAAACTCCTCAACAGAACCAACCTGAATTTTCAAAAGAAGGCATTCAATTCTTTGAAGACAGAATTCGTCCCCTTCTTGAGAACAATTGCTATGAATGTCATGGCTTCAACAAGCGCAAGGGCGATCTTCAGCTTAAATCGCGTGAAGACGCCTTGCTTGGTGGCGGATCAGGAAAGGCCGCCATTGTTCCGGGAAATGCTGAAAAAAGCCTTCTCATTGAAGCGGTCCGACACACTAATCCCGATCTGCAAATGCCCCCTGAGCGAAAACTTGAGGAAAAGGAAATAGCAGATTTGGAACAATGGATTAGCATGGGAGCCCCATGGCCAAATCCGTCTGATTTGGCTCCAGTCCAATCAGGAAAGAAACTGGCACGGCTCCATTATGAGCCGAAGGAAATCCTTTTCCAGAGCGCAAGCGATAGCGCCCAGATCAGAGTCGTTGCCGAATGGGAAGATGGAGAGCGTGAGGACGTAACCTGCTTAACGCGTTTTCGGACCAACAACGATGCCGTGGCGGCAGTAAATGAATCCGGCTTGGCCAAGTCCACCGGAAAGGGTGACACCCACATCGTGGCACTATACGACAACGGCATTGCGGCAATTCCCGTCCTGAGACCGTTTACTGATGAGCGTTTGGAGATTGATGTCACACAATATTCTAACCCCATTGATCAGTTTGTTGTGGCAAAGTTGGTTAAACTTGGCATCACACCATCCCTGCAAAGTACGGACGCAGAATTTCTTAGAAGAGTAGGCATAGATCTAACCGGCACGCTCCCTTCTCCTAATGAGGTTTCGGCGTTTATGGCAGATGCATCAGCCGATAAGAGGACACGCAAGATCAACGAACTGCTGCAGCGCCCGTCCTACGCGGCCTGGTGGGCCACCAAGTTGTGCGACTTCACCGGCTGCAACCCAACTTCCATCAGCAGCCTGTTGGAAGTGGCCAGAGAGGATGGATATGTAAAGGCAACAAGATGGTACGACTGGATCTATGAACGGATTGCCAACAATCAATCCTACGTTAAGCTGGTCGAGGGAATCATGCTCGCCGATATCTCGAGTGGTGTTGGGAAAGGCATGCCTTATTTCTGGACCCGCCAAAGCCTCGAGGAACCAAAGGACACCGCCATGTCTGTGGCTCACAGTTTCCTAGGGATTCAATTGCAGTGTGCGGAGTGTCACAAGCATCCATTTGATCAATGGACACAGAACGACTTTGTTGATTTCTCAAATTTCTTTGACACGCCCATGTTGAAGAAAGGCCGCAAGGGAAGATCGTCAAAAGGCTCGGGCCCAAAGGAAAGGCCGTTGAGTCTTCTTCGCAGCCACACGGTTAAGGTTGGAGACAGCGATCCGCGTGAACCCATCATGGACTGGCTGCGGAAAGAGGATAACCCCTGGTTTGCCCGGTCTTTTGTTAATCGTGTCTGGGCCGGGTATTTTAACGTCGGAATTGTTGAGCCAACAGACGAGTTCACTCCATCCAATCCGCCCAGCAACCCTGAGTTGCTCAACTGGTTGACACAGGGTTTTGTTGCCAGTGGCTACGACATGAAATGGCTGCATCGACAGATTGTCAGCAGCGAAACCTACCAGCGCAGTTGGCGCCCGAACGAAACCAACCGCGAAGACCGCCGCAACTACAGCAGGGCAATCCCGCGCAGAATTCCAGCGGAGGTCATTTATGATGCCATGAAGCAGGCTACGGCCGCCACGGATCAACTTGAAGCGGTTCGGACAAACCTGAAGCGACGCGGAATAGGACATCTTTCCATGCGCATGGCAGGGACTCATGCCATGAAGGTTTTTGGTAAACCCGATCGGGCCATCAACTGTGATTGTGAACGCGTCAACGAACCGACATTGTTGCAATCCATCTTTTTACAAAACGATCCTCTTGTCCGGATGCGACTGGCCGGCAGCGGCTGGATTTCAGAGGTCGGCCAAAGCAAGACTAACGATATCACAAAGTTAATAAATGAAGCCTGGCTTCGTTCTGTGAACCGCCCACCAAGCCCAACGGAAGTCGATCGGGCCAAGAAGCACCTAGCCTCAGCCAAGTCAACCAAAGAAGGGATGACCGACCTACTTTGGGCACTCATGAATACAAAAGAATTTATTCTAAACCACTAAAAAATCTTTACTATATATGAAAATATACTGTTACGGCATTGCATGCTTTTTGATCTCGCTGGCTTCCACGGCTTTTTGTGCAGGCACACACTGGAATCAATTCCGTGGGCCCGGTGGCTACGGGATTGCCCCCAACGCTAAGCTTCCGCTGGAATTTTCGGATACAAAAAACGTGCAGTGGAGAACCCCTATTCACGATCTCGGATGGTCCTCTCCCGTGGTCTGGAAAGACCAAGTTTGGGTAACGACGGCACGGGAAGATGGCTCTGAACTATTTGCCGTCTGTGTCAACCTTCAGACTGGGAAAATCATGCACGACATTAAGGTCTTTGATGTGGCCAAACCCCAAAACGAATGGTCTAATTTAAACACTCATGCCACACCCACGCCAATAATCGAGGAAGACCGCATTTATGTCCACTTTGGATCATATGGCACTGCCTGTCTGGACACTAAAACAGGAAAAAAACTTTGGGAGCGTCGAGACCTGAACTGCGATCACCGGGTTCGCGCCGCCTCCTGCCCTATAATGGACAAGGATTTGGTGTTCCTGACTTATGATGGAGTGGATCAGCAATTTGTTGCCGCCCTGGAAAAAGAAACCGGCGAGACACGCTGGTTAACTAAAAGGACATATAAGTCTGGGCAAGTTCCCATCAAGAGTAAGCCCAATGACAATCGCAAATCCTATGCCACCCCGGCCATCATCGAATACGATGGGAAAAAACAACTGATTAGCCCGGCCGCAGAAGCGACATATTCCTATGATCCGGCTACCGGTCAAGAGCTGTGGTTTATACGTCATGGGGCAGGCTTCGGGTACAACGTGACATGCCGCCCCATTTTTAGGCATGGCCTAATTTTTACCAACTCTGGCATCTCTAAAAAACTTTTTGCCATTGATCCCTCCGGTTCTGGAGATGTAACCGATACTCACATCCGGTGGACAACTCGAAGGGGCGTTTCTAATATCCCGGCTCCACTGGTTGTTGGGGACAACTTGTACATGATTAGCGATAGCGGCGGAATGGTAAGCTGCTTTGAAGCTAAAACCGGTAATCAAATCTTTAGCGAGAGACTGGGAGGGCTTCAAAATCATTGGATCTCACCTATATGTGCTGACGGCAAGATCTACTTCTTCAGCAAGGATGGTGTTTCTTCAGTAATAGAGGCTTCCTCTGAATTTAAAATTCTCTCCAAGAATGAATCCGATACCGTATTTGTCTCCATGCCGGCCATTGCAGGCGACTCAATGCTTATCAGGTCCAATACTCACCTCTATCGCATCGCCAAGGGATACGAGGTGGAACCGCTTCCTAAAGTTGCTTCAACGAAAAAAAACAAGAAGTTCGCGAAGGGAACAAGCCTGGCTTCCAAAGAAAAAACAAAACGCAGTGCCAACTCTGTCCTGGAAGTCTCAGCGTACTATCTGGGAGGAAAAACCAACAGCGACGGCGTTTTCGAAGCCGACTTTTTGATTGAGGAAGAAGGTATCCCGAAGGATGAATGGTCGAGGGTCACGTTCACCGGCAACAATTTTCGGGATTCTTTTTCCAGCTATAAACAATACCAAAAAGTAAGCCTCGACGTGGCCAAGCGGAAGGTCAGACGCAAAAAATAGTTTACCAAGGGAACCAACATGAACTCTGCACTTTTTAGTCGGCGACAAATGCTCAAGGTCGGAGCCTTGGGAGGGCTCACGCTTTCGCAATATCTGAGGCTACAAGCTAGCGCCAAGGAGCCATCGCAAAAACGGTCCGGTATTTTTATTTTTCTCGAGGGTGGGCCTTCTCATCAGGACACCTTCGATCTCAAGCCGGACGCGCCGTCTGAATATCGCGGCGAGTTCAAGCCGATACCAACCTCAGTTCCCGGAATCCAAATTTGTGAGCACCTTCCGGAATTGGCCAAGCGCGCCAAGGACTACGCCATCATCCGCGGCCTCTCCCACACCCTGGCCGATCATGGTATTGGGAAAAAATATATGCTTACCGGGAATCGCCCGTCCCAAACCTTAAGCTACCCTGAATACGGCGCCGTTGTGAGCAAGGTGCATCCATCCGCGCGGGATCTGCCATCATACGTTTCAATCGATGAATCGTTTGTCGGGCCGGGCTACCTCGGCAACGAGTACAGCGCGTTGACGGCTAACAAGCCAACATTTGGCATTCCCTACAGCGTCCGGGGCATTTCCCTCGAGGACGGTCTGACCGTTGAAAAATACAATTCTCAAAAGAAGCTTCTCGACGATCTGGACACCGCATTTCGTGGTTACGAAAATCTCGACGAACAGGTTCGGGGCCTTGACCGATTTGGCGAGCAGGCGCACGACATCATCAGTTCTCCAACCACCCGAAATGCGTTTGATCTTTCTCTGGAAAAAACATCCGAATCCACGCGGTTCGGCAGGCACGAGTTCGGGCAAAGCCTGCTACTTGCTTCACGACTGATTGAAGCCGGCGTACACTTTGTCACGGTTCGGTTGCGTCCGGCAGAGTTTGATTTCGACACTCACTTGGATAATTTTTCCAAGCTCAGTGCCCTCCTGCCGCCTTTCGACAAAGGTCTCGCATCACTGATCGATCGACTTAAAGAGCGGGGTCTTTTCCGTTCCACGGCCATCATGGTTGCCGGTGAATTTGGCCGAACACCAAAAATAAACGCGCAAGGTGGTCGCGATCATTGGGCACGGGCAATGTTTGCGCTGATGGCAGGGGGCGATGTTCAGGGTGGACAAACAATTGGCGAAACGGACAAACTCGCCGGCGAACCGGTTGGCCAAGGCTACTCGCCAGAAGACTTGGCGGCGTCCTTTTTCCAAAACATAGGGATTGACCCGCAAACGGAATTCCGCGCAAATGTGGGTCGGCCCGTCACGCTGGTTCGCGACGGCAACCCCATTTCTCAACTGTTCTCATGATTAAATACTTTGCTCCAATCATAACGGCCGCACTTCTTGTGGGATGCGGAGAAGCCCCGCCACCGAAACCTCCCGATGTTGATCTCATAACTGCCGCGGCGGAGGGTAACCTTGATGCCGTCAAACAGCATATTGCTGCAGGAACTGATTTAAATCAAAAAGATCCAAATCCAAGCGGCGCGAAAGCCACCGCGTTGGGAATAGCGGCGGCGTTTGGTCACACCAAAATCGCCATAGCCCTAATCGAAGGGGGCGCAAATGTGGACCAGAGTGACAAGGATGGATCCACCCCTCTTCACTCGGCTGCATTTCTGTGTTACCCGGAAATCGTTCAGGCATTGCTGGACAAGGGAGCCTTCAAGAACGTCAGAAACAACAGCGGCAGCACGGCCCTTGAAAGCGTCGAAATTCCGTGGGAGTTGGCCGAGGGAATTTACAAGTTCCTTGACGGAATTATATTTGAACCGCTTGGGGCTCCTTTGGACTATGAGCGGATCCAAGCCACCCGACCCGAGGTCGCCGATATACTGCGCTGATGCCGGGGAAAAGCTGTTTGAATGTAACCCAAGCCGGATATTTTCCTTATAAGACTGCACGGCCCGCAGTGGAAATGCCCGCGGTTGCCACTGATTTTTTTAACACTATGAAACATTTATTAGTCATCCCGGCTGTACCGTGCTTCTTGCCGGGTGC
>Ga0208748_1001391_pt1 | contig 11002 bp, 9 predicted proteins | sample Knorr_S7_td_Bott_FD_185599 | JGI IMG/M metagenome (GOLD analysis project Ga0208748, IMG submission 185599) | Marine microbial communities from Southern Atlantic Ocean transect - Knorr_S7_td_Bottom_ad_4513_LV_A (SPAdes) (version 2) | ecosystem: Environmental > Aquatic > Marine > Oceanic | place... | reverse complement strand
ATAAAAGTTCAGAACAAGAATTAAGATCTGAAATGTTTGAACTTAACAAAAACTCTGAATTAGCAAAAAAAATGCAAGAATCAATAATTGAAGATATTGAAATTACACCTGAAGAGGTAAGACAATTTTTTAATTTGATTCCAAAACAAGACAGACCAATTTTTGGTACAGAGTTAAGAGTTTCACAAATTATAATAATTCCAAAAACTACTGATGAAGAAAAACAAAAAGTAGTAGATAGATTAAAACAATTTAAGGTTGATGTTGTGGAAAGTGGAGCAAGTTTTGTTACAAAAGTGGTTCTTTATAGTGACGACATAGCTTCAAGAAAAAATGGGGGAAAATACACAATAAATAGAAAGAGATCTCCTATGGTCAAAGAATTTAATGAAGTTGCTTTTTCTCTTGAAGAGGGTGAAATATCTGAACCATTTGAAACTGAATTTGGATATCATATTGTTTTTTTAGAAAAGATACGTGGGCAGGAATATGACATAAGACATATTCTATTAAGACCAAATATAAATTCTGAGGATATAAAGGAAGCTAAAGATAAAATTGAAAACATAAGGGAGAGGATTGTCTCTGGTGATTTAACTTTTTCTGATGCTGCCAAAGAGGCTAGTGAAGAGAAAGAAACAAAATTTGATGGAGGTCTTTTGATAAACCCTGAGACTCAGGATTATAGCTTTGAATTAACTAAAATGGATCCTGAATTATATTCACAAATTTATAATCTTAAAGAAGAGGAAGTTAGTATTGTATATCAGGATGAAGATAGAGTTAATCCAATAAAATTTAAAATTCTTTCGGTATCTAATAGATACGATGAACATGTTGCAGATTATTCTAAAGACTACTTAAAAATTCAAAAACTTGCTTTACAGAGCAAGCAGTTAAAGGAAATTAAGAAGTGGCAAGATTCTAAAATTACTGAGACTTTTGTAAAGGTATCGATGGAGCATAGAGATTGCAATTTTTATAGTAATTGGTTAAAAAAATAATTTTTTATGATTTTTGATTTTGATATGATTGAAAAGGTTTATGAAAACATTGTCAAGAATGTTGACAATGCAAGAAAATCAATTAAATTACCATTAACACTTTCTGAAAAGATATTATACTCGCATCTGTGGAATAATTTTAAAAATCCTTTTACAAGAGGCAAGGATTATGTAGATTTTAAACCTGACAGAATAGCTTGTCAGGACGCTACAGCACAAATGGCTTTATTGCAGTTTATGCAAACAGGTAAATCTAAGGTTTCTGTTCTAACAACTGTTCATTGCGATCACCTTATTCAAGCTAAGCTTGGAGCAGACAAAGATTTAAAAAGAGCAAATTCTATTAGTAATGAAGTTTTCGAATTTTTAAGAACAGCATCAAACAAATATGGTATAGGTTTTTGGAAACCTGGAGCTGGGATTATTCATCAAGTTGTATTAGAGAACTATGCGTTTCCAGGAGGAATGATGATTGGAACAGATTCACATACTGTAAATGCAGGGGGATTAGGTATGATTGCAATAGGAGTTGGAGGGGCTGATGCTGTTGATGTGATGGCTGGTATGCCTTGGGAACTAAAATTTCCAAAAATAATTGGAGTTAAATTAACTGGTAAACTTTCAGGATGGACCGCTTCAAAAGATGTTATATTAAAGGTTGCAGGAATACTATCAGTTAAGGGTGGAACAGGATGTGTTATTGAGTATTTTGGGCCCGGTGCGAAATCCATGTCATGTACTGGAAAGGGTACAATTTGTAATATGGGTGCTGAAATTGGGGCAACCACATCTACTTTTGGTTATGATGAATCAATGGAAAGGTATTTAAGAGCAACAGGAAGAAGTAAAATTGCTGATGCTGCAAATAAAATCAAAAAATATCTTACTGGAGATGAAGAAGTATATAAAAATCCTAATAAATATTTTGATCAATTAATTGAAATTAATTTAAGTGAGTTAAGACCGCATTTAAATGGTCCATTTACACCTGATTTGGCAACTCCAATTTCAGAAATGGCAACAAAGGCTAAAGAGAATGATTGGCCTTTGGATGTAGATTGGGGATTAATAGGTTCATGTACAAATTCATCTTATGAAGATTTAACAAGAGCAGCTTCAATAGCTAAACAAGCATTAGAAAAAAATCTAGTTACAAAATCAGATCTTGGAATTAATCCAGGATCTGAACAGGTTAGATATACTGCAGAAAGAGATGGTATATTGAAAATATTTGAAGATTTAAATGCAACAATATTCAGTAATGCCTGCGGACCTTGTATTGGTCAATGGGATAGAAGTGATAGAAAAGGAGAAGAAAAAAATACTATTGTTCATTCATTTAATAGAAATTTTTCTAAACGAGCTGATGGTAATCCTAATACACATGCTTTTGTAGGGTCACCTGAAATAGTAACTGCGATTGCAATTTCTGGGAGACTTGATTTTGATCCTTTAAAGGATAGTTTGATAAATAAAAATGGAGATGAAGTAAAGTTGGATCCACCTACTGGTTTAGAGCTACCTAATAACGGTTTTGATTGCAAAGATTCTGGTTATATAGATCCTATATCTGATGGAAGTGAGATAGAAGTTAAGGTCAATTCTAAATCAGAAAGGTTACAATTACTAGAACCTTTTAAACCTATAGGAAATAATATAAAAGATGCACAGTTGTTAATTAAAACTTTTGGAAGATGTACAACAGACCATATTTCTATGGCAGGCCCTTGGTTAAGATATAGAGGTCATTTAGATAATATTTCTAACAATTGCTTGATTGGAGCAGTTAATGCATTTAATAAAAAAACAAATTTTGTAAAAAATCAAATCACAGGCGAATATGGAGGAGTGCCAGATGTTCAAAGATTTTATAAATCTAGAGGAATTAATTCAGTAGTTGTAGGTGATCATAACTATGGTGAGGGATCTTCTAGGGAGCATGCAGCAATGGAACCACGCCATCTGGGAGTGTGCGCAGTAATTGTTAAATCATTTGCTAGAATACATGAGACTAATTTAAAGAAACAAGGTATGTTAGCCCTAACATTTTCTAATGAATCTGATTATGATTTAATCCAAGAAAATGATTTAATTTCATTTATTGATTTAAAAGATTTTGTTCCTTCAAGACACCTTAAGATTAGATTAAAGCACGATAACGGATCTTATGATGTTATTAAATTAAATCATTCTTATAACAAATCTCAAATCAAATGGTTTTATAATGGATCTGCATTAAATTTAATAAAGAAATAAAATTCGTAATTTATTTTATCCAAATACTAGCAATAACCACCCTTATATACTTAAGTGAGAACATCGATATAAAAATTGAAATGTCTTCAATTAAATTACTTTCTTCATCTAAAAATTTAAATATTTTTTTGATATTATTACGTTTAAATATCTTGTAGAACATATTTTCGCCATAGAAATTATATTTATTTAAAACATATAGGAACAATTTATCATAATAATAATATTTATAAGGACTTTTTAGCTTTATGTATGGATTTTTCTTTTTCAATTCTTCTACAATTTTTTTGCAATTTTTTTCAACATTTTTAAAAGAATAACCTGTAGATAGTTTAACCCATTCACCAGCTGTTCCAATTTTTGTAATATGTTTATTGTTTTCTTTATAAAATGGAAAATTTCTCATTGGAATTATACCAACTTCTTCATCGAGTATTTTAAATTTCTTAATTTTTAATATATTTTTTATATAAGAATTCAACTTATTGTCATATTCTATACTGTCTGCTAATTCTGAAGTAAAATATATGTATTTCACAAGAGCTTTATCTTCGGAAATAGGCAAGATGTATGTAAATGCTGTTTCATCTATATCTCTAATGGTGTAATCCATAATTGTAAATAGATTTGGATTAAACTTTGGTTTACTAGTTTTAATAATCCATCCTTTAAAATGTTGTTTTAGGGAAATGTAGCCATTATTAGAATCATTATTGTTTTTTGTAATTCTACTATCAAATGCATGATCACATATATAGTTGCTATTATTTCCTACAACAACTACCTTATTATTTTCTAGTCTGATATTTAAAATTTCATCTTCAATAAATTGAACATTATCATATTTACTAACACTCTTTTTTATGTAATTATAAAAATCATTTGACTTTATCATCTTATACTTATAATCTTCTAATGTAAAACTGACCTTTCCTTTACTAGATATAAATTCTCCTAATGACCAAGATTTTGAAATAATTTTATCCCATTTTCCATTTCCTTTCTCCCAAAAAGAAAAACATTTATTTTTAGATTGTTTTAGAGACTTATCAATAACTAGAATTCCTTTATTTCTAAAAAACTGATCTTCAACAATTGAATTAATGAGATGCAAGCCAGATGTTCCTGCACCAATGATAATGTATTTGAAATCAGGAATTCTCATTTTTTGAATTAATCAAGATTGTCTTGTGCGTACGAGAAGACTCGAACTTCCACAACTTATTAAGTTATTAGGCCCTCAACCTAACGCGTCTACCAATTCCGCCACGTACGCATTGTAATAATCGAATGCAAAGATAAATGCTTAACCGCTAACTTTGAAAATCTTTCTAAGATAATTTTTTTATAAATTGTGACCTGACTGGGGCTCGAACCCAGGACCCTCTCCTTAAAAGGGAGATGCTCTACCAACTGAGCTACAGGTCAAAAATTAACTCTTGTATAAGGCTGCAAATATAAAATCTTTAATTTATATTACAATAAAATTTAGACATTAATATCAAAGCCTAAATATGATTATAGTTGTTGTTGGATATACAGGATCGGACAAAAGTAATATTGGTGAAATATTAATTAAATTAAACAAGCAAGGCCTCGATCTTTGAGCCTTTAAATTCAACCATTACTTGACTCTGCAATGAAGTTGAAAGTGATATTCCTTTGAAATCTGCTTTTACTGGAAACTTTTTATGATTCCTATTAACTAAAACAGCAGTTTTAAATTGTAATAGTTCTGTTTCTAGGAAATGTTTTACCCCGTATATTAATGTTGATCCAGAATTTAAAACATCATCTACTAAAACAATTGATTTATTTGAGTATAGCTCTTTTCCTATAGAAGTTTCAATAGGTTTTCTCGGGTTTTTCTTATCAATTTTTACCTTACACAGAGTGACTTCTATATTTGAAAGTTTATTAAGTATTTTTTTTAATTCCTTTGCAATCAAATATCCATTGGATTCAATTCCTGCTATAATAAGTTCTGAACTTTGCGAATTAGTTTCCAGTATTTGGTAAGAAATTCTCTTTAACTTACTTCTGATTTGATCATCATTAAGTATTACTTTTTTATCTTCCATTTATATTTATATTTAACTACTAAAAGATTGTTAAAACTTAACAATTTACAATATAATAATTGTATTTTTGCACGTAAAATTAAAGTAATGAGATTTAAAGTACATTTTTTCTTCTTTTTCTTTTTAGTTTTATTTTTCTCATGTCCAGAGGACGATGGTGATGGGCTAGTAGAAATTCCTGAGAATGACAGAACTGAACAACAAATAATTGACAGTGACTCTTTATTAGGATATTTCGAAACACATTATTACAATTCTGCTTATTTACAAGATAATCCTGATTTCACATTAGACGACATTATTATTTCTGAGCTTCCTGAAGATGGAGAACTTCCAGATCCAAATCAGAATACTATGCTTAGTGATGATATTATAATACTAACCACTACTTATTTTGATGTTGAATATGAATACTATATCTTAAAAATTAATCAAGGTGAATCAGAAACTTCCCCAAATTTTTCTGATAGAGTTCGTGTTAATTATGAAGGAAGTCTTATGGATGGAGTAATCTTTGACAGTTCTTCAACACCTGTAGATTTTGATTTAACAAATACAATTGCAGGGTGGGGAAGGGTTCTGCCAGAATTTAATAATGCCACAGACTTTGTAATTAATAATGACGGAACTGTAGATTATACCAATCCAGGGATAGGAGTAATGTTTTTACCCTCTGGAATGGGATATTATTCCAGTGCAGCTGGAGATGTTCCAGTATATTCTAACCTAATTTTCAAGTTTAAGTTATTTGAATCAGAAGAAAATGATCATGATTTTGATAATGTTCCTTCTTATCTAGAGGATTTAGATGGAAATTTAGATCTTACAGATGATAATACCGATGATGATCCATATGCAGATTTTGTAGATAGTGATGATGATGGTGATGGCACATTAACTATTGATGAAGATCTTGAGCCAGATTCAGACTTAACTGTAGATAGGGATGGAGATGGTGATCCTACAAATGATATTGGAGATGGCGATCCTACAAATGATGATACTGATGGTGATGGCATTCCTAACTACTTAGATACCGACAATTCTGAATCTAGAGACGATTAATTTTTCTCCTCTATTCCTTCTAATAATTCAATTATTTTCTTTTTAATACTCTTTTTGCTTTTTCTACAATTGAGCTAGCAGTAAGACCATATTTTTCCATTAGCTGAGCAGGTTTTCCTGATTCACCAAATGTATCATTTGTAGCAACAAATTCTTGCGGGGCAGGTCTATTAGAAGCTAAAACACGAGAAACACTTTCGCCAAGCCCACCCAAATAATTATGCTCTTCAGCGGTTACAACACATCCTGTTTTATTTACGGATTTTATAATAGCATCTTGATCCAAAGGTTTTATAGTATGGATATTAATAACATCAGCACTTATTCCTTTTTCATGTAAAATTTTAGCTGCCTCCAATGATTCCCAAACTAAATGTCCTGTAGCTATGATAGTTACATCTTTTCCATCTTGAAGCTGAATTGCTTTACCAATTTCAAAATTTTGATTTTCTGGAGTAAATACAGGGACTTTTGGTCTGCCAAACCTAAGATAGACAGGGCCTTTATAATTAGCAATAGCAATAGTAGCTGCTTTAGTTTGGTTATAATCACAAGTATTAATAACGGTCATGCCTGGAAGCATTTTCATCATACCAATGTCTTCTAATATTTGATGAGTTGCACCATCTTCTCCAAGAGTTATTCCTGCATGTGAAGCACATATTTTTACATTTTTACCTGAATAAGCAATAGATTGACGTATCTGATCATAAACTCTTCCAGTAGAAAAATTAGCAAAAGTGCCAGTAAAAGGTATTTTACCACCAATTGTTAAACCAGCAGCAATTCCAATCATATTCGCTTCCGCAACTCCAACTTGAAAAAATCTTTCTGGATGGTTTTTTTTGAATTCATTCATTTTCAATGATCCAGTTAAATCAGCACATAATGCAACAACGTTTGGATTTGATTTTCCAAGTTCTGTCAAACCATCTCCAAAACCACTTCTAGTGTCTTTCTTTTCAGAATATTCGTATATCTTCATTTACTATTTAATAATCACCTAGTGTTTCAGGATTTTGGTTTAATGCTGTTTCTAGTTGTTCGTCATTTGGTGCTTTACCATGCCATTCGTGTGTATGCATCATAAAATCGACACCATTACCCATAACAGTTTTTAAAAGCACGCAAACAGGCTTATTTTCCCCTGTTTTAGATTTAGCTTCTTTCATTCCATCAATTATGGATTGAATATCATTTCCTTGATTAATTTCACATACAATCCAACCAAATGATTCAAATTTAGATTTCAAATCACCCATATCAATAACATCTGAAGTACTACCATCAATTTGTTGACCGTTAACATCTATTGTCGCAATAATATTATCAATTTTTTTTGCTGAAGCATACATGATAGCCTCCCAATTTTGTCCTTCCTGCAGTTCACCATCACCATGTAGACTGTAGATTAATTTACTATCATTGTTTAATTTTTTTGAATGAGAAGCTCCAATAGCGACAGAGAGTCCTTGCCCCAGTGATCCAGAAGCTACTCTAACCCCTGGAAGTCCTTCATGAGTTGCAGGATGTCCTTGTAGTCTCGAATTAATTAAACGAAAAGTATTAAGTTCTGAAATATCAAAATAATTTGATCTAGCTAAAACACTATAAAATACAGGTGAGATATGTCCATTACTTAGAAAAAATATGTCTTCATTATGACCATCCATTTTAAAATCATCATTTCTTTTCATAATAACATTGAAAAGACTTACAACAAATTCTGAACAACCTAGTGATCCTCCCGGATGCCCAGAGTTTACTTTGTGAACCATTCTTAGAATATCTCTACGAACCTGAGTAGTTAATGCTTCTAGATGATTAATGTCGATCATTCTTAATCGCAATAAATATTGAGTTTGTTAAATTAGAATTTTGTTTTCCTAATATAAAATTATTTTAACCTCATTTATTAACAATAACTTAAAATTCATAATATTAGAGTTTTATTAAGAATTAATTGGCTTAATGTTATTTATATTTGTTTTTCATATTTATGAAATTCACTATTAATAATACAGATAATAACACTAATGCTAGAGCAGGATGTATTGAAACTTCTCATGGTGAAATTCAAACTCCTGTTTTTATACCAGTAGGTACACTGGGGACTGTTAAAGCTGTTCATCAAAGGGAATTAAAACAAGAAATAAATGCAGATATAATTTTATCAAACGCTTATCATTTATATTTAAGACCTGGAGTTGAAATAATAGAGAAGGCTGGAGGAATACACAAATTTATTAACTGGAATAGCAATATTTTAACAGATTCAGGAGGGTATCAAGTTTATTCTTTAGCCTCTAGAAGAAAAATAACTGATAATGGAGTTGAGTTCAAGAGTCATATAGATGGTAGTTCTCATCTGTTTACCCCTGAAAAAGTTATTGACATTCAAAGATCTATTGGTGCTGATATAATTATGGCTTTTGATGAATGTCCTGCTTATCCATGTGAATTCGATTATGCAAAAAAATCAATAAATTTGACACATAAATGGCTAGATAGATGTATTAAAAGATTTAATTCAACTGATGATAAATATGGATATAAGCAGTTTTTATTCCCTATAGTTCAAGGCAGTACGTATAAAGATCTTAGGATTCAGTCTGCTGAATATATAGCAAATACAAATTCATTTGGAAATGCAATAGGAGGGTTGTCTGTTGGAGAGCCTGCTGAAGAGATGTACGCTATGAATGAGGTTGTATGTGAAGTTTTGCCAAAGAATAAACCTAGATATCTTATGGGTGTTGGAACACCAATAAATCTTCTAGAGAATATAGCTTTAGGAATAGATATGTTTGATTGTGTTATGCCTACAAGAAATGCTAGAAATGGTATGTTATTTACTTCAAAAGGAATAATCAATATTAAAAATAATAAATGGAAGGATAATTTTTCAGCAATAGATGATGATGAAATCACTTACGTTGATAAGGAATATTCAAAAGCTTATCTAAGACATCTTTTTTCTGTAAATGAAATTTTAGCAAAGCAAATAGCTTCAATTCATAATTTAGGTTTTTATTCGTGGTTGATTTCTGAATCTAGAAAGTATATAATAGATGGGGATTTTTTAAATTGGAAGAATAAAATGGTAAAAGTTTTAAATAAAAGATTATAATTAATTGAAAATAGTAAACTGGTACATACTTAAGAAATATTTAATCACTTATATTTCAATACAAATTCTGTTTGTTCCGATTGCCATAGTTGTCAATCTAGCAGATAACATAGATAAAATTCTATCAAATCAGGTTCCTTTTGATGAAGTGCTAGAATACTATTATAATTTTACTATATATTTTTCAAATTCACTTCTACCTTTATTTTTATTTCTCTCAGTTATATGGTTTACATCTAAGTTAGCGTCTAACTCTGAAATTATAGCATTATACAGCTCAGGATTTTCGTTAAAAAACCTAATTAAACCTTATCTAATTGGTTCGGTAATGATAGCATTTATAGCTCTTATTTTAGGAATTTTTATAGTTCCAAGTGCTAGTAAAGATTTTAATGAATTCTCATATAAATACCTTAAAGGTTCTAAAAAGAGTATTGACAATAAGAATATTTTTAGAAAGATCAATGATAACGAATATATATATTTAACACACTTCAACACCAAGAATAATATTGGAACAAATTTTACTTTAGAACATTTTGATGGAAATAAGTTAAAGTTTAAAATTAATGCTAGCAATATTAGATATATAAAAAAAGACAGCACATATAGATTAACAAACTACATGAAAAGAACTATTACCGATAGTATTGATGTTATTTCTTCTAAAAGAAGATTAGATACTATATTTTCATTTAATTTTGATGATTTAACTCCACTAAATTATATAGCTGAAACACTTAATTACTCTGAATTAGTAAAATTTATTAATCAAGAAAAATTAAGAGGCTCATCCAATATAGGAAGATATCAAGTTGTTAAGTATAAAAAATGGAGTACACCTTTTTCAATATTTATATTAACTCTTATTGCATTTTCTGTTTCTTCAGTTAAAAGAAGAGGAGGAGCTGGTATTAACTTAGCATTTGGAATATCTGTAGCTATGACATACGTATTTTTTGATAAAGTTTTTGGCGTTTTGGCTCAACAATCTGATTTTTCCCCAATTATTGCGGTTTGGTTTCCAAATTTTGTTTTTGGATCTTTAGCTATATACTTATTATATAAAAATGCAAACAAATAACTTTAAACATTATTTGCACCTTCATTTTTTAGTTTTTACTGCTGGATTTACAGCAATACTTGGAGAATTGATTTCAATTTCATCTACAATTCTGATTAACTCAATAATAAAATATCGAAATACTTAAAAAAAACATAATGATTGGTGTTATGTTTATTAGATTTTATAATTTTAAAAATTATATGTATTTATAAAATTTACTTTATGAATTATTTAGATTTCGAACTTCCTATAAAAGAATTAGAAGATCAACTAAGCGAATGCAAAATATTAGGAGAAAAAAGTGATGTTGATATTATAGATACATGTAAAAAAATACAGAAGAAATTAAATACTTCTATAAAGAAAATTTATGGTAATTTGTCACCTTGGCAAAAAGTCC
>Ga0208748_1001389_pt1 | contig 11015 bp, 11 predicted proteins | sample Knorr_S7_td_Bott_FD_185599 | JGI IMG/M metagenome (GOLD analysis project Ga0208748, IMG submission 185599) | Marine microbial communities from Southern Atlantic Ocean transect - Knorr_S7_td_Bottom_ad_4513_LV_A (SPAdes) (version 2) | ecosystem: Environmental > Aquatic > Marine > Oceanic | place... | reverse complement strand
CTGCCAAAATTTGGTGAATGTGTTTCATTTAACTTCAGGTTAAGAAATGACTTTGCCGTATCGTCTATCAGAAACGATGTAAATTGGCTGTCAGGACCTCCATAAACTATCTTAAAGTTTGGAATCCTGGAATAAAAATCGACTGATTTTTTCATGTCCGAAACTGGTAATGTGACTGCGGAAATTTTTGTAACTTTCATGTCTGTGAAAATTAACCTGTTTGAACTACAGCAGTGGATACGTCAAAGGGCTCAGACAACTTGTATACAGTAACTGTAAAATCTCCAATTGGCTGATTAATGGGATCAGATAAAATAGTAGGGACCATTGAAATGGCAACTAAAACAGCAAGGACAGAAAGAAGTAGATGTAACATTCAGATTTTATTTATCCTCATTTAATAATAAACTATTAAGAAAAATAAATTGTCTCAAGGGATAAATGGATCCGAAGGGATTCGAACCCTTGACCTCCGCAGTGTGAGTGCGGCATCCAAACCAAGCTAGACGACGGATCCGAATTTTGTTCGCAAATATATTATTTAGGCATTCGAAAATGTTGTGAAAATATATAGAAACTATTCAGGTTTACAAACATTATGGGAAACAAATGTGAGCATTATGTACAGGCAAATGACCAAATATCTCCAAATACAAAGGAATGCGAAGAGTGTGAAAAAGAAAAAACTCCTTGGGTTGCATTGCGAATGTGTCTAACGTGCGGTCATGTTGGATGTTGTGACTCTTCAGTAGGATTGCATGCAACAAAACACTTCAAGGAGACAGGACATCCTGTTATGGTTGCATTACCCGCAAAGTCGTGGAAATGGTGTTATGTTCATAAAGAATATAGTTGATGTGTTATGATGCGGCATGAACTTGGAAAATGGAATCTTGACGAACTGGTTAAAAACCCGACTAGGACAGTTTTTGATAAAAAGCTGGCAAAGATAGAATCTACTGCAAAAAGATTTGAGAAGATCAAAAAATCATTAAGCCCAAAAATTTCATCCGGAAAATTTCTGAAATTATTACACGATGTTGAATATATTTCAGAAAAATCAAGCGTCATAGGTGGATATGCATCGTTACGCTACTCCGAAAATACACAATCAGATGAAGCCACATCATTGTTGACACGGATCACCAAATTTGGCTCTGACATTGAAAACCGATTGCTGTTCTTTGACCTATGGTGGAAAAAACAAGTTGATGAAAAGAACGCAAGACGGCTGATAAAATCTGCCGGTCAGTTTTCTGAATACCTAAAATTCAAAAGATTGCTAGCAAAGTATTCACTAAGTGAGCCTGAAGAAAGGATAATCAACACACTTGATGTAACTGGTGCTTCCGCACTTGTAAAGCTGTACGATAAGATCACCAATGCCTACGTTTACGTTGTCACTGTGGATGGCAAAAAAAGAACGATGAATAGAGAACAGCTGACAACGCTTGTTCGAAGCAAAAAGGCAAAGACTAGGGAGGCAGCATACAAATCATTATTCTCAAAATTTGGTGAAAACAAGGGTGTAACGGGTGAAATTTATCAAAATATTGTACTAAATTGGAGGGATGAGGGAATTGGAATGCGTGGATTTTCTTCTCCAATAATGATAAGAAATATTTCCAATAACGTTGATAATGAAACAGCAAAAACATTGCTCGATGTTTGCAAGAAAAATTCAAAAATTTTTCAAAAATACTTTTTACAAAAAGCAAAATTGCTTGGCATGAAGAAACTGCGACGATACGACCTTTATGCTCCAAGAAAATCAAAAATAAAAGAAAAAAATTACTCGTATGACAGATCTGTAAAATTAGTCTTAGATTCACTTTCAAAATTCAGTCCTGTTTTATCAGAAGACGCTAGCGGTGTGTTCAAGAAAAAACATGTCGATTCGATTATTCGTCCAGGAAAAACTGTAGGTGCTTTTTGTAGCACACCCACTCCAACGATAACTCCGTATGTATTGATAAATTTTACAGGAAAGTCGCGTGACGTATTTACGCTTGCGCATGAGATTGGCCATGCCATACATAGCATATCGGCGTCAGACAAATCAATATTGGTGTCTGATGCTTCATTGCCATTAGCTGAGACTGCTTCTACATTTTCTGAGATGCTGTTATATGATAAATTATCCGAAACTGTGAGTAAACAGGAAAAAAAGACCATGTTATCGGAGAAAATAGACGACTTTTACGCAACTATAGGAAGGCAGTCTTTTTTTACATTGTTTGAAATTGAAGCCCATAAGCGGATTGCTAACAGCACTACCGTCGATGAGATATCAAAAACATACCTCCAGAATCTCAATGAGCAGTTTGGGAATTCAGTCAAAGTTTCTGAAGACTTTGGAATTGAATGGAGCTGTATTCCACACTTTCATCATGCACCGTTTTATTGCTATGCGTATGCCTTTGGAAATTTGTTAGCACTCTCATTATTTCAGAGATATAAAAAAGAGGGGAAAAGCTTTGCTCCAACATACATTGAAATTTTATCAGCTGGGGGATCAAAAAAGCCTGAGAAATTACTTCGCGAGTCTGGTATGGATATTACCAAACCAAGATTCTGGCAGGATGGCTTTGATTACATTCAGAATCAGGTTAAGGAATTATCTAAATTAAACTAGTTTTCAAACAAAACGAGAATTATAAGATTTGAATAGTAAGTAAGATTAATAGATAAAACATCAAATGAGCTAAATATGTTAAGATTTTTAATATTTTTGGTACTTTTAGTTGGTTCCTCTCTTTTTGTAACGGATGTATTTGCACTGGAAGTAGAATTCCAGAAGGAAAGCGATTGGATCATTGAATCGTTGGGATGGTTAACGCCTGAAAAGTTTCCCTTCCAAGAACAGATACAAATAATGATTGATGAATCGAGGCAGAAAAACAGAATATCTATTGGTATGCTAAGTACAAGCCCAAATGATATTAGATTTCCTGATTATATAGAGGCTATTAGTTCTAATCCAAAGATAGTTTCTTTTACACTTACCAATCAATTTGGTTGTGCTCCTGCTAAAATTGATAGAGCCTGTGTCATTATTGAAGTTGATAGGAAGGGATTGGGAGATAATATAATTGAAATCAGGAAAAATACACGTGAAATTACTGACAAAATTGTTAGTGAAGGTGTTATTCTTGGTGGAATTGAATTTGATTCAATTGTTCTTAAACCAAAAAGTAGTTTTGATACGGATGAAGAAATTCTTGTTTCTGAAGCAGTATATACAGTAAACAAACAACCAACGAATACTTTGTTTGCTGCATTGGTCCCCATGCTTGTCAGTAGTGACATTAGAACTGCTGGGGGATTTTATGATAACGCTGAAAAACTTTCAGAGCACTATTTTTCTGATTTTACTGTGTCACTAATACCTAATGAGGATAGCATGTTACGTACATTACACATTTCATTGGTTTGTTCAAATAAATTACCTGAATTACCAAGATGTGATCCTGAAGGAAATATTCAAGAACAAATTGCACGTGGTGATATAAATCCGCTAGATTTCATCCAAGTTGAAAATATCAGCCGTTCTAAAATATTTGCAGATGAATTTTTACCTCTAAATTCAGTGATACAAGTACTGATATTTTCTGAACAAGATTTACAGGTTAAGAGTGTTAATTCTAATGTAATAGAAAGATTGCAAGACATTGGCGACGTACAAGAGAGTGGCTGGTTCTTTGCGTCAAAGTCAGGTAAAATAATAGATGCGAAATATATTTTTGGGTCAGAATCCTCAGTTAGTGCAAATGATTTAGCTTTTTCGATTGGAGCTTACTCTGGTGATGATATTGTGATAAAAAAGATTGAAGAGGGTGGGGGATGTCTCATCGCAACAGCAGCATTTGGTTCTGAATTAGCGCCACAAGTCCAGTTCCTAAGGGAAATACGTGACAATAACGTGCTTCAAACAGAATCAGGTTATGCATTCATGACTGGTTTCAACCAGTTCTACTATTCGTTTAGTCCAGCAGTAGCTGACTATGAAAGGGAGAATCCAGCCTTCAAGGAAGCTGTGAAACTGACACTGACTCCACTTCTTACATCGCTGACACTATTGCAATATGCTGACATTGATTCTGAATATGAGATGTTAGGTTATGGTATCAGCATCATATTGCTAAACATTGGAATGTACTTTGTTGCCCCAGCCATTCTGATAATGAAGGTTAAGAAAAGAATTTAGTTAAAGGATTAAAACTGCAGCGGCAAAAACAGTTGTCCATTTACCGTCTTTATTTCCTTTCGCAGCTTGTGTGATGTTTTTTGTTTTGTATATTTGCCCGGATATATTCCATTGTTGACGTTTTTCATCCCAGCTCTTATCAATATCAAATGGAATTCCTAGAGAAGATGCCAACATTTGTGCCGCGATATCTTCTGCATAATCACCAGACTCCCTCTCATTTTTTCCAAATGTCTCATATTCAGAAAGATATCCATATTTTGATCTGTCTTTTGGTTGTGCGATACCCACAGATGCAGAAATCAGTCTGTTGGGTTCATTAGCTTGATTTCTAGAATAAATTGAAAATAGAATCTGTCCTGGTTTTATTAGTTTTAGACCTTCCTTGCGAGGAACTAGCCTTGCATTTGGTGGAAAAATACTAGAGATTAACACGATGTTGGTTCCAGCAATGCCAGCTGATCTAAGGGCAAATTCAAAACTTGTTAATTTATCATCTGCAACGCCAATTCCTTTTGTAAGAAATAATTTCTTTGCGACTAGATCTAACAATTCAAATTTTTTTCAAGCATCTCTTATAATTAAGAATTTCAGTCTAGTAATTAAATTAGAATCCAAACAGCAGGATTTTACTTCTTGTATTTTCTGCTATCGCGTACTCTGGGTTTTTGCGTGAGCAAAAGAAATCCTATCAATCCGCCAAGGCATATATTAATCACGCCAAGAAGGGTGATCATTAATCCCTGCATGCCGCTAGTTGCAACAGTTAATCCAGTAAAAATACCAAATCCGCCTGCCGCGAAAAACATAATGAGCAAAACCTTTAGTTTTTTCGGAGGAATATACTTCATCAAAATTTTTGATATTTTGTGATTATTAAAGTGATTTGATATGGAATGCATAGTTTTGAGAACATTTTAAATCAGCCAAACTGTTTGCATACGTAATGCCAATGTAGCTCAGCCTGGCTAGAGCAGCTGATTTGTAATCAGCAGGTCGCGAGTTCAACTCTCGCCATTGGCTTTATCTAAATTTACATTCTTGTACGTATTGATACTGACAAGCATTTATTAGACGTAATCAAAGGTTGGAAACCATAAGAAAATATGACGAATTAGACTACGGTGTTCTTCGTCATGATTTAGATGAAGAAAATGACAAAGTTTGAAAAATTAGGATTAGAAAAAAAACTACTGGATACACTAGATGAAGCTGGATTTACCACTCCGTTTCCAATACAGGAGCGTACAATTCCAGTTTTGCTAGAAGGAAGTGACGTAATTGGTCAAGCTCATACTGGAACTGGTAAGACCGCTGCATATGCACTTCCAATGTTACAGAAAATAACTGCAAAACAAGGAATACAGGGAATTGTAATGGCACCTACAAGAGAACTCGCATTACAAATAACAGCTGAAATTAACAGATATGCAAAATATACTGGAATCAGAACTATCACAATTTATGGCGGTCAAGGTATGGGAATACAACTTGATGCGCTAAGAAAAAAACCAGAGATCATAGTTGCTACTCCTGGTAGACTAATTGACCATTTGAAAAGAGGTACTATAAAACTGAACAATGTAAAATATGTGGTGTTAGACGAAGCTGATATAATGCTTGATATGGGCTTTGTTGAAGACATACAATTTATTTTAGATCTTACGCCAGAAGAAAGAGTCACATCTTTGTGGTCAGCTACAATGCCGCAAGAAATAATGCGATTAGCACAAACTAACATGAATTCTCCGAAGAAAATTCTTGTTGATTCAGATGATCTTAGTGGAGCAGGAATAGATCAATCATTTTTGATTATAAAAGATAGAGAAAAAACAAAGTTTTTGCTTGATTTTATAGATGGTAATATTGGCCAGTGTATTGTATTTTGTTCAACAAAAATTAGAACTCGCGATGTTGCAAGAATGCTCCGCAAAGCTGGTAAGAATTCAGTGGCAATTGAAGGAGATATGTCTCAACATAAACGTGAAGAATCCATGCAAAGATTTAGAAAATCAAAGGTAGACATATTGGTTGCAACTGATGTCGCAGCGAGAGGAATAGATGTGCCAGAAGTTGCTCTTGTAGTCAATTACGATATTCCAAATCAAGATATGGTTTATTTTCACAGAATTGGTAGAACTGCAAGAGCAGGCGCCAAAGGCAGAGCAATTACACTAGTTTCATACTCATCAGTTGGAGAATGGAATGAAATAAAAAAACAGACGAAGGTTAAGATGACAGATCTTAACGAAAAACTTGGAATTGAATTTAAGATTCCTGACCCACTCAAACGACGAACAAATACAAGACGACCTTTTAACAGATCAAAATTTCCATCAAGACAATCTCATGGTAGAAATCGAAATGCCAGAGACCAATATGATAAAAGAGCAAAGGTTGAACACGTGACAACAAGAAGTTACTTTAGTAAAAAGAAACGCTGGTAAATTAATAAAACATGTGCGTTTGAAGACTTAAAACCTATATTATTTTATTAGAAATGAAATAAAATAATGCATAAAGGATTTGTGTTGTTAAATTGCGATTTAGGCGCTGAGGAATTAATTTTGGAAGAACTTAGAAAAATTTCCCAAATTTCACAGGCATACATCACATTTGGGGCATATGATATTATTGCTGAAATTAATGCAGATTCGCAAGAAGATTTTGATGAGACTGTTTCTATAAAGATAAGACGGTTAACACGCGTTGTAAGTACAATGACTCTTAATGTTATCAATTCTTAATGATTATATGAGTAATCATGAAGATAACTCTAGTTGGAAAAAATCGAGTATACTGGAACCGTGTATTTACTTGACCACAAGTATCCTGAACCATTATTAAATCACAGTTTCAAAAAATTACAGCAACTTGGAATAAAAAAAGAGGATATAACAATAACTGATTCTCCAGAGAATCCTAAGGTTGGAAATATTGTAGTTGAAGTTTTTCCATATCACATGGAAATAGCACGTGTAAGAACAATTAGAAATGAGTCGTTTATCAGCGGTTCACTTATGACAGTTGAACTAAAGACAGATGTTGCTGGTAAATATATTGATTAATCTTGAAAAACAGACCTAAAAAAAAGAAACAGTCTACTATGTATGCTGCTATTTCAGTGGGAGTGATAATAGTTGCATTGTCGATATTTTTTGTTTATTCTAGTGATCAAGCAAAAGAGCGTGGCAAGGCTTTTGGTAAGGCAGTAGAATTTGTGCAGGATGATTTAAGAAAGTTAACACACTCATTTGATTCAAAAGTCTCTATGTTCAAAAAGGGAGTCATTAGCAATGGGGAGTTTTTAGAATTTGCTGATAAACATGAGCGTGAAATGGAAAAAATTATTTTGCGATATGATAATTTACAAATACCACAACCATTCGTCTCTGCTATAGAATTATTCAAATTGTCAGCTGAGACACAGTTGGAGAGTGATAAACACATGATTGAGTGGGTCAGAACCGGCGATGATACGGCACATGTTAGATCAGACCAGCTATTACACCAATCATTTCAATACGAGCAGGCTGCATTATACGAATTTGAATTGCAGTTGCGTAATGCAAACCCATAACTTATTTAATTATATCAAAAAAGATCTACTGTTGAAAAAATTAAGTCTATTTCTGATTTTGCTAGTATTTACAGTACCTACTGCTTTTGCTGAAGTCTATATCGATAATGACCATAAGTATCTTGGAGATGATGGCACAATCCACATAGTTGGAGAAATTATAAACGAATCAGACAAACCAATAAACCAAGTTAATGTCATTGCAATTTTTTATTCCGGTGACAGTAGTGTATATCAGACAAGTACTGAAAATTTAACCAGTATGATTATGCCAGGAATGAAAGGAGCCTTTGATTTAATGGTGACTGAAGATATTGGTCATGTTGATTACTATCTCTTAGATATTGATTTCAAAGTAACACAACCAAAAGACCAGATGATTGAAATTACATCATCTGAATTTACACATGGTCCACTCGACAACATTGCCATACAGGGAACTGTTGCAAACAATGGTGACTTGACAGCTAACATGGTAAGAGTAATTGCCACACTATATGATAGGGATGGTAATGTTGTTGCTGTTTCGGAGGCAAGAATGGAACCGGACTATCTCCGAGCAAATGATGAATCATTCTTTGTAATTCCTATACTAGATAAAACTCAAACAGATAAAATAGTAGATTATTCGCTTGTTGCAGAATCAGAAGAATATACAGCAGTACCGGAATTTCCTTTGGGTTCAGGTGTGTTGTTAGTTGCTTCACTTTCTGCATATATTGCATTAACTAAAAATCCATCTGTAGTTACAAGAGGTTTAGGACATCTTAGCAACCCAAGATGGATTTTAACACGCTTGAGATAATTTTCTTTCTAAGATAAAATGACACTTTCTAATGAAATACAAAAATTTCTTGATAGTCAGATTGAATATTACATCAAGGAGGCTGAATCCTATAAGGAAATGGCAAGAGAATATAATTTGGATGCTAATTCAGTACCAGACACTGCTTTTGGCATAATAATTGGTTGTATTTACTCAAGTTTTCTGCAAACATATACAAATCAAAGTAGTACTCCAAGCTCGCAAGACGTTGAAGAATTCACTAAAATAATTATAGAGAATTCCAAGAAGATAAAAGAATCTATCATGATTGAGGACAATCCCAAATTAAAACAAGAATGATGCTTGTACATTTAATTATAGATAAATTTCAAAATGTCTGTTAATTATGGCTGAAATAGATGTATACAGGATACACCAAATAGTTGATAATGGCAACGCAGTACAAATCTCATTAATTGAGGATGTGCAGACAGAGCCACTATCACAGAAGCAATTAATTGTAGAAAATGTAGCTAAAAAATTAGATGATGACACGAAAAAGCAAGTTATGCCGCTTTTAGAAGCTATACTTCAAGCACAGCCAACCATTAGAGTAAAAAGCTATGCTCAAACAAACATTTCAATCACAATGCCAAAAAATCGATATGATAAGATGGGAAGGCCTCAAGTTGGCGATAAATTAGAATTGGATTTAAAAAAGATTTAGAGTTCTTTTTCTATCTCAGACAAATCAGATAACGGTAATGAACAACTGAAATTTTTACAAACAATTACATTTGTTTTATCATCCTGAAATTCTTTTCCAGAAAAAAATGCATATTTTGACAATGCATCCAAATTATTTTTATTTGCAACTAGAACCATAATTGACTCTGGTAGGAATTTTTTTCTCAAGGATGAAACAAGTTCAAAATTCTTATCGTTAATTATAGTAATTTCAGTAGGTTTTTGGTAATACAGATACAACACGTTAAGTAAGTATCCAAATGCAAATGGATTTTCAGCTGCAGCTGTTGCCTGTGATTCAATAATTTTTTTGGTGATTTCTAAAAATTGTTTATCTTGAGTTAGATGGTGCAGCCTTAGCAACACGTGCGCAGCAACTGAATTACCAGAAGGCATAGAAAGGTCATAATTGTTTTTTGGGCGTATAATCAATTTTTCATGGTTATCTGACGTGAAAAAAAATCCATCGGTAGAATCATCCCAAAAATGCATTATTAGATAATTAGCCAGATTGGTTGCAAACAGTAAATACTTTGGATCTGAAGTGTTTTCAAACATGTCAATTGATGCATTTGCCATATACGCATAATCGTCCAAGTATCCGTTTAGTTTTGGCTTCCCGTTTTTGAATGTTCTATGCAAGATATGATTTTCTTTGAAATTGCTTTCAAAGAAATCTATTGATTCTTTTGCAATGTCAAGATACTTTGAATCGTCAGTTATTCGGTGGCCTGATAGAAAAGCAGAAATCATCAAACCATTCCACGAAGTTATAACCTTATCATCTTTTCCAGGTTGTTCCCTTTTGTTTCTAACTTCAAGTAGTTTATCAGAACACTTTGAAATAATATTCTGTATTTCAGATTCGCTCTTTCCAAATTTGAAACCTAATGAAGATGCATTAATGTTATTTGCAAGGATTGTATTCCCTTCAAAATTACCGCCATCTGTGACATCATAATAAATGCAGAAGATTTCAGAATCTTCACCTAGAATTTTTTCAATTTCCTGTTTTTTCCATACAAATGTTTGACCCTCTTCCCCATTGGTATCAGCATCCTGTGCAGAAAAAAATGTATCATCACTTGATGTCATTTCACGAATTACATAATCAAGGGTTTTTTTTACGACATTCTCAAAAAAAGGATCTTTGGTAATTTGATAAGCCTCTGAATAAACTATGGGCAGCAGTGCATTATCATACAGCATTTTTTCAAAATGTGGTACTAACCATCTTGTATCAGTAGAATAACGATGAAAACCGCCGCCAATCTGATCAAAGATCCCGCCCTTTGCCATTTTTTTCAAAGTTAATAATGCAAATTTTTGGAATTTGGATATTCCAGAAAGTTTTGAGTATCTAAACATGAATGATAAATTAGATGCGTTTGGAAATTTGGGTGCTTGACCAAAACCGCCGTATGTAGTATCAGCGATTTGTAAAAGATTAATTGCTGCTTCATCAAGTATTGATTTATCAATTTTAGATGGTGTAGGAAATTGTTTTAGCTTGTCTAGATTTTGCAAAAAGTTATTAGCTGTTTTTGCAATATCTTTTGGTTTTTCCTTCCATGATTGTGCTAGCTGTCTGCAAAGACTCCCAAATCCAGGTCTTCCATACGAATCAATGGCAGGAAAATATGTTCCAACAAAAAATGGTCTTTGTTCAGGAGTAAGAAATACACTTAATGGCCAACCGCCTTGTCCAGTAGACA
>Ga0208748_1001382_pt1 | contig 11056 bp, 12 predicted proteins | sample Knorr_S7_td_Bott_FD_185599 | JGI IMG/M metagenome (GOLD analysis project Ga0208748, IMG submission 185599) | Marine microbial communities from Southern Atlantic Ocean transect - Knorr_S7_td_Bottom_ad_4513_LV_A (SPAdes) (version 2) | ecosystem: Environmental > Aquatic > Marine > Oceanic | place... | reverse complement strand
AATTCTTCTAATGCTTCAATAGAAAAACGATTAGAAAGCGCCAATCCAACCGTAATTTGTTTTGCCTCACCATTCATGGCGCATATATCTGAAACATTCACTGCTACCGCTTTATAGCCCAAATGTTTCAGTGGAGTATAAGCCAAATCAAAATGAACGCCTTCTACTAGTAAATCAGTGCTTATTAGCTGATACTTATCCCCTATATCAATAACAGCCGCATCATCTCCAACCCCTTTTACTGTGCTTTTATTTTTAATTTTTATACCCTTAGTTAAATGGTCAATCAACGCAAACTCTCCCAATGCTGAAATTGGGGTAGTATTTACTGCTTTTTCTTCAAATAAACTCATGCGCCAAAGATATGTATTATGTTATAAGTTATTGTATCTTTGCATTCATTTAGATTAAATAAAAATAAGATGATAAATATCAGTGATTCAGCAAGAGATAGATTACTCCACTTACTAGATAAGAAAGAGAAGGAAAATGCCTATGTTCGAGTGGGTGTAGAAAGTGGTGGATGTTCGGGTTTGAGTTACAAATTGGACTTTGATGACACTAAAAATGAAGATGATGAACTTATTGAAGATAACAAAATTCGGCTTTTAGTAAATAAAAAGAGTTTTTTATACCTTGTTGGGACTACATTAGAATTTTCTGACGGACTCAATGGCAAAGGATTTGTTTTTAATAATCCGAACGCAAGCAGAACTTGCGGCTGTGGAGAAAGTTTTTCCCTTTAAAAATTTAAGCAAATGAGCGCAAAGCAAAAGCAAACGGAAGAGCAGTTGCTAAATGAAGTAACTTCTTCTGAATATAAATACGGATTTACAACTGACATTGAATCGGACACTATCCCAAAGGGCCTCAGTGAAGAGGTGGTGCGTATTATTTCTGCAAAGAAAAATGAGCCAGAGTGGATGTTGGATTATCGATTGAAAGCCTACAAAGCATGGCTAGAAATGGAGGAGCCAGAGTGGGCTAATATCAAGTATACCAAACCAAATTATCAAGAAATAATTTATTATTCTGCCCCAAAACAAAAACCTGTTTTGGATAGTTTGGATGATTTGGATCCGGAAATGAAAAAGATGTTTGATAAACTCGGCATTTCCATTGATGAGCAAAACAAATTGGCTAATGTGGCGGTGGATATCGTCATGGATTCTGTTTCGGTGGCCACCTCTTTCAAAGAAACGTTAGCCGAAAAAGGGATTATTTTCTGCCCTATTTCTGATGCCATACAAGAGCATCCAGAACTAGTTAAAAAATATTTAGGTACTGTGGTCCCTGCTAGAGATAATTTTTTCTCAGCACTGAATTCTGCTGTGTTTTCAGATGGTTCATTTTGCTACATCCCAAAAGGGGTAAAATGCCCAATGGAACTTTCTACTTATTTCAGAATAAATGAAGCGGGAACAGGGCAGTTTGAAAGAACATTATTAATTGCAGATGAAGGTAGTCAAGTAAGTTATTTAGAAGGCTGTACTGCCCCTATGCGAGATGAAAACCAATTGCATGCTGCAGTAGTAGAATTAATTGCTATGGATGATGCAGATATAAAGTATTCAACCGTACAAAATTGGTACCCAGGAAATGCTGAAGGAGTTGGTGGAGTCTTTAATTTTGTAACCAAAAGAGGAATTTGTTATAAAAATGCGAAAATTTCTTGGACACAAGTAGAAACAGGTTCTGCTATAACTTGGAAGTACCCTTCTTGTATCTTAAAAGGAGATAATTCCATTGGAGAATTTTTCTCAGTGGCAGTAACCAATAATTTCCAGCAAGCAGATACAGGAACCAAAATGATTCATTTAGGGAAAAACACCAAAAGCACCATTATTGCCAAAGGAATATCAGCAGGGAATAGTAATGGAAATTACAGAGGGTTGGTGCGAATTACAAAAGGGGCAACAAACTCTCGTAATTTCTCTCAGTGCGATTCCTTACTGATGGGTGATAAGTGTGGCTCGCACACTTTCCCCTATATTGAAGTAAAAAATAATTCTTCCAAAGTAGAGCATGAAGCAACTACTTCAAAAATTGGAGAAGACCAAATTTTCTATTGCAACCAAAGAGGGATTGGGACAGAAGAAGCAATTGCACTTATAGTAAATGGCTATTGCAAGGATGTGTTAAGCCAGTTGCCCATGGAGTTTGCGGTAGAAGCAAAAAAATTATTAGAAATCAGCTTGGAAGGATCAGTGGGCTAAAAAAAAGAAAATGATAAGCATAAAAAATTTAAAAGCAGGGATTGAGGATAATCTTATCCTTAAAGGGATTAACTTAGAAGTAAAAGCAGGAGAAGTGCATGCAATCATGGGGCCAAACGGTTCTGGGAAAAGCACTCTTGCTTGCGTAATTGCAGGGAAAGAAGATTATCAGGTGCAGGAAGGTACAATTGATTTTGAAGGGGAAGATTTATTGGAACTTTCTCCGGAAGAAAGAGCACATATTGGTGTGTTTCTTTCTTTTCAATATCCAGTAGAAATACCTGGGATATCGGTTTCTAATTTCATAAAAACATCTATAAACGAAAGAAGAAAAGCAAAAGAATTAGATCCAATTCCTGCCCCAGAACTTTTAAAAATGATGCGTGAAAAAATGGAACTATTAAACATCAAAAAAGGATATTTATCTCGCAATATGAATGAAGGGTTTTCTGGTGGAGAGAAAAAAAGAAATGAGATTTTTCAGATGGCTATGTTGGAGCCAAAATTAGCCATATTGGATGAAACTGATTCTGGACTGGATATTGACACCCTCAGAATTGTAGCTAATGGAGTGAACAAAATAAAAACAAAAGACAATGCAATCATAGTCATTACCCACTACCAAAGGCTGTTGGATTATATTGTGCCTGATTTTGTGCATGTATTACATAATGGAAGAATCATCAAATCAGGAAGCAAAGAATTAGCACATGAATTGGAAGAAAAAGGATATGATTGGATAACTAAAGAAGCGGACAAAAAGTGGGCTTAATTGAAAACATAAAATCTTTTTCTATTATAGAGAATTTGAGTGCCGAAAAAAATGGATTATTTCAATCCTTTTTAGCGAATGGGTTTCCTACTATAAAGCAAGAGGATTGGAAATATACTTCCCTTAAAAAAATTGTTGCTAATGATTTTTCGGTGGAGGGGAATGGGGTTACAGTTTCAGAAGAGGACATTAAAAAATACAGTTTAGGATTGCAGCATAAAATTGTTTTTTGTGGTGGAAATCTAATTTCAAAACCGTCAATAGATGGCGTAAGTATTTCTGCTTTTTCTGAATTTGAATCCCAAAATAAAGATGCTATTTCTGTGTTAAATTCATCCCTTGCAAAAAAGGGATTTACCATCAAAATAGCGAAAAATACTGTGGTAGAAAATCCGATTGAAATCTTATTTTTTACTAGTACTAAACAAGATAATTTTGTGCAATACCGAAACAATATTGATGTGGGAGAGAATTCACAAATAAAATTTGTAGAACGCATTCAAAATTTAAGTGATTCGAAATGTTTTGTAAATCATTTCACGCAAATAAATATTGGAAAAAATGCTAAGGTTGAGTATAATAAAATTCAGGATAATAACGAAAATGCTATTCTGATTGACAATATGAATCTTTATCAGCAGCAAGATTCAAGTGTAATTGTAAATACCTTGATTTTTGGAGGGGCATTCACCAGAAACAATTTAAACTTTGAGCAAAACGGAAGCAATTGCGATAGCAATATGAATGGTATCTCTATTTTGGATAATAATCAGTTTGCCGACAACCATACTTTTATGGATCATAAGCAGCCACATTGCAGGAGTAACGAAATGTATAAGGGCATTTATTTAGGGGATTCCAAAGGTGTTTTTAACGGAAAAATTATGGTTCGCCCTGATGCACAGAAAATTGATGCTTTTCAATCCAATAATAATTTACTATTGAGTGAAAATGCTACCATTGACAGCAAACCTCAACTGGAAATTTATGCGGATGATGTAAAATGTAGTCACGGTTGCACCATTGGGCAATTGGATGATGATGCTCTGTTTTACATGAGAAGTAGGGGAATTAGAGAAAAAGAAGCAAAGGCCGTTTTAACCTATGCTTTCGCATCAGAAGCGGTAAATAACTTTACCATTGCAGAAGTAAAAAAATTAGCTCAAAAACGAATTGCGGAAAAACTACATGTTGATTTAGATTTTAATCTCTAATGATTGATGTAGGAAAAATACGAGCACAATTTCCACTGCTTCATCAAAAAGTAAATGGAGAAAATTTGGTGTATTTTGACAATGGGGCAAGCACCCAAAAACCACAAGTCGTTATAGATGCAATTGCTCAATATTACAGCAATGATAATGCAAATATTCACAGGGGCGTTCATTATTTAAGCCAAAAAGCAACCGATAAATTTGAAGAAACAAGGGATACGGTTCAAGCGTTTATCAATGCCAACAAGAGTTGCGAAATCATTTTTACCAAAGGGACAACCGATTCCATCAATTTGGTAGCAAACGGCTATCGTTCCATGCTAAACAAAGGAGATGATATCATTATTTCGGAAATGGAACACCACTCCAACATTGTGCCTTGGCAAATGTGCTGTGAAGTTTCAGGAGCAACACTCAAAGTGATTCCTATTTTGGATAATGGAGATTTGGATATGGATGCCTTTGAAAATTTACTTTCTGAAAAAACAAAATTAGTAGCAGTTACACATATTTCTAATGCACTAGGAACAATAAATCCTGTGGAGAAACTGATTGCCTTAACGCATAAAGTAGGTGCTAAAATTTTAATTGATGGCGCACAAGCCACCCCTCATACTTTGGTAGATGTTCAGGGGTTGGATGTAGATTTTTACTGCTTTTCTGCACACAAAATGTATGGCCCAACTGGGGTTGGTGTTTTGTACGGAAAAGAAGCATTGTTAAATGAATTGCCACCTTATCAAGGGGGAGGAGAAATGATAAAAGAGGTTAGTTTTGAAAAAACGACTTATGCCGATTTACCTCATAAATTTGAGGCCGGAACGCCCAATATTGCTGGGGTTATCGCTTTTAAAGCGGCTATGGATTTTATCACGGATTTGGGAATTTCAACCATTGCAAAACATGAAGATACTTTGGTACAATACGCAACTAAGCAACTTTTAACAATAAGTGGTATGCAATTTATTGGGGAGGCGAAAAAAAGAGCAGCCCTTGTGTCTTTCAATATTGAGGGCTTGCATCCTTATGATATTGGTGTTTTATTGGATAAAATGGGGATTGCCATTAGAACAGGGCATCATTGTGCACAACCGATAATGGAACATTATAAAGTTTCTGGAACTGCTCGTATGTCCTTTGCTATCTACAACACAAAAGAGGAGATTGATAGTTGTATAACTGCCATAAAAAAGGCACAAACAATGCTTGCTTAAATGGGAACAATTGTAGCAATACAAGCAGAATTAGTGGAAGAATTCGATATGTTTGAGGATTGGATGGAAAAATACGAATACATTATTGACTTGGGGAAAAGCCTTCCAATGATTGATGATAAACACAAGATAGAAGATAATCTGATAAAGGGCTGTCAGAGTAGAGTTTGGCTTCATGCCGATAATGATAATGGGATAATTACATATACGGCTGATAGTGATGCCATCATCACAAAAGGCATTGTTGCTATTTTAATTAGGGTGCTTTCTAAACAAAAAGCAGCAGAAATAGCAAAGGCAGATTTAGTATTTATTGATAAGATTGGACTAAAAGAACAACTCTCTCAAACGCGTGCCAATGGCTTGCTTTCTATGGTAAAAGAAATGAAATTGTATGCCTTAGCATTAAAAGACAGATAATAGTATAAAGATATTAGACAAAAGATTTTTTATCAAGTCTAAAATCTCAAATCTAATTAATATGAAAACAGAAAAAGAATTACAAAAAATTGAGGAAGAAGTGGTAGAGGTGATTTGTGAGATTTATGATCCTGAAATTCCGGTAAATATTTACGCTTTGGGGCTTATTTATGATGTACAGGTGAGTGAGGATTGTGATGTGAATATTACCATGACACTCACCTCTCCAAATTGTCCAGTTGCAGAAACGCTACCTGTCGAGGTGGAAGAAAAAGTGAAAGTAGTTCCTGCTGTAAAAAAGGTAAAAGTAGAGATTGTTTTCGAACCAACTTGGACCAAAGAGATGATGAGTGAAGAGGCTAAATTGGAATTAGGAATGTTATAAAATGAGTAATGAAATTGTAAATAGAGTAGCAAATAGTAGTTTAATCACTATTGATTTGGCAGATTATGCACCAAAGCAATCTATTGCAGTTTTGGATATCAAAGAATTTCTTTTTGAAGGGATTTTCCTGAAAGAAAAAGAATTCAGAACTGCACTAAAAGAGTTTGATTTTTCTATTTATAAAAGCAAAACTGTTGCCCTTAATTGTAGTGCAGATGCAATTGTGCCTATGTGGGCTTTTATGCTCGTAACCTCCTACTTAAATACCGCTAATTCTGAAATTCATTTTGGAACAAAAGAAAAGGTGTTTCAACAAATTTTTACGGATAATATTGATGCCATTGACGCCTGTGAATTTGAAGGTAAAAAAGTAATTGTAAAAGGTTGTGGGCAAATTCCACTTACAGAAACCCTTTATATTGCCATTACTAAAAAATTACAAACTACCGTTAGTAGTTTAATGTTTGGAGAGGCCTGTTCGGCTGTTCCTGTTTTTAAGAAGAAATAAATCCGCTTCTTTATCTGATTTAAAGATACAAACCAATTTATTATCTTTTACGGCATTTAACCTTTCAATAATTCCTATTCTGTTTTTATAATTAAATGTTGCTACAAAGTATAGAAACTCTAAATCAAATCGTTCTTTGCATCCTTGTTGCATATCGGATCTTACTTTCCCATAATACTTTACTATCCTTTTAATTACTCTCCAAAAACATAGTATTGTAGGATATCCCAAATAAATAATGGTATCCGCATATTTGAACCTGATATCAAAGGAGCTTGCGTAATTTCCATCCATTATCCAAGATGGTTTTTGGACTAAACTATTTACTATTTTCTCCCATTCATCCTGTTCAGTTTCTTCCCAATTTGGCTTGTGATAATATTGATCTAGATGAATGATTTCTAAATTTAGAATGGCTTGTAGTTTTTTAGAAAAAGTAGATTTTCCTGCACCACAACACCCTATTACTAAAATCTTCTGCAAATTATTTCTCTTCTTCAAAAGTTTTAATGGAATGCTCCACAGATTGATTGATTTGATTCAGTTCTTTTACTGTGAAATCTCGGTAAGTCCCCACAGGAATATCTAATTTGATATTCATAATACGGACCCTTTTTAGTTTTTTTACATCATATTCCAACTCCTCACACATCCTTCTGATTTGTCGGTTGAGCCCTTGAGTAAGTATAATTTTGAATTTCTTTTTATCGGTTTGTTTTACAAAACATTTTCTGGTGACAGTATCCAAAATAGGAACGCCAGTACTCATGGCTTGAACAAATTCTTTGGTTACAGGTTTATGAACCGTTACTTCATATTCCTTTTCATGCTTATTTCTAGCTCTCAAAATTTTATTTACAATATCCCCGTCATTCGTTAAAAAGATAAGCCCTTCTGAGGGTTTGTCCAGCCTCCCAATAGGAAAAATTCGTGTTGGGTAATTAATGTAATCAATAATATTGTTTTTCTCTCTTTTTGTATCGGTAGTGCAAACAATTCCTGCAGGTTTATTGAAGGCCAAATAAACCATCTTTTTCTTCCTGGGCTGAGAAACTAATTTTCCATTTATACGCACCTGATCTTCCTCTGAAATTTTTGTTCCCATTTCAGGAACTTCCCCATTTATGGTTACCCTTCCTTGTTCTATTAGCTTGTCAGCCGCCCTTCTGGAACAATAGCCAATTTCTGATAAATACTTATTTATTCGGATTAATTCAGTCGTGCTCATGATTTATTTTCTTCTTGCAAAAGTACGCTAAAATTTTGCAAACCGAAAGTTTGTAGAACGCTCTGTTTCATTACATTTGCAGGAAATTAAAATCTAAAATATGTTTAAAAAATTCTTGTTTTCAATACTGATTGGCATCTTTTCTTTTTCTGCAATTGCAGATGAAGGAATGTGGTTGCCACAACTTTTACAAAGCTTAAATCAAGAGGATATGCAGGCGCATGGTTTGCAGCTTACTGCTGAGGATTTATACAGCATCAATCAATCTTCCCTAAAAGATGCTATTGTTTCTTTGGGAGGATTTTGTACAGCTGAAATGATTTCAAATGAGGGTTTAATGCTAACCAATCACCATTGCGGGTTTGATGCCATTCAAACACATTCCTCTGTAAATAATGATTATTTGAAAGATGGATTCTGGGCCATGAGCCGAGATGCAGAATTAGAAAATCAGGGGCTTACCGCTACTTTTTTAATTAGTATTGAATCTGTAACCGATAGAGTATTAGCTGGTTTTGATACTCTGAATTTATCACAAGCAGAAAGAAAGGCTAAAATAAGTGACTTAATAAAAGAAATTGTAACCGAAACCACTGAGGGAACTCATTATAATGCAAAAGTTAAAAGTTTTTTCGGTGGGAACGAATACTACCTATTGGTTTATGAAACATTTAAAGATGTTCGCCTGGTTGGCGCCCCTCCTTCTTCTATCGGAAAATTTGGTGGCGATACGGATAATTGGATGTGGCCAAGGCATACTGGCGATTTTTCACTTTTTCGTATTTATATGGCCCCAGATGGAACCCCTGCTGAATATTCCAAAGAAAATATTCCATACAAGCCAAAACATTTTCTGCCAATATCATTAGATGGTGTGGATAATGGCGATTATACCATGATTTATGGTTTCCCAGGAAGAACGGACAGATACCTTACTTCATATGGCGTGAAGGAGGCAATAGAGCAATCAGGACCAACAATTGTTGATATTAGAAGTGAAAAATTAACCATTATGAAAGAGGCAATGGATAAAAGTAAGAAAATCAAAATTCAGTATGCAGCTAAATATGCAGGAACTTCTAACTATTGGAAATACTATATTGGACAAACTAAAGGGTTAAAAAGAATGCGAGTATATGAAAAGAAAAGAGAGATTGAGGATAATTTCAGGGTTTGGGTGGCTAGTGGAGATGATAAAAGACAAACAAAATATGGAGATGCTTTGAATTTAGTTGAGGACGCTTATTTTGCTAACAGAAAAATAAATATTGCTAGAACTTACCTTAATGAAGCTGTTTTTCAAGGAGCAGAAATTTTGTATTTCTCTTTTATGATGAACAAGATGGTAAGCCAATTGCTAAATTTGGAGGATGCCGACAAACAAAAAAAGATAAAAGAAATTAAAAATGAGGCAAAGGATTTTTACAAAGATTATAATTCGGAAGTAGACCAAGAATTATTATCCGCAATGCTTGAAATGTATTATTACAATATCCCGAAAAGCCAGCATCCAGCTATTTTCAAAAAAATTGAAAAACAGCTCTTTGGATTTAGAGCTTTGAACTTTGATTATTATGCAAAAACAGTTTTCAAAAAATCTATATTTGCTAATCGCTCAAAGTTTTCGGACTTTTTAAAAAGTCCTTCTACTACCAAAATTGCAAAAGACCCTGCCTATACCACAATTATGTCCATTTATGATTTCTACTTGGCCAATCATTACCCAAAACGCAAAAAAATCAGAGAAGATTTGGAAAAAGGAAACCGTCTTTTTATTGCTGGACTTAGAGAGATGAATCCGGATAAAATATATTACCCAAATGCAAATTCTACCATGCGACTAACTTATGGAAATGTTGGGGATTATGCCCCTGGGAATGCCATACAATACGACTATTACACTACCATTGATGGAATAATGGAGAAAGAAGATCCAACCAATGATGAATTTATTGTACCGGCAAAATTGAAGGAATTATACAATCAAGGAGATTATGGAAAATATGGGGATGAAGAGGGGAATCTGAGAATCAATTTTATTTCTAATAACGATATTACTGGCGGAAATTCTGGCTCTCCGGTTATCAATGCTTGGGGAGAATTGGTGGGAATTGCTTTTGATGGAAATTGGGAGGCAATGAGTGGGGATATTGCATTCGAAAAACAGGTGCAAAGAACTATATCGGTAGATATCCGTTACACCCTTTTTATTATTGATAAATTTGCTGGGGCAACCCATCTTATTGATGAAATGACCATTGCGCCAAGCCATCCAAAACCTCTAACAAAAGAAGAGGAAGAGACCTTGAAAGTGGAAGAAGAAAAACAAGAACAAGAAAACGACCCTTATACCATTGTGCAAAAATTAGGGACGACTATATTTAATGGGCAAGAAATTCCAGTAATTAATATTGCTTCTTTTGGTTCGGCATTTGATATGGCAGTTAATCAGTTTGGTTCTGCTAGCAGTATTTTATTTTCCTGGCAAGGAAATGTTTACACCACCGAAAAGAAATAGTTTTTGTTTCATAGAAAAAAGAAAGCCCGCTATTTGGTGGGCTTTTCTTATATTTACAAAAAAATTAAAATTATGATAAAAAATATTTTAGCAGTAATTTTGGGATTAGTAATTGGATCTGCTTTAAATATGGGTCTAATTATTTTAGGTTCAGAAATTTTCCCACTAAAAGAAGGATTTGACCCAATGGATGCAATGAATTGGGATTTAAAATACTTTTTGTTTCCTTTTCTTGCGCACGCAATTGGCACATTAGCTGGTGCAATAGTGTCTGTTAAAATAGCAGTTTCTCATCATAAAATATTTGCTCTTGGTGTTGGAGGGTTCTTCCTGCTTGGCGGAATTATGATGGTAAAAATATTACCAGCTCCATTTTGGTTTATTTCACTTGATTTAATAGTAGCTTATATTCCTATGGGATATTTAGGTTGGAAATTAGCTAAAAAGAGTTAGTAAGCTCTTTCATTTTTGCCTTCTATATAATTAATGAAAGCTTTATTTACCACTTTTACGCCTCCTGGCGTTGGGTAATCTCCTGTAAAATACCAATCTCCAAGATGATTAGGGCAAGAAGCATGTAA
>Ga0208748_1001377_pt1 | contig 11097 bp, 11 predicted proteins | sample Knorr_S7_td_Bott_FD_185599 | JGI IMG/M metagenome (GOLD analysis project Ga0208748, IMG submission 185599) | Marine microbial communities from Southern Atlantic Ocean transect - Knorr_S7_td_Bottom_ad_4513_LV_A (SPAdes) (version 2) | ecosystem: Environmental > Aquatic > Marine > Oceanic | place... | reverse complement strand
ACAGTCACAATCGAACTTATCGAACGTGCGCCCCCAACAATTGCGACCAGGGGCAATAGAATCATGTCCACAACGTCGTAAACTCCGGTGGCACCACGTTGATGATCCAGGGTCTGTTCAATTTTTGAGGCAAAACCGTGTTTCTTTAAAAATTTAACCACCGGAATCAGGCCCGCTTGTGCGGTCAGGTCATGCCCGCCTTGGATGATTTGTATGTTTTTGACTGACCTTCTGGACGATCTTGTGTTATGATAATTCTTCATGGAAATGGTGACAGATCAAAAAGTTGATTTGATGTTAACTACTTGACTATGTAACCATTTTCATGTTTGTTTGTCACCTGATTGCAGGATTTAGGTAATGTTTTATAGATAGCCCTTAATGATTAAAAATTTTACTAAAAAAGAAAATATTCTTGAAATAACGGGATGGCCATTTAGGCTATTAATGAGCGCTATTGATGTATTAATGCGCCCTATTCAAAAAATAGTTGGGATAAATGGCATGCCCTACATTTTTTTATTACCCAATTTATTTTTTTTTGGATTATTTGTTATCATACCTTTAGGCATTAACCTCCTCTTTTCATTTACAGGAGGAACAGAACTTTATATAGAGAATCGTCCATTTGTTGGAGATAAACAATATCAATTTCTCTTTGATTGTGAAAACTATCTTGAACCTAATAGTTGCAATGAAGATCTGTTTTGGCGAGGAGTTTATAATACTATTACGTTTGTTTTCTTCCAGGTAGGATTTATGATCATTCTTTCATTGATCACGGCACTTATTTTAAATAAAAAAATTATTGGTAGAAGTTTTTTTCGTTCAGTATTTTTTTTCCCAGTACTGCTTTCACCAGTTGTTGTTGGGGTAATTTGGAAATGGATACTTCTTAGAAATGGATTATTAAATTCGTTCATTGAAAATTTTGGAGGATCTAAAGTGTTATTTTTGACTGAACCAACCTGGGCTATGTTTTGGGTCGTGTTTGTATCTATATGGGCACATATGGGTTTTTACACATTGATCATTCTCGCAGGCCTTCAAGCAATTCCACCCAATCTATATGAAGCAGCTGAAATGGACGGAACAAAACGTGAGCGTATATTTTGGCGAATTACATTACCTTTGTTGTGGCCAAATTTACTTGTAGTAATTATTTTAGCGCTAATAAAAAGTGTGCAGACATTTGATGAGATTTATGTTCTTACAGGTGGTGGACCCGGTACCTCTACTTCTTTGATTGTTCAATATATTTATACCACTGGTTTTGCAGCAGCCGGTGCTGTTCAAAATTTTGGACTTGCGGCAGCTGCATCAATGATCTTAGGAATCGTTCTTTTGGTTTTAACTCTTATTCAGCTTTATCTTGGTTGGAGTAAGGAAGATAAGATACAAGATATTTAATATTTTACTCGTCAGTCACGAATTTTAGTTTAAAGTTTTTCAGCAAAAGTGAGACCCAAAACAGGGAAAACAAGATGAGGTGATTTGGGCACTACTGTGAGAAGTTTAGTGGTAACTCATTAAGATTCAATCAAATTTTTGATTTATGCAGCATGTTTTATGGCATCAGGTTTCTCCCATTGTACAGAAGGCAGTGTATTTGCACCAAAAAGGTGTTTTCTAATTTCTCTCATTGTCCCACCGGTAGCGAGATCGACGAAATTATGAACAATAAACGGAGCAAGCAATTGCTTAACGGTTTTTTCTGATGGCAGTTCTCTTGATTTTGTTCTCAAAAAAGCATGTGACTGTTTCCAAACATGTTGAGTTTGTTTGAGTGCTATCATCTGCAAAAGACCCTGAGCGATTGTGGCCAGTGTCACGAATCCTTCTTGAGCTTTCCAAGCCCCTCTGACGACACGAAAGCCATGAGCGGTTTTGGGTTTTTTCAAATCTTGATTGCCGGTGGGCTTTCAAGAAGCCTTTGGCAAACATTTTGACCAGAAACGAAATCTAAAGGCATTCATTACATTTTTTAAGCAATCGAACATGGTTTCCATTCTGGTTCTGGAGCAATACAATTGTAAAGCGAGCCACGGATTCTGTTGAAGACTATTGCATATCAGAATAATTGGTCCTCTAGAAGTGACAGCAAAGACAAAACAAATTATGGAACTTGTGGGCTTCCAAAAAAGATGTGCGGTCGTGAGAGAGACTTTTTCAAGTTTTCCGTAAATTGAAATTTCTTTTTCAACAAAAAGATGTGACTGATCAAACATTTCCATCAGTTTGATTTTCATGCCATATGTTTTAGGCCGGCCTCTTTTCCTTTCTTTGACAGACTCCGCCGGGAAATAGGCCACATAATTTTTTTTAGCCCTGACAATAACAGTGACTAAGGGTTCTTTGATTTTCAAAGACCAAACTGAATCCACTCGCTCAAAGACGCTCTTTGAGGCAAAAAAGGCATCTAACACAAGAACGTTCGGCCGTTGATGGAGCAGAGAGACCATTCCAGAGCCATGGTGACCAAACGTTCTCCCAGAGTTGCGAAATGCTTTTCAGCAGGAGTATCTTCTTCAATTTGCGCTCGACCTTGATGAATCTGTAATGCCAAGGGCAAACAAAAAGGAGATTTAAGTTTTCCAATCAGAAGACCGATTGCTCCCCAATATTGCCCTCGAAAGTAAGAGGGCTTAGTTTGAGTCTCTGAATCTTGATGCAGGGTGACCACTCCCGGCATACGAGTCCCATCTTTAGGAACTTGAGTATGGTCGCCTAATAAAACGACTCTTTGACCAACCATAACTGTTTCATTTTGGGCTAAAACCCAACGGCTCCATTGCTCTTGCAAGCCGAACAATGACCACGTATCTGAACGAAAAAAACGAAGCAACGAATGGTAACCTGTGACTTCTAAAAGCCAAAAACGACAAAACGACGAAACCCCTGCGATTTCACTGGAACCAATAAACCCTAAAACTAAAACGCTAAAGACTAACCAACTACTGTGATGAGAAAAGACTTTACAAAAACCTCTTAATGATTCATAAATATAGACGAGCATGTGACCTCCTTTTTTTCTCGTTTGAGAAATGTTTTTCCCATGGAGGTTGCATGCTCAAACTGAGCAGTTGCTCGTTTTTATTAAAATTTTAGTTCATCTCCTCTTAATTTTTGAGAAATCTTTATCAAAACTCGTGACTGACGAGTATTTTAAATGATAGCAATAAAAACAAATCTTTTTAAAATGCTGACTAAACAGCGCTATGGAAATAAGAAACATTGGACAGATCTATTTTCTTATTTTTATTTAGCACTTGGTGTTTTATTGATGTTTGGCCCTGTTTTATGGTTGGGATTATCATCTTTTAAAACAGCTGCTGGTCTTACCGAATATCCACCTACTTTTTTGCCATTAGCTCAAGTAGAGGTTGTGGTTGAAGGATATAAAAAACCGCTGCTTCTTTATAATGTAAAAATGGAGGATGGCAGTGTAATGGAATTGGCTGAGATTAGGCGGGTTGGAATCATTTCACAAATGGTTGATCCTAACAGCCCAAAGACAAAATACAAAATTCCTATTGAAAATCGAGAAAGAATTAGAGAGTTTAAAATGGCTTGGGAAAATTATACTGAACCGCTTGAAAGATTTAATTTTTTCCATTACCTGAAAAATTCAATTTTAGTAACTGTTCTAGCTACTATTATTACTCTTATAATCAATTCAATGGCTGCATTCGGACTTTCTATTTATGAGTTCAAAGGTAAAACAGTGGCAATTGTTTTTGTTATAGGTACTTTGCTTATTCCCCTCACAATAATATTGGTCCCAGTTTATTATGTTATATCAAGTTTTAAGATGGTTAATTCTCTTTGGGGTGTAATTTTGCCAGGGGCCGCAACACCCACAGGTGTTTTTTTACTCCGTCAATACATGTTAACATTGCCTCGTGAGTTAATTGAAGCTGCTCGAATGGATAATGCCAGTGAGTGGTCTATCTACTGGCGTGTTGTTTTGCCTCTATCGCTTCCAGCTATTGCTGTTCTCGCAATTTTTTCAATTATGTGGCGCTGGAATGAATTTTTATGGCCCTTAATTGTTCTGGGAAGAAGCGAAGTCTATACAGTACAAATTGGATTAAATGCATTCCAAGGAGAATTAATTACGCAGTGGCATTATCTTTTAGCAATGACTATTCTATCGCTTTTACCTATAGCAATAATCTTTGCATTTCTTCAACGCTTTATTACAACTGGTATAGCTAGCTCGGGTATGAAGTAATGAACAAGAAACCTCTTATACTATTTGATCCATTTCCTCGAACAAAAGAGATGGTTTTTACTTCGGATGTAGAAAAAGAATTAAATGATATGTCTGACCTAGTCACTCACTTTGGTAAACGTGCACCAGAGAGTATCGTGGAGCAATCTTTGCCCGATGTAGAAATAATTATAGGGCAAACAGATATGCCTAAAGAGCGACTTAATAGAGCGCCTAAATTAAAGGCAATTATTAACGTTAAAGCTAATTGGGAACCTAATATTGATTATTTTGAAGCTCAACGACGCGGTATTTATGTGTTGTCTGTCGCTCCTGCTATGGCTCCTGCAGTTGCGGAAGCCTGTATTGGTTATGCCATTGCATTGGCAAGAGGAACAATCCAAAATTATAAAAAATTTTTACGTGGTTCTGAAAAATATGGAATAGCTGGAAACACAAATGCCTATACCCTATTTAATTCTTCAGTTGGTTTTATTGGGTTTGGAAATCTTGCTCAATCTCTCGTACCTCTCTTAAAACCCTTTAATTGCAAAATTTCAGTTTATGATCCATGGCTATCTGATTGTTATCTTGAAACACAGGGAGTAAAAGCAGTTAATTTGGATGAGGTTTTATCAACAAATAAATTTTTATTCATTCTCACAGGTGTTACCAGTGAAAATGAAAGTTTTTTAAATAAAGAAAAATTGAAACTTATTGGAAATGATAGTTCTGTTATTTTAGTTAGTAGGGCAGAGGTGGTAGACTTCGACACCTTTATTGATCTTGCAGAAAAAAAATTTTACAGAGCTGCAGTTGATGTTTTTCCAGAAGAACCTGTACCTCTTGACTCACAATATCGGAAAGAATCCAATATTCTTTATACGTCGCATGTTGCAGGAGCTCTACACTCATCATATAAAAACATAAGAGATATGATGATGGATGATATTAGACAAATATTAAAAAATCATCCCCCAACTAGATTGCAAAGAGCAGAACCTCGCCAAGCTGAACTAAGGAGAGACAGATGAAAAAGTTTTTAGGATTATAAAATGACCGAAATTATTCTAAAAAATATTTATAAAAGTTATGATCAAACTGAGGTTATACACGGAGTTGATTTAAAGCTAGAAAGTGGAAAATTTTTAGTTTTAGTTGGTCCTTCTGGTTGCGGAAAGTCTACACTATTAAGAATAATAGCAGGTCTTGAAAAAGTGACCTCCGGCAATATTCTGATTGATGGCGAGCACGTAAATAATGTTCCAGCAGCAGAGCGAGGACTTGCAATGGTATTTCAATCATATGCTCTTTACCCCCATATGTCGGTATATAAAAATATGGCTTTTGGACTGGAAAATTTAAAAATTAGTAAAAAAATAATTGATGAAAAAGTTCATAATGCAGCAAAATTACTACAAATATCAGAATATCTCGAACGTAAACCTAAAGCCTTATCAGGAGGGCAACAACAAAGAGTGGCGATTGGCAGAGCAATTGTTAGGGAACCAAAAGCTTTTTTATTTGATGAGCCTTTATCAAATCTTGATGCAGAGTTGAGAGTTGTGATGCGTAAAGAACTATTAGCATTGCATGAAAAAATTGGTGGAACGATGGTTTATGTCACGCATGATCAGGTAGAGGCAATGACTTTAGCTGATCAAATTGTTGTATTAAACAATGGATATGTTGCACAGACTGGCTCACCCTTAGATATTTATAATAAGCCCAATGATATTTTTGTAGCTGGATTCATAGGTTCCCCCAAGATGAATTTTATAGATGTCAAGTTTTCGCAACAACAAAAAAACAACACATTCTTGAATGCAGGACTATTAAATATTGAAGTTATAAATTCTCAGTCCGATTTGAATGGCGACTCATTTACTTTAGGTATCCGCCCTGAGAATATATTAATTACTGAAAAAGAAACAGCAGACATCACCATTCAGGTGGAACTCACTGAACAATTAGGTAGCGAGACCTATTTATATTGCAAAGCCGAAGGTATCCCCCTGTTAATCGTTCATCAATCAGGACAATATGTTGTATCAAGAGGTGAATTAATTCATTTAAGTTTTGATAGAAAATTTATGCATTTGTTTGGCGTAGACGGAAAAGTTATCCCTAACAGAATTAAACAATGAGTCTGAGTAAATTAGGAGTAGGTGTTATAGGAACAGGTATGGCAGCGACTCCTCATGCCAAAGCACTTAATGATCTTAGAGATCATATTGATTTAAGGGGTGTATTTTCTCGTAATGCAGAAAAATGCAAAACATTTGCTTCACGCTTTGAATTACCATTTATTAAGAATATTGAAGATCTCATCAATGATCCAAAACTTGATATTATCATTATTATTACCCCACCCAATCAACGACTAAAACTAGTTCAGCAATTTAGTGATGCGGGAAAACATATTCTGATGGAAAAACCAGTTGAACGGTCATCTGCAAAAGCTAAAATAATTGTTAATTTATGTAAAGAAAAGAATGTTAAATTAGGAATAGTTTTTCAGCATCGCTTTCGAGAATCATCTCAAAAATTAAAAAAATTAATTCTATCACATTCTTTAGGCTCTATTTTTACCGTTCAAGTGCAAGTGCCGTGGTGGCGAGACCAATCTTATTATGATGAACCAGGCCGAGGCTCATATGAACGAGATGGTGGTGGTGTCCTTATTAGCCAAGCAATACATACATTAGATTTAATGTTGAGTTTAACAGGTCCAGTCTCAGAAGTTCAGGCTTTATCCTCTACTTCTCAATTTCACAAAATGGAGTCTGAAGATTTTGTTGCAGGAGGATTAAAGTTTAAAAGTGGGGCATCAGGGTCTATTTTTGCCTCAACCAGCTCCTTCCCTGGAAATGCCGAGTCTATAACGTTAAATTGTGAGAAAGCTTCAGCTCATTTACAATCTGGAGTTCTAACTATTAAATGGTTAGATGGTCGTACAGAAAAATTTGGAGAAATATCTGGTACGGGTGGAGGGGCTGATCCAATGGCCTTCCCTCATGATTGGCACCGCGATTTAATTAATAATTTTGTAAAATCAGTACAAAACAAATACAATTCATTAATCTCAGGTGAAGAAGCATTAAATGTCCATGAACTTATCGATGCTTTAATCGAGTCTTCAAATAAAGGAAAACTAATAACAATTTAATCATATAAAAAGAAAAAAGCTAATGATGCAAAAAATTAATATTGCTGTTATGGGTGTTGAACACCGACATATTTTTGGACAGCTAAAGGGCATGCTTGAACTTGGTTGCACATGTAAGGGGTGGTGGACTGAACATGAAAATAAAATATCCCTAGACTTTGAAAAAAAACATCCAACAATCCAGAGAGTATTCGATAAAAAAATTTTATTAAATGATCCTGATATTGATCTTATTTTAATAGCCGACATACCAGTTAAAAGATCATCTTTAGCAATGGAAAGTATGAAATTTGGTAAAGACGTTATGCTGGATAAGCCAGGGTGCACAACTTTGGATCAATTAGAAGAGATCCGTAACACAATCAATAGAACAAAAAGAATATTTTCTATAGATTTCTCCGAGCGTTTTGAAGTTCCTTCAGTTCAAATGGCATCAAAACTAATTAACGAAGGTGAAATTGGAAGCGTAGTTCAAACTATTGGATTTGGACCTCATCGCCTAAATAAAGAGACAAGACCTGACTGGTTTTTTCAGCAAGATCATTATGGAGGAATATTGTGCGATATAGCATCACACCAAATTGATCAATTTTTATATTTTACAAATTCCACTGATGTTGAAATTACTAGTTCAAGTATTGGAAATTTTGCTAATCCTCAAAATACAGGCTTAGAAGATTTTGGAGAAATTCTTATCCACGGAGATAAAGGTCAAGGGTATATAAGGGTGGATTGGTACACACCGGACGCTCTTCCAAACTGGGGGGATGGTCGACTTACAATTCTTGGAACAGGAGGTTATATTGAATTAAGAAAGTATGTTGATGTAGCTGGTAGAGAGGGAACTGATCATCTTTTTATAGTTAATAATAAACGCTGTGAATATATTGATGCCTCAAAAGAACCTCTGACATATTTTGGTAATTTGATGCATGACATTATAAATCGTACTGAAACTGCGATGAAACAATCGCATTGTTTAAAAGTTATGGAACTTGCAATAACAGCACAAAATTCTGCAAAACGCATTGGCAATTTAAAACAATAAAATGACATTGCGATTAGCAATCTTAGGTTGTGGAGGAATAGCTGCGACACATCTTCAAAGTTTAAAGGAATTATCCGATTGTTACGGTAAGTTATATTTGTGAATGAGTTATTGTTAAAAGAGGTGTTTGAGTTAATTTATTCAAGCGGCAATCCGTATTTCAGTAATCACCTCGATTCCATCAGAGAATTGTATACCTTCGATCACCTTTGCCAGGTAATCAAAACCTCGTAATTTTCTCCACTTCTTCTCTGCACATTGTCCCAGCTTTAACATCATGTGCAGAATCCCATCACGATTGAGACAACCCTTGGTTCTTCTGGTTCTGTGCCTAATGGTACCAAAGGTGGATTCAATCGAGTTGCTGGTTCGTATACTCTGTCAATGTTTGGCATGATATCGAATATAATATCGCCCACTGCTTTTTCGTCAGTCAGGTCATGCATTTGCTGAAGGATCATCAAGCCCGGCATTGAATACATTTCCTTGCTCGGACGACCATTCTTCTCGTGGTAATATTTGCGAAGAGACTCAACAGGCAATTCTGTAAGTATCTCTTTACGAAAAATTTACGCCCATGAAGTTTTTAGTTCAGAGAGGCTTTTTGGACCTAAATATTCGAATGGATCGAAAATGTAGCCCTATTTGTTGTCTTTTGCGTGAAACATAATTAATCCTTCTTATCTGATTGATAATACAGATATATTATGATATATTGCTCTGAAATAGTCAAGATCAAAATTAATTATATTTCGAAATATCAGTAGGTTAAGTTAACGTCCTTTTTACGACTGCATCATAAATAATCATTAATTTAGTTAGTATAAAATTAATAACATTAATTGGATGCTCGTCATTGATGTATAATTACAGGTAGTAAATCCATGAAAATTGATAGAAACACCAAAGTGAATAACCTCCTTCGTCTACTTGGCATAAAAAATCAGCAAAACCAATTCAAAAGAACAGAACTCGTTTCACAAAAAAAATGGGGTATTGCGAATTTAGAAGATTGGCAATTCACCAGTAATCTGGATGAAGCCGTGCCAGGCTATTTTTTGTATCCATCTGGTCTAGGACCTTTCCCCACTCTTCTTTATTGCCATGCACATGGCGAAAAATATGACATCGGACGGCAGGAACTATTAGATGGCCGCAGGTCACTGCAGTCAGACTATGGTTCAACGCTTGTCAATAAGGGTTTTGCTTTACTGTGCCTGGAGATGCCATGCTTTGGTGGCCGCCAATTCCCTGATGAATCAAGTCGCAGTAAAGCTGGTCTGTGGCGCGGAAAACCACTTTTTGGACAGATGATTTCAGAATTGCTGGCCGGTATTGAATTTCTGAATCAGAACCCGCTTGTCGACAACAACCGAATTGGGACATTGGGCATTTCAATGGGTGGTACACATGCCTGGTGGTTAGCCTCTCTTGATGAAAGGATAAGTGCTTCGGTAAATATGTGTTGTTTTGCTGATTTGAACTTGCTCATCCAAACAGGACAGCATGATGGACATGGCCAATATATGACAGTACCTGGCTTGTTGACCCAATTCTCCACAGGACAAATTGCTGGCCTTGCAGCGCCGAGACCCCAACTTGTATGTGTAGGATTACAGGACTGGAGCACACCAGCGAAATGCTTCTCTCATTCTAGAGATGAGCTTATGAAATGCTATAAAAAAGCCTGCGTTTCAAATAACATCGAATTTTTTGTAGATAAAAATGCAGGGCATGAAGAGACAGCTCAGATGCGTGAAAAAATTATGACTTTTCTGAAAGAGAAGTTGTGAACAAGGAGCCGTTCATTTTTTGGCAATTTAATGCATGATATTATAAATCATACTGAAACTACGATGCAACAATCGCATTATTTAAAAGTTATGGAACTTGCAATAAAAGCACAAAATTCTGCAAAACTCATTGGCAATTTAAAACAATAAAATGACATTGCGATTAGCAATCTTAGGTTGTGGAGGAATAGCTGCGACACATCTTCAAAGTTTAACGGAATTATCCGATTTTAATGTAAGTTATATCTGCGATATTGATGATGAAAAAGCAAATGATCTTGCGATAAATTCTCCAGGTAGTCAGATAGAAAACAACATGGATATGATAATAACAAATAAAGAAATAGATATTGTAGACATTTGTTTGCCACCTCATCTTCATTTTTATACTGCTCTCAAATTCCTTAAAGCGGGCAAACATGTTATTTGTGAAAAACCTCTTTCTACAAGTGTTAATGAGGCACAAAAATTAATCGATGTTTCAAATTCTATGAACAAAAATTTGTATCCAGTATTTCAATATAGATACGGAAAACATATTCTTATTTTAAAAGATCTTATTAGTAAGGGAAAAACAGGAAAACCTATAGTTGCTTCATCTGAGGTTCATTGGAACCGTAATGAAGAATATTACAATGTCCCATGGCGGGGAAGCTGGGAGGGAGAGGGTGGAGGTGTAATTTTAAGTCACGCCATTCACTCGCACGATCTCCTATCATATTTTTTTGGAAATATAAAAAGTGTGTCTGCAAATATTTCTACTTTAGTAAACCAAATTGAAACAGAAGATTGTGCTTCTATTGCAATGACAACTGAGTTTGGTGCTTTAATTTCATCATCTATAACTCTAGGAGCTGCTAATGATACCACAAGA